>Ga0315282_10003159_pt1 | contig 29647 bp, 24 predicted proteins | sample YL17G07_20_MG_FD_203693 | JGI IMG/M metagenome (GOLD analysis project Ga0315282, IMG submission 203693) | Sediment microbial communities from Yellowstone Lake, YNP, Wyoming, USA - YL17G07_20 | ecosystem: Environmental > Aquatic > Freshwater > Lake > Sediment | place: USA: Wyoming | collected... | reverse complement strand
TGACTGCCCGGGGCCCGCGGTGAACTCCTGCGCGGGCGGAATCCAGCCGAGCAGGTCTTTGTGAAAGGAAATCGTGTGCTGCCCGAGGCAGCCGTACGTGGCATCGGTCAGACGGCTGCAGTCGTGCCACGCGTCGCTCATCAGGTCCCATCGGTTGTCGTAGGGCGCGCGCGCCGACCCTGCGGATGAGTGCGGCAGGCCGAAGCCATGGCCCATCTCGTGGGCGATCACGACGATGTCGTGGTAGCCCCAGGGTGGCTCCCACGTCATGCGCCAGTACCTGGTTACCCCATCGAGCGTCATGGGCTGGGATCCTCCCCAGGCGTACCCGTCCAGGTCGTCGTTGAACATCAGGTTGATGCCGACATAATTGGGGAAATAGACGTACGGGTCGGCCTGCTGCGTGCAGTCGTTGGCGGCGCGGGTGAAGTCGAGCGTCAGCGTCCCGCCGACGTAGTAGACGTAGTACGAGCGGGGCTGCGGCAGCGTGAACCATCCCGAGCCTGCCACCCCGCTCCCGACGACGTTCACCTGGTTGTACGAGACCTCGCGCCAGTAGTGATCGAGCCCGGGATACGTGCTGTCGTACATCCCCTGGAAGTACGACAACGTCTCGGGCAGCGCGGCCACGTCCTGGAACTTGCACATGATCGAGATCCACGGCTGGGAGCCGGTCACTGCTTCGAGCGGTGACTCCTCGGCCAGTGGCGCGAGCGCCTGCGGCTCGGCCAGCTCGATCCACGTGACGCGCAAGGCACGCGCAGCTGGGCCCGCAGGAGCAGCAACACCCGGGGCGGTCTCCTGCACGACGCCCTGTACGCGCACCCGCTTGCGGTTCAGCGCCAGCACGCCTCCCTGGCCCGCAACCTGCGTTTCGTCCAGCATGAGTCTCGTCGAGCCACCCGCGTCGTCAAAGAGCAGGTAGACAGGCGGCGGCGCCTCGGTGACACCGCGGGGCGGATCGGCCCAGACGATCGCGAACCAGCCAGAAAGCGCGAGCGGCTGACCGGGAAGCTGCCACGACGGCTGCTGGCCATGGCCTCGTCCCTCGCCTGACACGTCCCGCACAAGGTCCGCTGGCGAACGATCCCGCTGCCCGGACGCCAAAAGTTGCCAGCCGAGCAGCACAACGCCGCACACCAGGGCGCTGGCTGTCGCATGGGCCAGTCGAGTGAGCGGTAGGCCGTTGCGGCGGGTCAGGGGAGTCACCGGTGCCGACATACCTGCGCCTTCGCTTTGTCTCGATGAAGTGTGCCACCCGGCGGAGGAACCGAGCCAGCCGGAGGCCTGGCGGCGACCGGCGCCACTCTGTCCCAGGGGTCGGATCATCGTGGACTGGCCGAACGGCGGTGTCAACCATCCGGCAGGAAGAACGGGTGCCTGACCAGGGGTGCGGGACGAAGGTGCACGACGGAGGTGCACGACGAAGGTGCACGACGAAGGTGCACAACGGAGGTGCACGACGAAGGTGCACAACGGAGGTGCACGACGAAGGTGCACGACGGAGGTGCACGACGAAGGTGCCCGACGGAGGTGCACGACGAAGGTGCCCGACGGAGGTGCACGACGAAGGTGCACGACGAAGGTGCACAACGGAGGTGCACGACGAAGGTGCGGAACGGAGGTGCACGACGGAGGTGCGGAACGGAGGTGCGGGAAGCGGAGACCCGAGACCCGAGAGCCGAGGGTGGGTTGCAATCGGGTCCGTGCGGCGTTACAACTAAGGCATGCCGAGCCTGGCGCAGGTTCTCGAGCAGCACACGGCCGAGGCGGAACCGCAGCTTGCCGAGCGGTACAACGGCGACTGGGTCCGCTGCTACGCCTGCGGCCACTGCTGTCCGATCCCCCCTGGCGGCCTCGGTGTCTGCAAGGTGCGCTTCAACCGGGACGGCCACCTGCAGGTGCCGTGGGGATACGTGGCCGGCGCCCAGTGCGACCCGATCGAGAAGAAGCCCTTCTTCCACGCCTACCCCGGCGCGCTCGCTTACAGCTTCGGCATGCTGGGCTGCGACCTGCACTGTTCCTATTGCCAGAACTGGGTGACGTCGCAAGCTATCCGTGACCCCCGCGCTGTGTCCGGGGCGGTCGCCGCCGACCCCGAGGGTCTCGTTCGCGAGGCCCTCCGGCAGGGCGCCCAGGTTGTCGTCAGCACCTACAACGAGCCCCTCATCACCAGCGAGTGGGCCGTCGCGGTGTTCAAGCAGGCCAAAGCTGCCGGGCTGACGACCGGTTACGTCTCCAATGGAAACGCGACCCCGCAGGTGCTGGAATACCTGCGGCCGTGGCTCGATCTCTACAAGGTGGACCTGAAGAGCTTTGACGACCGGCGATACAGGCAGCTCGGCGGCAGGCTGCAGCCGATCCTCGACACGATCCGCCGCCTCGATGAGATGGCGTTCTGGCAGGAAATCGTCACGCTCCTGGTGCCCGGCTTCAACGACTTTGAGGACGAGCTCAAGCGTCTGACCGGGTTCGTCGCGAGCGTGTCCGCCGACATCCCCTGGCACGTCACGGCGTTCCACGAGGACTACAAGATGACCGGGCCCGGCGATACCACGCCGGAGATGCTGCTGCGGGCCGCCGAGATCGGACGCGCGCAGGGGCTGCGGTTCGTGTACGCCGGCAACCTGCCTGGGAGGGTCGGCGCTCTCGAGGACACGCGGTGCTCGTCGTGCGACCACCTGCTGGTCGAGCGGCGCGGGTACCTGATTCGCCGTTACGACGTCACACCTTCCGGCACCTGTCCCTCCTGCGGCACGCCGGTGCCGGGCCGCTGGCACACGCGCTTCGAGGGCCAGGCGAGCGACGCCCCGTTCGTGCCCGGCGGGCGGCGGGTGCGCTTCCTTCGCTGATCAGGCTTCGGCTTTCAGCTCTCAGCGTTCGGGCGCCAGACTTCAGCAGCGCGCCCTTCCCTGTCCGCGAACCCCGCGATACACTTGAGCGATGGCTCCGCTCGACGGCCTCGGGCGCCCGCTCCGCAACCTTCGCCTGTCGGTCACCGACCGGTGCAACCTCCGCTGCCAGTACTGCATGCCGGAGGAGGACTACGTCTGGCTGCCGCGCGAGGATCTGCTCAGCTTCGAGGAGATGGCGTTGCTCGTGGACGTCTTCGCCGATGTCGGCGTCGACAAGGTCCGCATCACGGGCGGTGAGCCGTTGCTGCGCCGCGATCTCCGGCGGCTGGTCCGCATCCTCGCCCCCAACCCGCGCCTGCACGGCCTGGCCATGACGACCAACGGCGTGCTCCTCGCGAGCCAGGCCGAGGCGCTGAAGGAGGCGGGCCTCCAGCGGCTGACCGTGAGCCTCGATACGCTGCAGCCCGATCGGTTCCTTGCCCTGACCCGCCTGCGGCGTCATGCCGACGTGCTCGAAGGCATCGACCTCGTCAGCCGCCTCTTTGGCGAGCTGAAGATCGACTCGGTCGTCATGCGCGGCGTCAACGACGACGAGCTCTCGGCTCTCATCGAGTTCGGCACGTCGAAGCGCGCCGAGGTGCGGTTCATCGAATACATGGACGTCGGCGGCGCCACGCTGTGGTCGAACGAGAAGGTCGTGTCGCGCGAGCAGATCCTCGACGCGATCGGCCGACACTACGGCCGCGTGGAGCCGATTGTCGAAGACAGCACCGCGCCGGCGCAGCGGTTCCGGCTGCCCGACGGCACCCTCTTCGGCGTCATCGCCTCCACCACCGCGCCGTTCTGCGGGAGCTGCGACCGCAGCCGCATCACCGCCGACGGTCTCTGGTACTTGTGCCTCTACGGCGCGCGCGGCATCGACCTGCGGCGGCTCGTGCGCGGCGGCGCCTCGCGAGACGAGATCCGGCAGCTCATCGAAGCCACATGGGCCGAGCGGACCGAGCGGGGAGCGGAGCGACGGCTCGAGGAGCGCAACCGCCGCGCCTTCGTCCCGCTCGCCGCACTCAGGAACGACCCGCACCTCGAGATGCACACGCGCGGCGGGTGACACCAGGACTCAGAATCCAGAATTCGGAATCCAGAATAGGGCCTGGACCCCAGAGCCCAGCGCCTAGAGTCTTCGTTATTCGATCCTGATCGACTAGAATCCTGCTCTGCATCCTGCCTCTGCCTGCCACCCGGGCCCCTGCGGCGCGCCGCAGCCCGGTCGTGGCGCGCAGGCATTCAGCCGGACATGGACTCCCCAGGGTCGGGAGAGGCCATCAGCCCTCAGTGAGGAATACCGATGAAGCGTCATCTGTCTCTCGCGCTGGCCACCATCTTCCTGGCCAGCGGTGCGTGGCTCGGCGCGCAGGGCAAGTACGCGCGCGACCCGAAGCAATCGATGGACGAGGAGTACACGAAGAAGATCCGTGAGTACACGACCGAGCCGTTCTTCGGCTCGCCGCTGGTCGACTACCTGCCGGCCTCGAAGACCGTGCCGACGCCCAAGGCGGTCCTCGGGGACGTCGCTGGCGCGCCGGGCATCCTGCCCTACACTGCCAAGGTCCACGAGTACATGCGGATGCTCGAGAAGGCGAGTCCGCGGGTGAAGGTCTTCTCAATCGGCAAGTCGGAGGAAGGCCGCGAGATGATCGCAGTGGCCATCGCCGACGCGCCCCTCATCGCCAAGCTGGACGAGAACCGCGCGCGCCTCGCGAAGCTGGCCGATCCGCGCACCATCACGCTCGATGACGCCGAGGCCGATCGGCTGGTGGCCGCCTCGGTCCCGATCTACTACATCACCGGCACCATTCACTCGCCGGAGACCGGCGCGCCGACGGCGCTCATGGAGCTGGCCTACCGGCTGGCCGTGGACGAGGCGCTCTACATCAAGGCGATTCGCAGCTCCGTCATCACGCTGATCACGCCGGTCGTGGAGGTGGACGGCCGCGACCGCCAGGTGGACATCTACAACTGGCACCTCGCCCACCCCAAGGAGAACTGGCCGCAGTTGCCGTACTGGGGCAAGTACGTCGTCCACGACAACAACCGGGACGCAATGGGGCTGACGCTGAACCTGTCGCGGAACGTGCTGAACGCCTTCGTCGAGCAGAAGGCACAGGTGCTGCACGACCTGCACGAGTCGGTCCCCTACCTCTACGACAACACCGTCGGGGACGGCCCCTACAACGCCTGGGTCGATCCGATCCTGACCGACGAGTGGCAGCTCCTCGGCTGGAACAACATGTCGGAGCTCACCAAGTTCGGGATGCCGGGCGCCTTCACGCACGGCACCTTCGACACCTGGTCGCCCGGCTACCTGATGTCCATCGCCGCCATGCACAACGGCATCAGCCGGCTGTACGAAACGTTCGGAAACGCTGGCGCCGACACCGTGGAGCGGACGCTCTCGCCCCGCGACTACGCACGCACCTGGTTCAAGCAGAACCCGCCGCTGCCGAAGACGAAGTGGTCGCAGCGCAACAACAACAACTACGAGCAGACGGGGCTGCTGACGGCCCTCTCCTACTTCGGCGCCAACAGCAAGATGTTCCTGAAGAACTTCTACCTGAAGGCGAAGCGATCGGTGCTCAAGGCGACGACCGAAGGACCGGCGGCGTACGTCCTGTCTGGCGACGATCCGCGGCCGGGCGTCCAGGCGGAGCTGCTGCGCGTGCTGCAGCGACAGGGCTGCGAGATCTCGAAGGCGACGGCCCCGTTCACCGTGACGCTTCCGGCCAAGAAGAAGGCGCGGCCGGGGGTTTCCACGACAGCGGACGCGGCGGGGCACGGGGGGAGCGACGTGCAGGCGGCCGAGCAGAAAGAGGCGAACAAGGAGGAGCCCGAGACGCGTCAGTTCCCGGCCGGCAGCTATCTCGTCCGCATGGATCAGCCCTACAGCCGGATCGCCGACGCGCTGCTCGACTACCAGTACTGGAGCCCGAACGACCCGCAGAAGTTCCCCTACGACGATACCGGCTGGACCTTCGGCGAGCTGTTCGGCGTCCAGGTCGTACGGGTAACCGACGTGAAGGTGCTCGCCGTCCCGATGGACAAGGTCGCGGGCGAGGTGAAAGCGCCGGGCGGCGTCAACGGCGCCGGCTCGCTCTTCGCCGTCAACCACGACGCCGATCCGAGCCTGATCGCCCTCCGGTATCGCCTGAAGGAGGCGTCGTTCGAGGCGGCAGAGGAGCCCTTCGAAGCCGCGGGCCGCAAGTTCAACCGCGGCTCGTTCCTGATCAAGAACGTGGACGCCACCTCACTGCAGAGCGCAGCGTCCGAGCTCGGCCTCCGGGTCTACGCGCTCGGCTCGGCGCCGACCGTGAAGACGCACGGCGTCAAGACGCCGCGCATCGCCTACGTGCACTCCTGGCTCGGCACCCAGGACGAGGGCTGGTGGCGGATGGAATTCGACCTGTTGAAGGTGCCGTACGACTACATCAGCACGCAGGTCGTGGCGAAGGACGCGAACCTGCACGCGAAATACGAGGTGATCGTGTTCCCGCCGGTCGGGCGGCCGACGCAGGCGGTCGTCGCGGGCATGCCCATGTGGGGCAACCCGCTCCCGTGGAAGACCACCGAGCTGACGCCGAACATCGGCAAGATCGACTCGACCGATGACATGCGGCCCGGGCTCGGGTGGAGCGGCCTGGCGAACCTCGAGTCGTTCGTGCGCCGCGGCGGCGTGCTGATCACGACCGACGACACCTCCGACCTGGCCGTCACGTTCGGGCTGGCGCCGGGCGTGTCGATCCAGCGCGCGCAGCGGCTGAAGGCGCCCGGGACGGCCGTCCGAACGAAGCTGGTGGACGGGGCGAGCCCGATCGCCTACGGGTTTGGGGAATCGTCCGCGGTGTACACCTCCAACGGCCCGATCTTCGGCCTGAGCAACAGCGTCATGGGCGGACGCGGCGGGCGGTTTGGTCCCGAGGACCGCGAGCGGGCGACCGGCCGCGGCACGCCCGACGACCCTGACCAGCCGCAGGGCCGGCCGGCGGTCGAGATCCCCGAAGAGCCGAGGGCCGAGCCGTGGCAGGCGATGCCCGTGACGGCCGAGCAGCTCCGGAACGGGATCACCATCATCCCGCCGAAGCAGCGGCCGCGCGTCGTGCTCCGGTACGCCGACCAGAAGGACCTGCTCGTCTCGGGGCTCCTCGAAGGTGGCACCGAGATCGCGCAGCGCCCGGCCGTGATCGACGCCCCACTCGAGAAAGGTCACGTGATCCTGTTCTCGAACAATCCGATCTGGCGCGGCGAGACCCAGGGCAGCTACTTCCTCGTGTTCAACGCGATCCTGAATTTCGACAACCTGGACGCCGGGAGAAAGGTGGATGAACGCTAGGCGCTGGGCGATAGGCGCTAGACGAGGGCGCGAGGGAGAGGGCGCGAGAAGAAGGCGCGAGGCGAAGGCGCGAGCCGAACGAGCGGGCAGAGGGCGCGCGCTTCGGGATTGGAACGCACGAGGCGGGCCGCACGGGCGATAGCGGATGCCCGGGCCCGCTCGCCCGTTTGGAGCCGTTCGGCGTCTAAACGTGCTGACGCCGTCGATCTTTGCTCGCCTGCCCGGCGCGCCAGGTCGGGATCGGGCGAGCCGGAGGGGATATGCGCGTGTGGTCCGCTGTGGCTGCCCTGGTCTCGATCCTCACGTTCCCGTCGGCTGTTTCCGCGCAGCTCGCCCCCCAGCCGCCGCCGGTCTCCTCCGCCACGGTCCAGACGCCGCCGCGCGATCGCGCCCAGGCGCTGCGGACCGGCACCGGCCGGATCACCGGGCGCGTCGTGACGGCTGACACCGGCGCGCCGGTTCGCCGCGCTCAGCTCCGGCTCTACTCGCCCGAGATCGCCGAGAACCACGTCGCCGCGACCGACCCGCAAGGCCGGTACGAGTTCACGTCGTTGCCGGCCGGCCGGTACATGCTGACGGCAAGCAAGGCCGGGTTCGTCACCTGGTCGTACGGCGCCGAGCGCGCGAACGACGCGCCCAAACCCATCGAGCTGGCGGACAGCCAGACGCTCGAGAAGATCGACTTCGTGTTGACGCGCGGATCGGTCATCACGGGCCGCGTGCTCGACGAATTCGGGGAACCGGTGTCCGAAGCCCAGGTCACGGTGTCGCGGTATCAGTACACGGGCGGTCGCCGGCAGTTGATGCCCGTCCGCAGCAACACCACGAATGACCTCGGGCAATTCCGCATCTTCGGCCTGGCGCCCGGCGACTACTATCTCAGCGCGACGCTTCGGACGATGATGGGCGGCCGGGAGTCCGAGGACCGCAGCGGGTACGCGCCGACCTACTACCCCGGCACCGCGAACCCGGCCGAGGCGCAGCGCTTTACCGTGAAGCTCGGGCAGGAGATCGCCAGCGCCGACTTCGCCATGATCCCGACCCGTCTGGCGCAAGTCAGCGGCACCGCGGTCGACTCCCAGGGCAAGCCGCTCAGCGGCATGGTCAGCCTGATGCCGCGCCAGCCCGTCATCATGGTCGGCGGCGGCGCGCCTGTCCGTCCCGACGGCAGCTTCGCCATTTCGAGCGTCGTGCCCGGCGAGTACACGATCGTGGCGCGCACGGCAGGCCCTGGCGGCGAGTCCGAGATCGCCATGGCGCCGCTGCAGGTCACCGGTGGTGACATCACCGGCATCAGTCTGCAGACGACAAAGGGAGCAACCCTCCGCGGGCTGGTCACCTTCGAAGGCGGCACCACGACGGGCGATCCCACCACCGTCATGATTTCGGGCATGTCTGCCGAGCCGGGTCTGATGCTGCCCGGCTCCCCTCCTGCCCGCGTGAATCAGGACGGAACGTTCGAGCTGAGGGGGCTGGTCGGGTCGCGCCTGATCCGCGCCGGGGCGTCACGAGGCGGGTGGACGCTGAAAGCGGTGATCATCAACGGCCGCGACGTCACCGACACGCCGCTCGAGTTCAAGGGCACCGAGGAAACCGTAAACGCTCAGATCATCCTGACCGGGCGGCAGACCTCGCTGAGCGGGACCGTCGTCGACTCCCGCGGCGACCCGGCCAAGGACTACATGGTCATCGTCTTTCCTGACGATCGCCAACGGGTCGGATACGCGTCACGCTTCCTGCGCAACGCGCGGGGCGATCAGGAAGGGCGCTACAGGATTCAGGGGTTGCCGGCCGGGGAGTACCTCGCGGTGGCCGTCCCATCCAGCCAGGACATCGAGTGGAACAATCCAGACGTCCTCGAGCAGTTGCGCCCCGGCGCGACGCGCTTCTCGCTGGCTGAAGGCGAGGAGAAGACGGTGCAGCTGATGATGAGCGTCCGGTGATCCGCAGATTGTGCAGGTCCAACTTCATCCGCAGATTGCGCCGATTGCGCAGATTCGACTGTTCATCTTCGGCCATTCGTGTACGAGAAACTTATCCATGAAATCTGCGTAATCTGCGGATGGTCCTGTCTGTGCAATCTGTGGATTCATTCCTGCTCCGCGACGGCCTCCGCCTCGCGGAGCGTCCGGCGCAGGGACAAGCCTTTCAGCAGGAGGAACAGCACGCCGACCGCGGTCCAGATCAGGATTCGCGCCTTCCTGATGATCGCCAGTGCCACGCCCGGCGCGGTGCCGATTCCGAGGGCCTTCGCCAACAATCCCGCCCCCGCTTCGTCCACCCCGATCCGCATCGGCACGAACTTGAAGATCACGTTGACGACCCGACTGGTCGCCTCGAGGATGAACGCGCCGACGAGCGTCACGGCGCCGATGCGGACGACGAGCCACAGCGTGACGAACGTCTCGGCGATGCCGGCGATGTGGAACACGGCTTCGAGCGCGGCGACCGGTCCCAGTTGCGCCGGATGACGCCTGTAGAAGCTGACCACCCGTTCCTCGAACGTCTCGATCTTCTCGCGCCCCGCACCCAGCCAATGCCAGTCGACGCCCCGGCGCTCGAGCCAGCCCACGGCGGCTGTCGTAGGCCGGGCACCCGCGCGCAGGATTCCATAGGCGCCGCCGACGACGGCAATCATGCTGCCCAGCGCGATCAGGCTGGCCACGTCCAGCGCCTGGCTGTTGCGGAAGCTGACGAGGAAGGCCACCGCACCCATGGCGATGACCACGGCCACCGACACGGTGTAGTAGATGTTCTCGACGACGATCGCCGATAGGCCCGACTCGAGCGGGACGCGATCGCGCACCACCACCGCCTTGGATGGCTCGCTGATGAAGGTGGCGAACGGCGTGAGGTTACCCAGGGCTTCTCCGATGACGCTGGCCGGGAAGGCGTCCCCGAACGCGAGCTGGTCGGGCGGCTCCACGCAGCGCGTCCAGGCCAGCGACCGCACGACAAGCCGGATTCCGGACAGCGCCAGAATCAGGAGGAAGCCACCCGGCCCGACGCCCCGGATCCCTTCGGCAATCTCCCGCAGCCCGGCACGCTCGAGCGTGTAGACGAACAGCAGCAACCCGAGCAGGACCGTCACGACGGAAAAGGCCGTCACGTGGTGGTGACCGTTTGCCGGGTGAGCGTCGATCATGGCGAGTCCGCCTTCCGCAGCCTCAAGCGACCGTCAGACGGTCGGCGAGCCGGGTGCCTCCAGGCGCGGGCAATAGCATCGGGGTCGAATCACTACAGTGTAAATGCGACGGCGCCTTCCGTCGAAGCAGATTCGCACGGCGCAAGAGGCATCAGGGCGACACGCGCCCGCTCGCCGCCCGAGGCGACTCCCCGGACCTGGCCGCCGGAATCCTGAAGACCTGGACGCCCACGCTCCCACCGACCGGCACGACCAGCACGGGCGTCAGGCAGCGCCGCAACTGGTCGATCATCTGGGCGTTCTCGTAGTAGATGTGGCCCTCCTGAACGAGCACCCACGTTTCGACACCGGTCATAGGGAGCCCCTGCAACGACAGCGCCCAGGACGCGAGGTCTCTGCGGCTGAACCGGGCGGCATACTCGGAGACCACGGAGGTCACCTCGCTAACCACCACCGCGCCGGGCGCCGCGTGGCCGGCCACGTACTCCATCGCCTCGCGCATCCCCGCGTCGTAGAACTCGTCGTCGGGGAACATCCACCCCGGCGGGCCGAGCCGGCTGCCGACGGCGTTCTGGTGCAGCGAGTAGTAGGGCGCCCACGAGATCTCCGCGTAGAGCGGCGAGCCGGCAAAGGCGAGGACGATCGCGCCGGTCGCGATCGCCGCCTTCCACCGCGGAAGCTTCAGCGCCTCCACCCAGCCGAGCAGCGCGACGATGCCTGCCGCTGCGAGGATGTCGATGATGACGAGCAGCGGCAGCATGTAGCGGAGGAACTTGGTGGAGACCAGCGAGTAGCCGAGCAGGAACACGACGAGGAAGACGCGCGCGAAGATGAAGCCGCGGTGCCCCGGGTTCCGCACCATCTGCACGACGCCGACCGCAAAGGCGAGCAACACGAGCAGCGGCACCTTGGTGCCGAGGAACGCGAAGTAGAACCAGACGGGCGTCCCCCACGGCGAGGTTTCAATCAGGTTTGGATACAGGTGATGCGCGAAGTAGTATCCGGTGTGCGTGACCATGTGCTCGTGCGCGTACGCCGACAGGTAGCGCCAGCTCGCCGGCAGGAGGAGCGCGAAATTCGCGGCGAGGAACGCCGCGCCCATCGCGAGATAGAACCGGACCTTGCGGGGCCGGTTCGCGCCCGGCTTCGGGTCGCTCGCTTGCGCGAACACCGCGTGGATCGCGTAGAAGTGCGGCATGTACTTCGACGCGAGCATCAGGCCAAAGGCGGCTCCGCTCGACTCGTACCATCGCGAGCCGCCCCGCCCGACGCGCGACCCTTCCTGTTTGCCGCGCTGATAGAGCCAGGCGGCGACGAACAGGAAGAGCACCAGGAACGTGTCTTCCTTGCTAATCCGGCTGACCGCCGTCGCGTTCACGTCCCACGCCCAGAGCAGCGCCGCCCACGCAGCCGTCCGCAGGCCGAAGAACAGCTCCGCGAGCAGGAAGATCACGACCGTGGTGAGCGCCCCCGCCAGGGCGTTGGGAAGGCGGAGCGCCGCTTCGGGCGCGACCGGCCGCCAGCCTGCGCGCGCCGCCACGCGGTTCCAGCGAGAGGCGGCTTCGAACGAGGCGAACGCCGCCAGCTTCATCAGCATCGGGTGCTCGGCATTCGCCGTGAAGTCGAGCCGATGGTAGCTCTCGGCGGCGCGGAGCTTGTTGATCTCGTCCACGGCAAAGCCGGTGGCGTCGAGCGCAAAGCAACGGAAGAAGACGCCGGTGACCAGCGCGACCCCGAGGATCAGGGCGCGCCGCTGCGCGAGGGAGAGTGCGAGCGAGGGACACCAGGCCACGCCGATTCGCCGACCGAAAGAGGCCGCAAGTGCCGGTTCGGCCGGACCGGTGCTGCTGGACGTGTCGACGCACGGATTCATCGATCTGGGCGCCCCGCACCAATTATCGCTGGGCCGCCCTTGCCGCGTCCATGTGAAAATCAGCCCGGCGCGCGACGGTGCCGGCCCCCGCGTGGCCCGCAGGGCGTCGGGCCCGCGCTCGCGCGCCGGCGCGTTTCCTGTACAATGCTCAGGATCTCCCACACGTCCGGGAGCCTGTTGCTGAAACGATGGAGGATGCGATGAAGCGGGTTCAGCTTGCGGCCCTTTGCGCGCTGCTGCTGCCGGCGGCGCTGGGGACCGCGGTCCGGGCTGATGTCAAGACACAGGAGAAGAGCCTCGTCAAGTTCGAGGGCGCGCTCGGCAAGGTGATCGGGCTCTTCGGCGGCAAGGCGGCCAAGGAAGGCATCACGAGCAGCATTGCGGTCAAGGGAGATCGGAAGATCACGCTCAGCGACTACGGCGGCGAGATCGTCGACCTGGCCGAGGAGAAGGTCTACCAGCTCGACACCAGGAACAAGACCTACAAGGTGAAGACCTTCGCGGAGATTCGCAAGGAGATGCAGGAGGCCCAGGCCAAGGCCGAGGAGAACGCGCGCCGTCAGGAGTCGCGCGAGGCGAAGAAAGACAGCTCCGAGAAGCAGAAGGAATACGAGTTCGACGTCAGCTCGAAGGAGACCGGGCAGAAGAAGAACATCAACGGCTTCGACTGCCGCGAGGTGATCACGACCATCGCCGTGCGGGAGAAAGGCAAGACGCTCGAGCAGGGCGGCGGCATGGTCCTTACGGCCGATTCGTGGCTCGGCCCGAAGATCCCCGCGATGGAGGAGATTGCCGACTTCAACCAGCGCTACGCGCGCAAGCTCGAAGGGCCGCTCGCGATCGGATCGGCGGAACAGATGGCCGCCGCCATGGCGATGTACCCCGCGCTGAAGCAGGCCCTGAGCAAGTACGAAACGAGCGGCGCCAACCTGGATGGCACGCCCATCCAGACCACGGTCACCTTCGACGGCGTGAAGAGCCAGGAACAGATGGCGCAGGAGCAGAAGCAGCAGCCGGAGGACGAGAAGTCGAGCGGCGGCATCGGCGGCATGCTCGGCGGCTTCGGCAGGAAGATCACCCGCAAGAAACCGGACGAGGGCGAGGCCGGCAAGAGCCCGAACCGGGCGACGATCATGACGATGACCAACGAGGTGCTGAGCGTCGCCACTGCCGTCACGCCACAGGATGTCACGATCCCGGCCGGCTACAGGGAGAAGAACTAACGCCAGGGACCAGGGGTCGAAGGCGCGAGAATCCGGCGCGCTCAGCGCCCGCATCCGGCCCCCGGCCTCTGACCTCCAGCCCCGTGGTCGCGTCTGTCCGGTTCCGGGACGCGCCGTTCGGCCTCGCACACGGTCCCCTTTACGCGGTTCCCGATCAATAGACATAAGGCCAGTATTTACAACGTGTTACATGTTTGACCCAGGCTGGCACGCCCCTCGCCTGATCCGGTAGCGGACCGGCCGGCCATTCCAGGTCCGCGCGGTCGGTTGTGACCTTTTTGGAAACAGTTCTCGTCTAAGGTTACGGACCTCGCTGAAGGACAGACCCATGGACATCGCCCGACCATCCGCCGCACGCGCCCGCCGCATCCGCCGCATCGTGGTCGGCGGGGCTGCGATCGTCGCGGTCGCCGCGATCAGCGTCGGCCTCTCCCGCCTGAAGCCGGCGGCGCCCACGGTGGAGCGGGCGACGGTCTGGGTGGACACCGTGAAGCGGGGCTCGATGCTGCGGCAGGTGCGCGGCCTCGGCACGCTGGTGCCTGAAGAGATCCGCTGGATCCCGGCCGTCACCGAGGGCCGCGTGGATCGAATCATCGTCCACCCCGGCACCGCGGTGAAGTCCGACACCGTACTGCTCGAGCTGAGCAACCCGACCGTCACGCAGGCGGCCTTCGAAGCCGAGTCGCAGTTGCGCGCGGGCGAAGCGCAGCTGACCGCTCTCCGCGTCCGCATCCAGAACGAGCTGCTCGCCCAGCAGGCGACCGCAACCAACGCGCAGGCCGACTACCGGCAGGCCAAGCTGCAGGCCGAATCGGACGCCCAACTGGCCAGCGAGGGCCTGATCTCCGATCTCACCCGGAAGCTGTCGCAGGTCAGGGCCGAGAACACCGCCACGCGCGAGGAGATCGAGCGCAAACGGTTCACCGAGATGACCGGCTCCGTGCAGGCGCAGCTTGCCGTGCAGGAGGCCGAAGTGGATCGTCTCCGCACGCTGGTCACGCTCAGGCAGGGCCAGGTGGCGGCGCTCAAAGTGCGGCCCGGCATCGCCGGCATGCTGCAGCAGGTGCCGGTGGAGGTCGGCCAGCAGGTGGCGCCAGGGACCAACCTCGCCCGCGTGGCCAACCCCACACGCCTGAAGGCCGAGCTGAAGATCGCCGAGACGCAAGCGAAGGACATCCAGATCGGGCAGGTCGCCTCGGTGGACACCCGGAACGGGATCATCCCCGGGCGCGTCTCACGTATCGATCCCGCCGTCCAGAACGGCACGGTGACGGTCGACGTCGCGCTCGAGGGCGATCTGCCGAAGGGCGCCCGCCCCGACCTGAGCGTAGACGGCACGATCGAGCTCGAACGCCTCGACGACGTCCTCTACGTCGGGCGGCCGGCCTACGGCCAGGAACAGAGCGTCGTTGGTCTCTTCCGCCTCGAAGAGGACGGGCAGACGGCGACCCGCGCGAAGGTAGGTCTGGGGCGCGCGTCGGTCAACACGGTGGAGATCCGCTCCGGCCTGAAGGCGGGCGACCAGGTGATCCTGTCCGACATGTCGGCGTGGGACGGGTTCGATCGGGTGAGGCTCAAGTAGAGCCCATGATCTGATCGCCTGTCCGGCTCGTGAGCGGGCGGTCCGGTGATTTCGCGATTCGGTGACGTCGGCGGCGATCCGGTCGGGGTCGCGGGCGCAGGAGGTGGAAGTTGACCGAGGTGGCAGCCATGTCGAAGGGAGCGACGATGAACGCGACGGACACGTCACTGATTCGCCTGGAAGGCGTCACGAAGGTGTTCTACACCGACGAGGTGGAGACCCACGCGTTGTCCGGCATCCACCTGGAAATCCGGAAGGGTGAGTACGTCTCGATCGCGGGACCGTCCGGCTGCGGAAAGTCCACGCTCCTGTCGATTCTCGGCCTGCTCGACTCGCCGACCGAGGGGAACTACACGCTCGACAGCAAGGCGGTGGCCAACCTCAGCCTCGCCGAGCGCGCCCGCATCCGCAACCGGGAGGTCGGGTTCATCTTTCAGAGCTTCAACCTAATCGGCGATCTCACGGTCTTCGAGAACGTCGAGCTGCCGCTCACCTATCGCGGGATGAAGGCGTCCGAGCGGAAGAGGCGCGTGACCGAGGCACTCGAGAAAGTCGGCATGGCGCACCGGGCGCGGCACCTGCCCAGCCAGCTCTCGGGCGGTCAGCAGCAGCGGGTGGCCGTGGCGCGGGCGCTCGTCGGCAACCCGCTCATCCTGCTCGCCGACGAGCCGACCGGGAACCTCGACTCCCGGAACGGCGAGGCGGTCATGGAGCTGATGCACGAGCTGCACCGCGGCGGCGCGACGATCTGCATGGTGACGCACGATCCGCGCTTTGCCCGGCACGCCGAGCGAACGATCCACCTCTTCGACGGCCGCATCGTCGAGGAGAGCGTGGAAGCGGCGTCGTAGACGACTCCCCTTGCCGCCGGCAGGCGCCCCGGCCTGCCGGCGCGTGCTCCATCGCCCTCGCCTGTGACAGAATCCTTCGATGGCCAAGCGGCAGCCGGCGACGGGCCTGCTGCCGCCCTCAGCCCGACACACCCCCGAAAGGTGGGCCGATGATCGCCCTGCGCAACATCGAGAAGTTCTACCAGCACGGTGTGAGCCGCACGTACGTGCTGCGGCGCGTGAGCATGGAGGTCCGGGAGGGCGAGTTCGTGTCGATCATGGGCCCGTCGGGCGCGGGCAAGTCGACGCTGCTGCACATCATCGGGATGTACGACAGCGCCTGGTCGGGCGAGTACGAGCTGGTCGGCCACCAGGTCCACGAGATGAAGAGGAAGGACCGGTTCGCGCTCCACAAGCAGTACATCGGCTTCGTCTTCCAGAGCTACCACCTGCTCGACAACCTGACCGTGTACGAGAACCTGGAGGTGCCCCTGTCGTACCGGAACGTGAAGAAGAGCGAGCGGCAGGCGATCGTCTGCGACGTGCTCGATCGGTTCCAGATCGTCGGCAAGAAGGATCTCTACCCGAACCAGCTGTCAGGCGGACAGCAGCAGCTGGTGGCCGTCGCGCGGGCGATCGTCGCCAGCCCGAAGCTGATTCTGGCCGACGAACCGACCGGCAACCTGCACAGCGACCAGGGCCGCGAGATCATGGACCTCTTCAAGAGGCTCAATCGCGAGGGGACGACCATCATGCAGGTCACGCACTCGGACGTGAACGCGTCGTACGGGGATCGGATCGTGAAGCTGAGAGACGGATGGGTGGTCAACGACTGAAGCCTGCGACGGAGAACGCCGAACGGCAAACGCAGAACGAAGAACGCAGAACGTCGCCCGAGGGCTCAGGGCGGATAAGGGGCAACGTCAGCCACGCGGCCCGCGCGCTGGGGCTCAGTCGAAGCGCGCTCTACGGGCGGCTGCGGCGGTACGCGCTCTAGAACAGTAGTCGATAGTCGACCCTCAACAGTCGATAGTCGACAGTCAACGGCGGCGCCGACCGCCCTACGCCCGCCTCGCGCACCTGCCGCGCCCGCAGTTGGCGCCGCTCGACGTCGCCAGCTTCGTCTCGCGCGCCGTCGGCCTCGAGACCCGCGTCCCGGTCAGCCTCGTGCCGGGGCCCACGATGATGATTTCCGCCGACGGCGATCAGCTCGAGCAGCTCCTGATCAACCTCGTGCGGAACGCGGTCGACGCGGGGTGTATCGCGCGCCTGACGCTGCCCGCACCGCTGCCGGCCCACGTCGCCACTACACGTTGATCGAACGTGCGCATGTCCACCTGTCGAATTCTTCTGCACTCCGACACGTGCCCCGCCGACCGTCCCGTACACCTGTAGTGGACCCGCCGGAAACCCGACATCCCCGGCGGCCTCTGAGGCTTCGGACCACACAATTGCTTGATTTCACGCCAATTATCCGCTACGGTTCCGGTGGCAGAAGGCTTGCTCGATTCCCAGTGGATTGATCCGGGCGAGCCGGTGCATCAGCCGCGTTCCTCTCGCAGGCCCCCCACGCTGTTGCACGATTTCATACTGCCCACGAAGACGCGGGCTGCCGCGCTCTTGCGCGGTCTCGGCCGGTCGCCTGCTTCGTGAGCCTGAACGATGCACTCATCCCTGCTTCCTCTCCTTCTGGCGGTCGTGCTGCACTCGCCGCCGGCGCAGGCGGGCGCCGCGCCCGCGAAATCGGAAGACGTCGAGACCTGTCTGACGTGTCACGGCGACAAGGACCTGTCGGTGACGCTGCCAAGCGGCGAGACGCGCAGCCTGTTCGTCGACCGCGACACCTTCCGGGGTTCGGTGCATGGCGACAAGCTGGGCTGCACCGACTGCCACGCCGACATGACCGAGATGCCGCACCCGAGCCGGCCGTTCCGGGATCGCCGCGCGTTTACGGTGGCCTACTACGAGCAGTGCAAGCGCTGCCACTTCCCCACCTACAGCAAGACGCTCGACAGCGTGCACAACGCGGCGGTCGCCCGCGGCGACCGCACGGCGCCGGTCTGCGTCGACTGCCACGGCGCGCACGACATCCAGCCGCCCAACAAGCCCAAGTCGCGCATCTCCCAGACCTGCGCCAAGTGCCACCAGGGCGTGTCGGCGACCTACACAAAGAGCGTGCACGGCGTCATGCTGCTCGAGGAGAAGAACGGCGACGTGCCCGTCTGCACCGACTGCCACCGGACGCACAACATCGCCGGTCCCCGCAGCGCCGGGTGGCGCCTGAACAGCCCGGAGCTCTGCGGGAGCTGCCACACCAACGCGAAGCTGATGGCGAAGTACGGCCTCTCGACCAACGTGCTGCAGACCTACCTTGCCGACTTCCACGGCATGACCGCGTCGCTTCACCGGTCGCGCAAGTCCGAGAGCGCGCCGTTCACGGCGCTCTGCATCGACTGCCACGGCGTCCATGACATCACGCGGACCAAGGAGCCCGGCTCGCACGTGATGCGCGCCAACCTGCTCAAGACGTGCCAGAGGTGCCACCCCGGCGCGACCGCGAACTTCCCGCAGGCGTGGTTGTCGCACTACGAGCCGAGTTGGAACAAGGCCCCGATCGTCTATGGCGTGAAGATCTTCTACGCGATTCTCATCCCGTTCATGATCGGCGGGCTCGCCATCCAGATCCTCATGCACCTGTGGCGCGTGGTGGTGAACCGATGACCGAGTACGTGACGCGATTCAACGTCCGGCAGCGAATCGAACATGTGTGCGTGATGGTGCTCTTCCTCGTGCTCGCCTTCACCGGGCTGCCGCAGAAGTTCGCCGACTCGACCTGGGCCCAGACGACGATCCTCATGCTGGGCGGCATCGACGTCGTGCGCTTCATCCATCGGACGGCCGGCATCCTCTTCACCCTGCTGACGTTCGGCCACCTGATGACCGCCATCGGCCTGGTCATGACCGGCCGGTCGCCGCTCTCGCTCGTGCCCACGCGGCAGGACTTCCGCGATGCGGTCATCACGCTGAAGTACTACCTGGGCATGTCGGATGAGCAGGCGCGCTTCGACCGCTTCGACTACCGTCAGAAGTTCGAGTACTGGGGCCTGGTGCTCGGCGCGGTCATCGTCATCACCACCGGCCTCATCCTCTTCTTCCCGATCGAGGTGGCCCGGGTCCTGCCCGGTGAGATCATCCCGGCCGCCAAGCTGGCGCACGGCAACGAGGGGTTGATGGCGTTCCTCGTGGTCATCGTCTGGCACATCTACAACGCCCACCTCAACCCGGACGTGTTCCCGTTCGACAGCACGATCTTCACCGGCAAGATCAGCCGCGAGCGGCTCCAGTACGAGCACCCGCTCGAATGGGCCCGGCTCAAAAAGGCGGAGGAGGCACGCCAGTCGTAGAATGATCGGTGCCGGTGAGGGACCGGGAGTCACGCTCGTTACTCGATTCGGAACCAGAGATCCGTGGTCGACTACGCACGACAGGCGATCCTTCACGCACTCCTGGCGGCAGGCGTGGTCGAGACGCTCCTCCACGTCTGGAACGTCCGCCCGACGCGCCTGCGCCTCGCGTTTCGACTGCTCGCGCTCGCCCTGCCGCTCCTCGCGCTGCCGGCCTTCTTCCTGCTCGCCCCCGTGAGAACGAGCGACTGGTTCGCGGATCACCGCGCGGTGTTCGCCACGGCGCGCTGGGCTGGAGTCCAGGTCGGCGGCGCCGGCGTGGATCAGATGGTCTTTTCGGCGCTCGCCCTCGCCGGGACGGCCCTCTACCTGCTCGACCTCGTCCCGTTCCTCGCCGCGCGCCTGCTGCACGGCCCGACCTCCGAGCCCGGACCGGCAGCCGCGTCCGCTCTCTCGGGCCGGGTCGCGCGGGTCGCAGCCGCGATGCGCATGCCGCCGCCTCCCGTGCGGATCGTGCACGACGAGTCGCCCGTGCTCCTGTGCCGGGGCGTCCGCCACCCGGCGCTCGTGGCGTCGGCCGCCGTCGCCGAGCGCCTCGACGACCGGCAGCTCGACGCCGCCCTCGCCCACGAGCTCGTCCACGTGCGTCATCGCGATCCCCTGCTCGGATGGATCCTAATGGCTGCGCGCACGCTGATGTTCTTCAACCCGTTCGTGCAGCTCATGGCCCGGGCGGCCGTGCACGAGATCGAACGGCGGGCAGACGAGGAAGCGACCGCGGTTGTCGATGCCCGCGCGGAGGTGGCGGCCGCGATCGTCGCCCTGTTTCGCCGCAGCCATGCGGACACGGCCGACTGCGTCCCGGCTGGCGCGGCACGACTGGCCGCGCCCCAGCGCCTGCTCCAGCAGGCGCGGCTGGCAGACGTGGAACGCCGGTGCCGCCGGCTGCTCGAGCGGGACACCTCGCCCGTGCCCCCGTTCGGCGGCCTGCGGCTGGCGCTGACGGGCGTCGGGCTCGTCGCATTGCTGTTCTTCGTCGTGTGAAAGGACGTCGATCGGCACGTCGAGCGGGAGATTCACCCACGAAGGGTGAAGAGGGGCGACCGTCGTCGCTCGCGATCGAGCTCGGCCGGATCGTCGGCCCGCTCGTGGTCGTGTTCGGGATCGCGGTGGCCCTGCTGGCGGTCCTCGATGCGCTGCCGGGGATCGTCGGCGGCGAGCCGAGAGGCGTGAGGGAGTACCGATCGATCGACGACGCCGAGCGCCAGCTTGGGGAACGACTGAGACTGCCGGCCTACGTCCCCGGCTGGCTGCGGTGGCCGCCCGCTTCGATCCGCGTGGTGAGCGGGCCACCCGCCTGCAGCGCGATCGCCTTTGTCGATCGCGCCGGCCACGAAGCGGTGATTGTCTACCAGGCCGGCGGCAGTGACACCCCGTTTCCCGAGGTCTTGAGGCCGGCTGGAACCCTCCTCGAGCGCGCGGATGTCCGCATCGGTGAACGGCCCGGCGTCCTCAGGCGCCTGACCCTCCCCGACGGCCGAACGGTCCACGAGGTGGACTGGGCGTCAAGAGGACGGCGGTTGGCGATCCGATCCGCGGGGGGCGTCAACGACCTGCTGCTGATGGCGGGCAGCGTGCAGTAGGGCACGGTCATGAAATCCGTCGGGACCAACCCGTCCGGCCGGCGCAGCATCCAGACCCGTGTCGTGCTGCTGGTCGGCCTTGGCATGCTCGCCTCGCTCACGGTGCTCGGCAGCGTCAGCGCGCTCTACCTCGAGTCGCTGCAGGGGCAGCTCCTCGCCGAACGGCAACTGCTCGCGCGCACGCTGGCAGATCATGCCGACTACGTCGTCAAGACCGACCTCGAGCTCCTGCAGCGTGTCTCCTCAGCCCCTCGTCTGGATCTGACCGACAACGATCCTGAGCCCGAACGCCTGGCGGTCAAAGACGCGTACCTCCGGTCGCGCGTGTTCGAAAGCGTGTTTCTCGTCAATCGGCAGGGACGCCTGGTTGCCCAGGAGCCGTTGAGCGCCGGGTCCATCCCGCCGCCCGGGAACCAGGCTGCCGCGATCGACGAGGCGATCCGGACGGGAAAACCGACGGTCTCCGGGCTGGTCGGAGGCCGAGGCGGCCACCTCTACGAGTTCGTGCCGCTGCGCGACTGGCAGGGAGCCGTGGCCGGTCTGGCGGGCGGCGAGATCGATCCGGCCAGCCCCCGGTTCGCCGACATCCTGTCGCCGGTGCGGCTGGGCGAGACCGGGGCCGCCGACCTGATTGACCGGCACGGCGCCGTGCTGGCGAGCGGGGACAGCGCACGCGTGTACCAGACGGATGGCAAGGCGGCAGCGATCTGGACGGCGCTCGCCTCCGGGCAGCCAGCCATCCTGACGGCGAACGGATCGGGCAACGGCGAGATCGTGGCGGCGGCAGCGCTCAAGTCGGCGCCGTGGGCGATCAGCGTGCGGCAGCGCGAGCAGGAGGCGTTTGCGCAGGTGATCGCGCTGCGCGGCCGGCTGCTCTGGCTCGGCGCGGGGCTGCTCGCGCTCGCGCTCGTGTTCGCCTGGGGCGCGGCGCGGAGCGTCCGCAAGCCGATCGTCGTCCTGACCGGTGCGGCCGAACGCATCGCCGGCGGCGACCTCGCCCGGCCGATTCCGCCCCTCGCCGATGACGAGGTGGGCCGGCTCGGGCGCGCGTTCGAGGACATGCGGGTCGCGCTCAAGACGTCGCTCGACTCGGTGGCGCGCGCGAACGAGGAGCTGGAACGGCGCGTCGAGGAGCGAACACGCCAGCTCGAGGAGGCGTACCGTCAGCTCCGCAAGCGCGACGAGTCGCGCGGCCAGCTCCTGCGCAAGGTCATCTCCGCGCAGGAGGACGAGCGCAAGCGCATCGCCCGCGAGCTGCACGACGAGACGAGCCAGACGCTCAGCGCGCTCGCCATGGGGCTCGAGACTGCCCTGGCGTCGTTTCCGTCCGACACGTCGCGCCAGCGGCTGGCCGAGGCGAAGGCGCTGACAGTACGGACGCTCGAGGAGCTGCACCGCGTGATCTTCGACCTGCGCCCGTCGGTCCTCGACGACCTCGGGCTTCTCTCGGCCATCCGCTGGTACGCGGAACGCAACCTGGAGCCGCTCGGCATCGCCGTCCACTTCGAGCTGAGCGGCGCGGAACGCCGCTTTCCGCCCGAGATCGAGACGGCGCTGTTCCGAGTGGTTCAGGAGGCAATCACCAACATCGCGCGTCACTCGGGCGCCGATACGGCCCTCATCCAGGTCGCGCTCAAGGACGACTCGCTCAGCATCGAGGTCGAGGACGACGGCAACGGGTTCGACCCGGCCACAATCGGCCTGAGCGGGCCGCCCGAGCGCGGACTGGGCCTGCTGGGGATCCGCGAGCGCGTGGAGCTGCTCGGCGGCCAGGTGGTCATCGATGCCGCACCCGACCAGGGCGTTCGCATCGCCCTCACGGTCCCGATCCCGCCGGAGTTGAGCTATGCCTAAGATCCGCGTGCTGATCGCCGACGATCACGCCATAGTCCGCGAGGGAATCCGCGCGCTCCTGAAGCTGTCCGACGACATGGACGTGGTGGGCGAGGCGGCGGACGGGCGCCAGGCGATCGAGCAGTCCCGCAAGCTGGACCCGGATGTCGTCCTCATGGACATCGCGATGCCCGGCCTCGGCGGCCTCGAAGCCACGCTGGAGATCCGGAAGGAACGGCCGGGCGTGAAGATTCTCGTGCTGTCGCAGTACGAGGACCGCGAGTACATCCGGCGGTTCCTGAAGGCGGGTGTCGCTGGCTACGTCCTGAAGAAAGCGGCGGGCTCCGAGCTGACGGCCGCGATCCGCGCGGCGTACCGGGGCGGGCTGGTGCTCGATCCAGAGGTCGCACGGGAAGCCATGCGGGAACAGACGTCAGGGACGGCGGCCGGTGAGGCCGCCGACCCCTACGAGACGCTGACCGATCGCGAGAAGCAGGTGTTGAAGCTGGTGGCCGAAGGTCACAGCAACAAGGACGTCGCCGAGCTGCTGGGCATCAGCGTGAAGACCGCGATGTCCCACCGCGAGCGAATCATGCAGAAGCTCCAGCTCCACAGCCGCACCGACCTGATCAAGTTCGCGCTGCTCAAGGGTGTCATCCGCGTCGGACCGTAGTCTGTCGCTCAGCGCAGAGCACGCGGAGGCTGCGGAGCATCTTGATCGGCGCCGAGAGCGCGCACTCGTTACTTGGCGCTCGTGACTCGTTACTGTTCTTTCTTGCGCCGCTCGTCGATCTCGCGCTCGAGCGTGTCGAGCGCCTTCTGCTCCTCGCCGGCGGGGCGCGCCGCCTTCGCCCGGCGCTTCGCGGCCAGATAGGCTTCGCCCGGCTGCCAGTGCGGCGCTACCACGGTCATCACTTCCATGAAGCCAGTGCTCGCGGCCGCCCCCGCCTTCCGCCCGGCGAAGCCGAAGAGCATGGCGAACCCGATGAACGGGAGGAAGAAGGCGTAGAGCGCCCCCATCAGCGGGCCGATGACGAGCAGCCCGAGGACCGGGACCTTGAGGAACGCCTGCGTCGCGTCGCCGGGCAGAACGCCGCCCTGGCGCGGAACCATCACCATCTCCCACTCGTGGAGGTTCCAGTAGAACCCGTTCTTCACCTGCGTGCCGCCTTCTCGCTTCAACATGGCTGTCATCCCCTTCCGCAGAATCAGTGCCAGCGTCTAGTAGCAATGTACGGCAGGCCGGTTCGCGCGACAATCAGGCGGAGACCGCAGTCGGGGCGGGAAAACTCCCCAGCCGGCTCGGGAAAACACCCGAGAGCGCTGGGTTCGGGTGCCCGAGGTCCTGCCCCGTTCATTCCAGAGCGAGCGTGCGGCGTCCTCCTGGACACTCTGGACGGACCGCAACTCATTCTGCCGATGGAGGATGCCGGACACGATGACCCACCCCCTCTTCGTCAGCCTCGCACTTGGAGCGATGACCGTCGGCTCCCTCCATTCGGTTGCCCCGGACCACTGGGTGCCGTTTGCCGCCCTTACGATGGTGCTGCTCGTGCTGCCGGCACGCGCAGGCGCGCACGTGATCCGCGCCGCCTGGCTCGACCATTACGGCGACGTGGCGGCCGGCGGGATCATCGCGTTCGTGGGGCTGGCGGTGACGGGGCTCGGTTGGTAGGGGGACGGGCGGATCTCGAACGACGAACACAGAAGGCCCAACGACGAACGCCGAACGTTGGACGCCGAGCGCCGAACGCGGAACGTAGAGGGAGCCAGCCATGCACCCGTGGCACGACAAGGCCCTCGAGCACAAGCAGGTGCTGGTCGAGGACCTGCTCGGGCCGGCCGACGCGCTGAGGATCCTCACAGGGAGCCTCGACCTGTACCGCCAGCTGCGGCGCGGCGAGCTCGGCACGGGCCCGGGAACGCGGCAGGCGTGAGGGCCGCGACGGGTCCCATCCCGCCACCGTCTCCCGGGAGGCTGGCTTGCAGCCCATCTCAGACATTCTAGCCCGTTGATTTTTCCAACACCCCTCTGGCTTTTCCCGACGAAAGTTGTAGAATTGGCATACAGGTGGAGGGCAACTCGCCCCCCAGTCGGCTGACTGGCAGCCCAACCGCCTTCCAACCGGACCTGCCCCCGACGCTGCTCCGTTCGTCAGCCGATCGACACCGGATCCCCGGACGGCGACTGCCATGCCTCAGCCGCACATCAGGTGGTGGAACCGCTTGAGCGTCCGCCTCATCGTGGCGATTGCCGCGGTGACGGTCGCGACGATAGGCCTGTTCGTCTGGCTGAGCTTGAGGGCCGAGCAGGACAACCTGATCGACGACGTGGTGCGGGGCGCAGCGCTGTTCAGCGACACGATCAAGGCGAGCACGTATCACGACATGCTGGCCGACCGTCGTGACAGCGCGTACCTGGTGATGGAGACAATCGGGCACCAGGCCGGGATCGAGAAGGTGCGGATCTTCAACAAGGAGGGGCGTGTCACCTTCTCGACCGAGAAGAAGGAGATCGGGTCGCTCGTCGACAAGCGCGCCGAGTCCTGCTACGCCTGTCACGCCGCGGGCCAGCCGATCGTCCGGCTCTCGATGCCCTCCCGCAGCCGCACCTACCTCTCGAACGGACACCGGGTGCTCGGCATGGTGACGCCGATCTACAACGAGCGCAGCTGCTACGCGGCCGAGTGCCACTACCACCCGGCCAGCCAGCGCGTCCTCGGCGTCGTCGACATCGCCATCAGCCTGAAGGGCAGCGACGAGGATTTCGCGCGGCTGCGGCGGACGACGATCCTCTTCGGGGGCGGCGCTGTCCTCCTGCTCTCGGTCGTCGTCAGCTTCTTCGCGCGGCGGTTTGTGGTGCGGCCCGTGAACCGCTTGCTCGTGGGCACGCGCAAGATCGCGGACGGCGATCTCGCCCAGCGTGTGCCTGTCCGCTGCGGCGACGAGATCGGCGCCCTGACCGCCTCATTCAACGCGATGGCGCAGTCGCTGGCCGAGGCGCAAAACGAGCTGAAGAGCCTGAACGAGAGCCTGGAGCGACAGGTCGAGGAGCGCACGGCGGCGCTCAAGGAGGCGCAGGCGCAGCTGATTCAGTCCGAGAAGCTGTCGTCGCTCGGCCGGCTCGCGGCCTCGGTGGCCCACGAGATCAACAACCCGCTCGCCGGCATCCTGACCTACGCGAAGCTTCTCATCCGGATCCACGAGGAAGGCGGAATGGACGAGACGGCGCGCGCCGCCTCCGTCCGGCAGTTGAAGCTCGTGCAGCGTGAGACCGAGCGGGTGAGCGCCATCGTCCGCAACCTGCTCGACTTCGCGCGGCAGCGGCCCCTCAGCCTGAAGCCGATCGACGTCAACACGGTCGTCGAGGAGGCGCTGTCGTTGCTCGCTAACCAGATCGCCATCCAGGGGATCGCTCTGGAGAAGCACCTGTCGGCGACCCCGGCGGTCCTGGCCGACTTCGGCCAGCTCCGCCAGGCGTTCATCAACATCGCCCTCAACGCCTGCGACGCGATGCCGAAGGGCGGTACCCTCACCGTCTCGTCCGCAGCCATCCGCGACGAAGCGATGGTGGAGGTGCGGTTCACCGACACTGGCGAGGGGATTGCCGCCGAGCACCTTCCGAAGATCCTCGACCCGTTCTTCACCACCAAGGAGAAGGGGACGGGACTCGGATTGTCGGTGGTCTATGGCATCGTCGAGCGGCATGGGGGCAACCTGGATATCCGAAGCCAGGTGGGCAAGGGCACGACGGTCGTGATTCGGGTGCCGGTGGCGGCAACCGGCGCGGCGCCCCTCGCATGACAGGCTGCTGAAACGTGACAGCCTGAACGACGAACGTCGAACGCAGGACGCGAAGCTGAACCGGCCGTTCCTCTCCGTTCGACATTCTGCGTTCTGCATCCAGGCCGGGAGTCTTCCCCAACGGCCTGTCTGGACGGGCGGTGAGCGACATCTACCTGTGGTGGATCGGCGCCGACGCTGCAGACGACGCGATGCTGCGCGAGGTGCGGTCACATGTCGAGGAAGCGTTCGCCCGGCGCGTGCGGGTCTGGCGCGGGCCGCAGCGCCCCGTGGACGCCTTCGACCCACGCCGGCAGCAGCATTCGTCCACGCGGATCCTGCGGTGGCTGCTCACCACGCGCCCGGCCGAGGCGCACAAGACGCTGGCGATCACCGATGCCGATCTGTTCATCCCGATTCTGACCTTCGTCTTCGGCGAGGCCCAGCTCGACGGCCACGCCGCCGTCGTCTCGACGGCGCGCCTGGGCGAGGGCCTGGGCCCGATGACGCCGGTGCGGGTCCTCAGGGCGCGGCTGGTCAAGGAGTGCGTTCACGAGCTCGGGCACACCTTCGGGCTCATCCACTGCACGCGCCCGCGGTGCGTGATGTCGCGTTCGGTCAACGTCAACGACGTGGACGCCAAGGCGGCGGCGCTCTGTCAGGACTGCCGGGCGCGCTACCTGGAACTCGAGGAGCGAGGAACCAAAGCCCATGACTAGAGAACGGACCCGCATCCTGATCGTGGACGACGAGGAGATCGTCCGCGAGTCGCTGTCTGGCTGGCTGGAGAAGGACGGCTACACGCTGGCTACGGCGCCCGACGGCCCGTCGGCCATCGCGCGGATCAAGGCGGAGCCGTGGTCGATCCTCCTCGTCGACCTGAAGATGCCCGGCATGGACGGCCTGCAGGTGCTGGACGAGGCGAAGAAGATCCAGCCGGACGCGACCGCCGTGATCATGACCGCGTACGCCACCGTCGACACCGCGGTCGTCGCCATGAAGATGGGGGCGTTCGACTACCTGGTGAAGCCCTTCGACCCCGAGGAGCTGAGCCTGATGATGCACAAGATCGTCAGCCAGCAGGCGCTGCTCCGCGAGAACCTCCTGTTGCGCAAGGTGCTGAAGCGGGAATACCGGTTCCGCGACCTGCTCAGCAAGAGCCAGGCGATGCAGGCCGTGTTCGAGCTCGCACGCACGGCCGCCCGGAGCAACTCGACGATCCTCGTCCTCGGCGAGAGCGGCACCGGCAAGGAGCTGCTGGCGCGCGCCATCCACATCGAGAGCCCGCGCAACCAGGGGCCGTTCGTCGCCGTCTCCTGCGCCGCCCTCACCGAGACGCTCCTCGAGTCGGAGCTCTTCGGCCACGAGAAGGGCGCCTTCACGGGCGCCGTGTCGCGCCGGAAGGGCAAGTTCGAGGTGGCCGACGGCGGCACGCTCTTCCTCGACGAGATCGGAGACATCAGCTCGAAGCTGCAGCTCGACCTGCTGCGCGTGCTCGAGGACCGCAAGTTCTTCCGGGTGGGCGGATCGGAGCCGATCGAGGTGGACGTCCGCATCATCGCCGCCACCAACCGCGACCTGAAGAAAGCGGTCGAAGAGGGGCGGTTCCGCGAGGACCTGTACTACCGCCTGAACGTGATCCCGATCAAGCTGACGCCGCTCAGGGAGCGTCGCGAGGACATCCCGCTGCTCGTCGAGCACTTCCTCGAGCGCCTGGGCGTCGAGATGAACCGCGACGTCGACGGCGTCTCGGCGGAGGCGATGGGGCTGCTGATGGCGTACGACTGGCCGGGCAACGTGCGCGAGCTCCGGAACGTGCTCGAGCGCGGCATGGTGGTCGCGCAGGGCAAGGTGATCCAGGCCGCCGATCTCGGGCTGGCGCCAGGCGGCGCCCCGCGCGCCGAGGAATCAGCCACCGCGTCGCTGGACGAGGTCGAACGCCGACACATCTGCACGGTCTTGCACGACACCAGCGGCAACGTGAGCCACGCGGCGCGCATCCTCGGGATCGACCGCGCGACGCTCTACAACAAGATGAAGAAGTACCAGATCAAGAAGACCGGGGAGCCCGACGACGACGAGCAGGCCCACGCCACGGTCTAGAGCAGGGATCGGCGATCGGACGCCAGACCCGAGAGCCGAGGCTCGTTCCTCATGACTTATCGCTCGTGACTCCGCACTCCGTGCCTGCGCACCTCGGTGGCCAAAATTGCCGGAGACTTCAACACCCGCGTTGCAAAACTCCTCATCACCCCGGAATTCGCGGTTCTCCTCAGTCCTTTCCGCCGAAACCCACGTGCATCGCTCACGCCCTGTTGAATTGCTCGGCGGCTCCCTTGTCCGCCGATGTCGCGGCCGAAAACCGTCGCTCTAACTCCTTCTCGGTCTGCGAGTTGCGGCGCCGGCTCTCGACTCATCGATGGCAGGCCGCTTGCCTATGTTTCAGGCGAGAAGAACAACGATGTCCTGCCCACACCTCAAAGAAGTCGTAATGCTGTTCTGCCGCGCCTACCCGGTCAAGAAGATGGTCCCCCTCGATCGGATCGCGTCGGCGAACCCCTGCCTCGGCGATGACTTCAAGAACTGCCCGCTCTTCCGGGAGCTGTCGGCACGGCTTCAAGCCTGCGCCGCCGAGGAGTCGGTCGAAACCCAGCCGGCCTGGCCGGCGCCTCGCAAGGAGGTGCCGCGATGATGCTCGCGTGCGCCCTGAGCCTGATCGCGCTGGCGGCCGTGGAAGCTGCTCGTGCCCGTCTTCTATTCGTTCGGCACCACGTCGGTGATGTTCGAGGTCGCCTGGTGCGTCTTCCTCTACACGATCGTGCTGGCGCTCGAGTTCCTGCCGCCGGTGTTCGAGTGGCTGAACTGGCGCAAGGCGCGCGAGTGGGCCGTGCGGCTGACGATCGTGCTGACCGTGTTCGGCGTCTGCCTCTCAACGCTCCACCAATCGTCGCTCGGCGCGCTGTTCCTGATGGCGCCGGCAAAGATCCACCCGCTCTGGTACTCGCCGTTCATCCCGATCTACTTCTTCGTCTCGGCGGTCATCGCCGGCCTGACGATGGTGATCTTCGAGAGCGCGCTGTCACACAAGGTGT
>Ga0315282_10003157_pt1 | contig 29651 bp, 22 predicted proteins | sample YL17G07_20_MG_FD_203693 | JGI IMG/M metagenome (GOLD analysis project Ga0315282, IMG submission 203693) | Sediment microbial communities from Yellowstone Lake, YNP, Wyoming, USA - YL17G07_20 | ecosystem: Environmental > Aquatic > Freshwater > Lake > Sediment | place: USA: Wyoming | collected... | reverse complement strand
GTTACCTTCCTTATCACGCAGAGGCATCTTGGTTGTCGAGACCCACGTCACTCGGCCGTCGGGCCACGTCTCCTTCTCTTCGACACCCACAATGGGTTGACCGGTTTGGATGATCTTCTGCTCATCCTCGAACGCTGGCCGGGCATGTTCTTCCGTGAAAAAGTCAAAATCTGTCTTGCCCAATACTTGCGAGGGATCGCTCAGCCCAAATCTGTCAGCCTGAGCCCTGCTCATGGTGATAAAGCGGCTGTCGGCATCCTTGAAGTAGATGTGATCAGGAACGTTGTCCATGAGGGCGCGCAGCAAGCTCCGTTCCTTGCTCAGCGCTTCCTCCGCCCGTTTGCGTTCGGTGATATCCCGCGCGGCCGTGTGCTCATAGGGAATGCCAGCAATGAAAATGAGTGTGTTACTGAACTCCGTGTCAACCTTCGAGCCATCCTTGCGGAGGATCTTTGCTTCGCTCAAGATCTCCTCTCCGCCCATGATCCGATCGTGGAATCTCCGATACGCCTCTAGATCGGTCTCCTCGTGAAGATCGGGAATTCGCATCTTGAGCAGTTCTTCTTTTGGGTACCCTGTTAACTCGCACGCGGCCTTATTGACCGCGACAAAGCGGGACTCATTGTCCGAAATAAACACTGCATCTCGTGATCCTTCGAATATCGCCTCCTGCCATTCGAGCGCTCGTTGGATGTTCTCTTCTGCCTTTTTCCGCTCGGTGACATCGCGATCAATTCCGATCGTGTACGTCTTTCCTTTCATCTTGATGGGGACAGCCGTATACTCAACGATATTATCCTTCTCGTCAGGTCGAAGCCACGTGAACGTTCCACGAAACGCGACACCACGCTGAATAGAGGGAGTGTTATCCTGGCTCAGGGGTCTTGCCAAGTCCCGGGTGTTTCCGATGCTCAACAATTCTTCCCGACTCCGTCCAGCCATCTCAGCATAGCGGGCGTTACATTCTATAAGCCTTCGCTGATCTGGATCAGGCGTTTCCTCAAAGATGCTGATACCATCGAATGCGTTCTCAACAATCAGCCGGAGCTTCTCCTCGGATTCACGCAGGGCCTCCGCCGCTCGTTTCCGCTCGGTGATGTCGCGAGCCACAATCACAACGTAGCCTCGGTCAAGCTGGACATATCGCAGATTGAGTTCCACCGGAAAGCTCGAACCGTCCTTGCGCCGGTGTCGACCCTCCGCGGTCGCAAAGCCTGCGCCCCGCAGCAGCTCTCCCAGGTTTGCATACTTCGACCGGTCGATCGTGGAATCGATATCAAAAATGGTGAGAGAAAGAAGTTCCTCGCGACTGTAACCGAGATCCACCCAGGCTTTCTCACTCATGTCCAGGAAGCGGCCTGTTGCCGGATCAAGGACCTCAAATGCGTCGTTGGACCGATCGATGAGCGCTCTGAAGAGCCTCAGCGCTTCTTCCGATCGCTTCCTCTCTGTAATATCAGTAAAGATTCCAACCGTGCCTGTGACGGCTCCATCAGGACCATAGATCGGAGCGCCGCTCACGAGAGCCCAAATGACCTCACCAGACTTCTTCCGCACCTGCAGTTCATACGAGTCGGTAACTCCCTGAAGACGGAGTTGATCCTTCTCACGAACAACCGCCGCGTCTTTGGGGTGCAGGAAGACTCCATATGCTGGCTTTCCCGTCAGCTCATCGGCAGAATATCCAACCATCTCACAGAAACGCCGATTGACAAACTGCACGACCTCTTCCCGTGACACCTGGATCAATCCCTCGCTCATGGTCTCAATCAGCGTCCGGAACCTCTGTTCCTTCTCTGCAAGCTCTTCGTGGGCGCGGATGCGTTCGAGTGCTGCACCACAGTGGTCTGCCAATCCTTGGAGAAATTGAAGGTCGTCTTCGGAGTACCGGTCACGGGTGTAGCTCTGAATCGAGAGAATCCCGATCACCTCTGCCCCGTGGCGAATCGGAACGATCATCAAGGATGAGGAGGCCCGTGTCGTATCTCCAAACGGGATGGCATCCGGCGGCATCTCCTCCCCCTGTTTCCGTAGAATGAGCTGCGCCCCGCGCTCCAAGACGCTCCGCATCCTCTGGGTTGGTTTTCGGTCGATGTAAGAGGGCGGAACGTGTGCGCGCCTTCCATCAATCACATCGATGGTGAGGACCGGATGGACGGCATCCGTCTCCCGCGAATACAGATCGAACGTGCAGGCATCCCACCCAATGAGCTCATCCGCCGTCTGAACAATCACGCCGGCGGCAGCTTCGCGGTCTGAGGCAGAACTCAGCCTATGAATCAACTCCGCCAGGGCGCTTGCCCGCTGCTCCGCCTTCTTGCGCTCGGTCACATCGCGCGCAATTCCCAGGACCAGAACGCGACCGCCGATCTCGACTGGGAACGTTCGAATCTCAGCAAAAACCTTCGCACCATCTTGCCTTGCGAGCGTGAACTCGTCAGGCCCTGTCGGCTGACGGAGGGCGTTTCGCGCCAAGAGAGCCGCCGCTCTCGACATTTCTGACACCGGGAGCAGCTTGAGCTTGAAGAAGTTCTCTCCAATCAGCTCCTCCCTCCGGTACCCTGTAAGTTGCTCAGCCGCCCGGTTTCCATCGACGAAGTTGCCTTTGAGGTCGGAGAGATAATACGCATCAGGTGCGTACTCGAAGAGAAGCCTCAGTCGCTCTTCGGAGGCCTTGAGTGCCTCCTCAACGCGCCTCCGCTCGGTAATATCGGTGAGCGTCCCGATGTGAGCAACGACTTCTCCCTTCTCGTTCTTTTCGGGGATGGCTTGTCCGATCACCCATGTGACCGTGCCATCAGGCCGCTTGAAGCGGTATTCTGTCTTGGAACCGCCGTGAGCTTGGGTGGCTTCTTTCCATCCGCTCTCTATCGATTGACGATCCTCCGGATGGACAGCCGACAGCCAGCCATATCCCAATGCCTCGGACGATGCCAGTCCCGTGATCTCACACCAGCGTCGATTGACGTAGGTCGTCCGACCTTCAGAGTCTGTTCGGAAGATCCCAACAGGAGAGATTTCGGCAAGCGTTTGGTAACGTTTTTCACTTTCTCGGAGCGCCTCTTCTGCCCGCTTGCGCTCGGAGATGTCCTGGACAGTACCAAATAGCTCGACCACCCGGCCATCGTGACCTCTAATTGGCTGCATGGTTGCAGAGAGATAAACATGTCTGCCGCCTTGCACATTCGCTTCCAGGTCGTATTCGAAAGGCTTTCCTTCTTCGATAGCTCGGCGTGCGTATTCGCGCAATATGTCGGCTTGCTGAGGCGAATAGTAGGCCGCCTCCTCCTCAGGAGTGGGGGGACCCAGAGCAGGATCACGACCGTAGAGTCTGTACGTCTCATCTGACCACACGATCTTTCGGCTTTCGACGTCGTAGCTCCAACACCCGATGCGTCCTGCCACCTGAGCCTCTTTCAGCCTTGCCTCGCTTTTCTGCAGTTCCTCCTCCGCCCGCGTGCGTTTCTCCTCCTGTTCGATGGCACCGAGTGCATACGTAATGTCGCCGGCAATCTCTCCGAGCAGCCGGATCTCCCCTCTGTCGAAGAAATCGACTTCATCCGCATAAACATTGAACGCTCCAATCACGCGGCCTTCCAGGTGGATGGGTACTGCAGCGGAGGATCGATAGCCGCGCTGCAGCATTCGCTTCCTCCACGGTTTCATCCTGGCGTCGCTCGCAGCATCATTGCAGATGATGATTTTGCCTTCCCGGATGGCCGTTCCCGTGGGCCCGCGTCCTTGCGGCTCATCCGCGGCCACGATTCGAATATCGGTCAGATAGCCGTCGACCACACCCCTTGACGCCACTGGTCGAACCACCTTCTGGTCAGCGTCGACGAGGCCAACCCACGCCATGCGAAATTTCCCAATCTCCACGGCAACTCGACAGATCTCCTCAAAGAGCGTGTTGCGGTCGCGAGTCCTGACAATCGTTTGATTGATCTGCCCCAGAACTGCGTAGAGGCGGTTCAAGCGGCTGATATGCTCCTCTGTTTGCTTCCGCTCCGTAATGTCCCGAATGACGTGCTGATAGAATCCGCTCTCCTCGATGGTGATAACGCGGGAGCTCACTTCAACGGGGAAAACGGATCCGTCCTTGCGACGATGAAGCGTTTCAAACATCTTACCGTTTCGCTCCTGGACTTCCTTCAGATCTCGCTCGAGGAGAGCAACGGTCTCAGGCGCCCGTAGATCTTTGAGACTCAATTGAAGCAGCTCGTCGCGCTCATAGCCGTAGGCAGCGACCGCGCGGTCGTTCGCCTCCACGATTCGCCCATCCGCCGTCGCAAGGAGGACGATGTCGTTTGCATACTTGGTCAGGTAGCTATAGTGCTCGACCAGGGCACTGCGCTGTTTTTCGGATTCGTAGAGCCCCTGGTACAGATGAGCGCTCCGACTGCGCCAGACGAATGCCGTCGCTATGCCGCCAGCGAGGATGATCAGACCGACGATACCGCCAATGAACCGCAGGCGCGTCCAGATGGATGCGTACAACTCTTCCTGATCAACCTTCGCCACCAAATACCACGATGAATTTGGAACTTCCTTTATCGAGGCGAGGACTGGAACCCCCCGGTAGTCAAATCCTTCCACGATTCCCCGCCGGCCTCGTGCTCCCATCGCTGCCGGGAGGTGCTCATCAGTGAGCGGCAACCTCAGAGAGAGTGCGGTGTTCTTCCGGTGGCGGAGCTCATTCAGATATACGACATCATTTCCCTCGCGTCTCAGGAGCAGGGTCTCACCAGTGAGGCTCGGCGTCGGCCACGACTGAATAAACGGATAGAGGAACTTGTACGGATCGATGCGTAACAAAATGATGCCCGTGCAAATGGTATCGCGCGCCTGTGGAACCAGGAGAGGAACAAGAAGATCAAGACAAGTCTCATGTGTGATCTCGTCCTTGTGCAGATCCGAGAATATGACGTTCCTTGCGAGCACCGCTTCCATGGCAAGGTCCCGCGTGTCCGGAGAGATGCGAGTCACCCGGGGTGGCGCAGACAGGCGAATAGCACCCTTTTGATCCAAAAAGAAAATGGAGCCGTAGTTGTAGTTCCTTCGCCACGACTCCATCCATCCGACCAGTTCTCTCTCCAGCGAGGGCGAAGAGCGGTTGTCGAGAAACTCCTTGAACCGACGAGCGATCGCGCGGTCCCCATAAACGACGAGTGCGTCACTCTCGCGCTCTCGTCTCCAGTTGATGAGTTCCGCACGTTTCAAATCAGCAATCGCCGATAGCTGCCGTGCTTCATCTGTTCTGAGGTCTCCCTCCTGCTTCTTATAGAGGAGGTATCCCAGCGCGCCGACAACGAAGGCGAAGAAGGAAAACCCAAGAACCAAGAGCCAGCGAAGGCGTTCCGGTGGTAATTTGGCGTTCATAGCTCCTCCTTCCAAGTCGTCACGAGTCTATATTCAACTTGCGCGAACAGACGAATTATTAACCAACGTGCAAGCATCAGCCAGCCTCGCTCCGCGGGTGGTAAAAGAGAGAATCAATCAGTGGCAGAAGCTGATCGGCGAATTCAGATTTCGTCACAAAGCCATCCGCCCCAGCCTCCCGCGCTGCCTTCTTGTACTCGTCGTTCTCGTGGATGGTCAGGATGATCACCCGAGGGGCATCGGCCTCCTGTTTGATCACACGGGTTGCGGCCAGCCCGTTCAACGTCGGCATCGTCAGATCCATGAGGATCAAATCAGGTTTTAGCTTCGCGGACAATCTGATCGCTTCTACACCGGACGTCGCTTTGCCGGCACTGACAATGTTCATCTCAGGAATTGAACCAAGATAGCGCTCAACCGACTCCAAGAAGCGCTCGTTGTCATCTACCAAGAGTACTCTGACCCTCTTCACTTGCATCTCCGTTCAAGGTCGACAGCTTTGGGGCATCACCACGCCAGCAATCTAGGTGAATCGGCCTTTACCGGCAATCAGGCAAAGGCCTGAGATTGCGGGGAAAAACACCCGAAGGGGGGCCAGAACGGCTTCTCGATCTTGAGAAACGGACGAGGAAGGACGTAAGGAGGAATTGGTTCTCGAAAGTGGGAGGATTGCGAGGTCGCCCTGCCGTTCAGTCCAGGAGCCCCCGTTGAAAAACATCCCGAACCAAGAATTCGGGACAGGTCGGGGCAGGAGAGCTCCTTCACAACTAGGTGACCTTAGGAAAAATAATCTCTCGCAAAGACGCAAAGAACGCAACGTTAGAGATTGTTGACGATTCGGGTAATTCCATTCTTGAGTAATGCTTCGTTGAACTTGATAAGCAGCCCAAGCTTCATCCCCGTCACCTTTAGGTAAGTGAGCAGCTGTTTCTTGTGGACCGGGAGAACGGTTTCGACCGATTTCAGCTCGACGATCACTCTCCCATCGATGACCAAGTCGGCTCGAAATCCGATCTCAAGCTTGATGTTCTCATACACAATCGGCACGGCAACTTGCCGCTCACAGCTAAGACCGCGTTTTCTGATCTCGTGGCTGAGCAGCTCCTCGTACACCGACTCAAGCAAGCCGGGGCCGAAGTACTTGTGAATTATAAAGGAACAGTCAAGGATTATCTTCGATATCTGGTTTTCTGTCGTTTCCGATGCTCCTTCTCTTACCCCTAGACTTTCCGTTGCGCGCTTTGCGCCGTTGCGAGCACATCTTCATGTGTCGGGGGAGATGAGGCCGATGCGGATGGCGTAACGGACGAGGCCGGCGACATCATGGATGTTCAGGCGTTCCATGAGCTGCGTCCGGTGAGTCTCGACCGTTTTGAGGCTGATATTGAGAATGGTGGCGATCTCCTTCGTCGTCCGGCCTTCGGCAATAAGCTGAAGGATCTCTCGCTGCCGCAGCGTCAGTGTCCCCGGACCCGCCTCCTCGCCAGGCGCGAGCCCTTTGTACTGGTCGATGAGACGTGTCGAGATAGTCGGCGAGAGATACTTTTCGCCTCGGGCAACCGCACGAAGGGCGAGCTCAAGCTCGGATGTAGCAGCATCTTTGATCAGGTAGCCTACGACACCGATGTGAAGGGCTTTGGTTACATACTCCTCTGCCGAGTGCATGCTGAGGATGATCACTTTGCAGCGAGGATGACTCTTGATGATCCGCTCGGCAGCTTCAAGGCCGTTGAGACCGCTCATGGCAATGTCCATAAGCACGACGTCCGGCTGATGTGTCTCGACGAGCTCGATCGCTTCGCGCCCGTCGGCGGCTTCAGCGACGACGTCAACGCCGGAAATGTCTTTGAGGAGGGATCGCATGCCCGCGCGCACCAGGGTATGATCGTCTGCGAGAAGGACTCGAATGTTTGCCATCGTTGCCTCTCATGCCAATGTCAGTGTTCTCGTTTTTCAGCTAGCCGCAACGGCAGTCGGACCGTCACGATCGTGCCCCGTTTATCCTCAGAATTGATTTCGAGCTTGCCATCCAGGAGAGCCACACGCTCTTGCATGCCGAGAATGCCGAACGACTTCCCGTGTGTGGCGTCGGCGAGGGCACGATCCACGTCGAAGCCGACACCGTCGTCACGAATGGTTAAGAGTAGCTCAGGTTGACAGATCCTCAACTCGATCTCAACGTTGTTTGCCTGGGCATGCCTGCTGATGTTTGTGAGAGCTTCTTGCGCAATTCGGAAGCAGGTTGTCTCGAGATCCGGGTCGAACCGCTCGGGAAGATCCTCTGCAATGAGGCACGCCTGAAATCCGACACGTTCCGCCTGACGTTCCAGCTGCCAACGCAGAGCAGCCACAAGACCCAGGTCATCCAGCATCGATGGGCGAAGATCGAGCGAGAGGTTTCGCACCTGGTGCAAGCACCGATCGAGCATCGCGATGTTGTCTTCGAGGCGAGTCGGGAGGTCGCCAGACAATGGACTGCGCAGAATCACCTGGAGGTCAATCTTCGCTGCGGTGAGGATTTGACCGATCTCATCATGAAGCTCCCGAGCGATCGCCCGCCGTTCCCTCTCCTGGACCTCCAGCAGGCGACGGGAGAGCCTCTGGAGGCGATGGGTTGCGGATCGGAGGCCGCCTTCCGCCCATTTCCGTTCTGTGATATCCTGAATGATGCCGGATATCAACCCCTCATCGAGAGTCGCGCTGATCAAGACAGTTTTCACAGAACCCGTCTTCGTGAGCAGTTCTGTTTCGAACGTCGTTACTCGGCGATTCTTCTGAACAAGCTCGATGAGACGCTCCCTATCGCGCGAATCGCGATAGACGCGCTGCACCTTGCCGGAAGCGAGGTCTTCGGAGGAGGCGTACTCTAGCAAACGCACCAACGCGTCATTGGCCAAGAGAATGTCACCTTCTAAGGTGGTTTGGTAGACGCCGACCAGTGCATTGTCGATGAGATCCCGATATCTCCGTTCCGATTTCCTCAGCGCCTCTTCCGCCCGCTTGCGCTCGGTGATGTCTGCGGCAATCCCCACCAGTCCAAGCGGCCGCCCCTTCTCAGTGCGAACAACGGAGGTAGAAAGACTGATCGGAAATTCAGTTCCGTCTTTTTTTCGGTTTAAGAGCTCGCCTTGCCAGCCACCTTGAAGCGTTGCGCTCAGAACCTTATCGGTCGCCGGTTTGGCGGCCGCTGAGCGGACAAGAGCAATAGACTTACCAACGAGCTCCTCTGCAGTGTAACCGTACGTTCTCAAGAAGGCGTCATTAACAAAGAGAATCTTGTTTTCCGTATCGGTGATGCTGACGCATTCACCAATACTCCGAATTGCATGCGCAAGAAGGGCAAGCGCTTCTTCCGCCCGCTTCCGTTCGGTAATATCCCGGCCAATTCCAAGTTCCCCCACGACTTTGCCGCCCTTGACGTGCGGAGTGGAAGTGAACTCTCCGACCAGATACTCGCCCGATTTGGAGAGAATACGCAGTTGATAGAGAGGTGGCACCTCACCCCGTAAGGCCTTCTGAAACGTCTCTACGGCGGCGGACCGGTCGTCAGGATGTACAATCCCCATAAAAGGCTTACCCAGCCATTCAGCACGTGACCAACCTGTGATCGTTTCAAACGCCGGGTTCAATGACGTAAGCGATCCATCCTCCGCGGAAATGGTGTACACCACGTCGGGGGCAGCTTCAACCAGGCCGCGATACTGTTCTTCGCTTTCTCGCAGGGCTTCCTCTACCCGCTTGCGCTCGGTGATGTCAGAAGTGACGACAACCACCTTCCAATCTGGAAATGCAACGGGAACTGCGCTCACGCTCGTCCAGACAACCTTGCCATCCTCCTTCACGACGCCGGTCTCAACGTTGTGAACAGTTCTTTGCTCCTTGATCGCCCGTACGCTGGCAAACTCTTCGGCAGGCATGAGCGTTCCATCAGGTCTGAGATACGTTCGACTCCTGTAGTCTCCTTTGAACAGACTCTCCTTGGAAATGTCTAAAATCCTTTCCAGGGCAGGATTCACATAGACGATCTTCCGTTGTGCGTTGAGAATGGAGGCTCCCACTGGTAATATCTCGAAAAGGGTCTTGAGCTTCCTTTCGCTTTCTGCTACCGCCTCCTCCGCGCGCTTGCGCTCAGTGATGTCCTGGTACATGATCAGAAACTGCTTTGCGTTGTTCCATAGCACTTCTTTGCGGTGGACCTGGAGATGGAGTACTTCACCATTTTTTCTAACGATGCTGATTTCATATTCTGAGGTACTGAAATCATCGCGTTCTCTTTGTTGCTTTCTTTCTTGAAACTCCGCATAGCTCTCTGGTGTGTAACGAGCCCTCAAAGGTGTTTTTCGCAGTTCTTCGAGACTGTCGTACCCATAGAAATCCAGAATAGTCCGATTAGCATAGAGCGTGTCTCCATCCGCCGTGACAATCCGCACTCCCAGTGGTGATTCATCCAGAGAATGGCGGAAGTTCTCTTTCTCCAGGCGCAGCGCCTCCTCCACCCGCTTCCGCTCGGTGATATCTTCAATCGAGAACAAAACCCCTTCCATCTGCCCGGACTTATCGAAGAGAGGTGCCCCATTGATCGAGAGCAGCGTGCGCCTTCCGTCAGACCGTTCAATAGCGTGACGCACGTCGAAGAGCGGCTGTCCCGTGGAGATCACTTGCTGGAATGGCAATCGTTGGTCGGTAAGAGGATTGCCCTCAGAGTCGGTGATGCGGCAAGCGAGTTCGTCGTAGGTACGACCTGTGATCTCGTCCTCGGCCAGGCCCAAAACCTCTTCTGTCCGTCTGTTTGCGAAGGTTATGCGTCCCCGGCAATTCACCAGCATGATTCCCGAGGGGCTGGTTTCTATGATGCGGCTCGCAAGGTCGTGTTCCCGGCGCATCGCTTCCTTTTCGCGCTTGCGCTCTTGCTTGACGCTTTCGAATTTCTTGATTTTCCTGCGTAGGGACCTCAGTTCGTGGATCAATTCAGACTTCGTTTTGCGTTTGTCATCCATGTTCACTCCTACACGTGATGGAGATGATAGAGTCCGTCGCAGTATCGGCTTCGTAGACTGAGGCAGACGAGGACACGATCAAGTTAATCCGCGGATTGTCGGAGTATGGAAGGAAGAAGCCCGCCCTGGCCTCCCCCGGGGGTTGCTTTCGGTCTCGATGGGATCAATGTGCGCACGGTTTCGGCGAGTGCCAGCATACGATGTTCTGAAATCAGACCGCCGAGCATCGACACAACAATTTATGCAGGAGGTGGGAAAAAGTCAAACGAGTCTGAAACCGGCGGGGGCCGTTCAAGCCGTCACTCGAAGGAAATTCCTTCACGGCAGCGAACGAGCGCTCACGGTCAGCGCCGCCTGAGCAGCCGGTAGACCATCGGCAGACCGAAGAGGAGCAGGAAGCTTGAGAGCGAGAACCCCCCGATGACGGCGATGGCAAGCGACTGCTGCATCTGCCCTCCGGAGCCGATACTCAGCGCGAGCGGCAAGAGGGCGAAGACCGCAGCGAGTGTCGTCATCAAGATCGGTCGGGCGCGAACCTGGCCTGCCTTCACGATCGCTTCGTCGAGCGTCAGGCCCTCCGCCTGGAAGCCCTTGACCGCGTGCATAACAAAGATCGCATTCTCGGCAACGATGCCGATGATCAGGATGACGCCGACAAAGCTCGAGATGTTGAACGTCATACCTGAGAGCCAGAGTGCAGAGAACACGCCGAGCAGAGAAAGGATGTTGATAATGAAGATCGACAACGGAACCGTGAACTCTCCAAACTCATACAACAGCACGAGCACCACGAGGATCATCGCCGCAAAAGCCACGAGCAGCAGCCCCACGAATGATTCCTGCTGCGTCTGGTAGACGCCTCCGAATTCGAGTGATACGCCTCGCGTTTGAAAAGTGAGTCGGACTTTATCGCAGCCTGTTCAGAAAGATATACAGCATTGGAAGCTCGAAGAGCAGCAGGAAGCTCGATAACAAAAATCCACCAATGACAGCGACCGCCAACGGCTGCTGCATCTGAGCACCAGCACCGATGCCTAATGCAAGGGGCATCAAGGCAAAAACGCCTGCGAACGTCGTCATGAGAATCGCTCTGGATCTAACCTTGGTCGCCCGGACGACTGAATCGATGGTGTGTCCATCCTTCTCAGTGTATACCTGGATCATGTGGACGATGAAGACCCCGTTTTCATTGACAATGCCCACAATCATGATCATTCCTACAAAACTGGAAATATTGAAAGAAATGCCCGTTATGACGAGAGCGAGCATAACGCCAAACAGCGACGTCAAATCCGTCACGAGAAGAGCAACAGGAATGGAGAAACTCTCGAACTCGATGATCATGAGGGCGATGATAAGGAGGGAGGCTGCAACGAGGACGTACAGAAGGCTCAGGAACGACTCCTGCTGGCTTTGGTATTCGCCACCAAACGAGTATGTCACCCCCTGTGGCAGCACCAAAGTTTGCTGGAGGATATTCTTGATGTCCGCGATCGTGCCACCAAGATCGCGGCCGGATATCCTCGCGCTGACGGGAACCATGAGATGCAGATCTTCCCGATCGACTTCGCTTTGTCCCATCAGAACCTCAACAGTCGCGATTGCATTCAAAGGAACATAGAATCCGTTCTGAGATTTCACCCGCACACTCTTGATATCCTGCAACACTGTGTGATACTTGTCAGGATAGCGAACTCGAACCCCGATCAGCTTTTCACCTTTCAGAACATACGTGTCCGCACTCCCCTTCATCACGGTCTTCAATTGTGACTGAACATCAGCCATCGTAAGCCCTGCCCTTGCCGTAAGCACAGGATTGGGATGGACTACGATCGAGGGGCCGCTGATGACGATGCCGTTGAAGACATCCACGACTCCCGGAATCGTCTGAATAAGTTTGGTGATTTGCTTCGCTTTCTGTTCTATCACTTCTTGATTCGGTCCGAAGACTTTGATAACTATCGGTGCAGGCTCAGTCGTCAGGTCGCCTATAAGATCCTGCATCGCCTGCATGAAATCGATCCGCAGTGCAGGCTCGGAAGATTCTATCTTCTGACGAACATCGTCCACAATTGTGAAAACGGAGCGCGAACGATTCGCTTTCAACCGAACGAGGTAATCTCCCTTATTGGGTTCCGTAATGAAGAAGCCCATCTGTGTGCCCGTCCTTCGCGAATAGGAATCGACTTCGGGAATAGACATGAGCATCTGTTCGACATGCGTCAACATTCTATTCGTTTCATCCAAAGAGGTGCCCGGAGGTGAACTATAATCAAAGACGAATGATCCCTCATCCATTTTAGGCATGAAGTCGCTGCCGATGGTTGAGTACAGAAACAACGTGGCCCCGAGAACAACCAGCGCGAGCACCGGACCGAAATAACTCCTCCTCAACAGCCCCTTCAGGATGTTGCCGTAGGTTCTTGAAAGCACATGTTTGGATTCTTCTTCCCTTGCGATTTCCAATGCCGCGTCTTTTTCTCTGATGAATGATTCAGCCAGCAGCGGAACAAAGGTCAGCGAATAGATCATAGAAACACCGAGCGAAACGGCCATCGTGACGGCCAACGGCTTGAAGAAGGCACCGGTCACACCGTAGAGAAATGCGAAGGGGACGAACACGATAATCGAGCTCAGGCTTGAGCCGAAGATCGCCGGCAGGATCTCTCTCATCGATTCGGCAATCGCCTGACGGATATTTTCTTTTTCATATCGCATGTTCCGAAAGATGTTCTCAATCATCACAACGATGTCGTCGATGACGAGTCCGACTGCTGCGGCGATGCCGCCCAGCGTCATTATGTTGAGCGCGTAGCCTATGACATACAGAAGAAGGGCCGTTGTTGCGAACACTGCCGGAACTGTGATCACTGCAACCGCACCGATGCGGAAACTTCGCAGGAAGACAAATATCACGACGATGGCAAGGAAGAGTCCGACAAGGATCGAGTCCCTGGCGCTTCCTATGGAACTGCTGATGAAGTCACCCTGATCGTAAAAATACTTGATCCGAACGCCTGCGGGGATTACCTGTTTCAGGTTGTCCAATTCTGTTCGAACTTGCTGGCCGATGGCAACCGTGTTTCCTCCCGGCTGTCGGATCACATTGATCAGCACCGCTTGTTTTCCATCGGCGGTGACGCGGATGTACTCGATTTTCTCAGAGGGCTGAACAGTCGCAACATCTTTCACCGTGATCGGTGTGCCATTCTTGAAATCCACGACCGTGTTTCTGATTCCATCCAGCCCCTTATAGAGGCCATCAACCAGCGTGAGGTAGATCTGATAATTTCGTTCTGCCAAGCCTGTCGATGAAACAAAATTGGTTTTGGTGATCGCCGAGGAAACGTCCTCCACGCTCAAGCCATAGCTCTGGAGCTTCTGCGGATTGACCGTAACGAGGAATTCGCGTTGTTTTCCGCCGACAACAACGACTTCGGCAATCCCGCTGATCCTTACCAATGCGGGGCGGATGACATAGTACGCGAGATCGCGCAGCTGCACCTGATCGAGCGAATCAGATGTCAAACTGAATCCCTCAATGGGGAAGACCGTCGCGTTCATTCTCTCGATGTCGATGGATACTGTCGGCGGGAGCTGATTCCTGATGCTCGAGACTTTTCCCTGCATGAGTTGCAGTGCCTGAATAATGTCGCTGCCCCAGGCGAAGTTTACCGAGATTTCTGAAGATCCCCGACTCGTCGCAGATTGCACCCTGACAACTCCTGGGATTGCGCGGGCGGCCTCTTCCAGCGGACGTGTCACTTCAATCATCATACGATCTGCCGGCTCTTCTCCGTTATCCGCGATCATGACAATGCGCGGAAAATCGATGTTCGGAAAGAGTGAGATCGGCATCTGAAAGAGCGATACGATCCCGCCAATGCTCAGGACAGCGACCAGGAAGAAAACAGCCTTTCTGTGCGAACTGAGTATTTCGAAGAATTTCATCTGTTCAGCGAATCTCTATTTTTGTGAAACAGTGACTTGCGTGGAATCCGGAAGGCCGTATCCGCCCACCGTAGCGACAATATCTCCTGATTTGAGACCGGAAGTCACTTCAACGGAGGATGAGTCCGCGAGGCCTATTGTCACCCGCGTGAGAAGCGCGACAGAATCGCCCTGGATTCGCCAGACAAAGTACTGATTCAGCTCATCATCGTGGAATACTGCAGGTTTAGGCACGAGGACGACAGAATTGTGTTGACCGACTTTGATCTGCACGTTTGCGAATGTCCCCGAGGTCACAAGCGCTGGGATTGAGTTCAAGCTGATTCTCACCTGGACACTCTGGCTGTTGGGATCCGTCGTCGGATTGACAGCTTGCACGCGTCCGCGCAATGGTGGAATATCCATCGCCGGAATTGTCACAACAGCCGGAAGACCTTTCCTGATCTGTGAAACATCGTTGAGGGGAATGTTTGCAAGAAAGTACTTCGTATCCGGGTCGACGATTTCGACCAAATCGCTTCCCTGACTGACAAGCTCCCCTTCGGTAACAAACCTGTGAATGATGGCGCCGGAAAATGGTGCGGTAATCTTTGCTATGGCCGCCGTGCTTTCGGCCAGCCGGAGCGCACGCTCGGCGTGATTCCGGTCGGTTTCCGTGGTCGCCTGATTGAGCAGTTGTTCAGCCCCGGCAATTGCCGCGTTTGATTCCTGCGAAAGGATCGTTACCAATACCTGCCCCTTTTTTACCGCATCTCCTTCAAGCACGAGGACCTTCTCAACTTTTCCATTGATGGTTGATCTAATACGTTCGTCTCGCAGAACCTGGAAGGAGCCGGTCGAACTCACCACGTCGTTCATTGAGCCAAGGAGAGCGGGAGCGACTTGAACGGTCGCACGAGGTTTGACATCGGCCTCGCTATCGCCGTTCTTCGAACTGCAGCCGAGCAAAACCACTGTGCAGAGAAGTGGGACCAAAAAGGAGAAGGTCTTGTTTGTCATTCGTGTGCAACTCCGGAATAGTTTAGCCTGTTCAGTTTGAAAACACTCATAGCCAGTTGCAATCGCGCCTCTTCGATGGCAAGTTTGATCTGGTTGACCATTTGAATGGCATCAAGGACCTCGAGGCTCAGGCCGCTCCCACCCGCATACCGTGCCTTTGATAAGAGAAGATTTTGTTCGGCGACCACGAGGTTGTTTTGCAGCGCAGCAATCTCGGCATCTGCGCGTGCAACGCCGTTCCTCGTGATGCGGAAGTCGTGGCCAAGAGAGGTGCGTACATAGTCATTCTGAAGCGAGATGCTGTTGGCCCCCGCCTTGGCCGCATTGTAGCTGTCTTCGAGCGAGCCGAACGTGAAAAACGGCAGAGAAAACGATAGACCCACGGAGGCGCCAAAGACGTTGGTGAAACCTTGCTGGAGATTTGGCAGCGAGGTCAATGCGCCAGCGTCGGCTCCGAGAGAAATCGTGGGTCGCATTTTAGATCCTGCGATTTGTGCGTCCAGTTCAGCTTGTTTCAGGAGCAGTGCCTGGAAAGCCAGATCGATGTTGCGGTCTGCGTAAAACGTCGTATCGAATGGCGTCGAAACAACTGTTGAGTCAACATCCGCGACATCGGCGGAAGGCAACCCCGAAGCTTGAGCAAGAACAAGCAGGGAGTTTACGAACTCGACTTTCCGTGCATTGATATCGATTGCCGCATTGTTGAGACGCACTGTCGTTTTCACCACATCAGTCTCGCTTCCCTGGCCCGATGCGTGGAGCTGTTTCACAAGCTGGAGATAGTCTTTTAACTGAGCGTAGCTTTGTTCAGCAACATCCAACTCCCGCTTTTCCTTGACGGCAGCGGCGAAAGCGGTTGATACGGAATAAACAATATCTGCCCGGGTACGATTTATGTTCAACGAACCCTGTTCGACTCCGACTCCGCCTTTTTGAATTTCATAAGACCGGGCTCCACCATCATACAGGGTGTACAAGCCGACAATTTGAGCGCCGACCTCACCGCCGTTCGTCACGGCCTGATCGTACCCTGGGGCCACGATGAAATGAGAGGCGATTCCAATTTGCGGGAGATAGCCTTTTCTCACCGACTCGCTGCTGCAGACGGCAGACGCTTTGCCCTTTTCCGCCGCTCTGAGGAGGGGATTCTTCTGAAGCGCGACATTTAGGTAGTCTGAAAGCGAGACCAATCTCGTCTGTGCGCGCAACTGTGTCCCGGTGACGAACACAGATATCAAGAACAGACACGCGAGAATACTCTTAGACTTCATAGTTATCATTCACTCCAGGTGCGAGTGGAAAAATATCGGTGTCACGTTGAACCGCTCCGCTGAATGTTGTCGTGGTTTGACTGGTGTGCAGTGTCAGAGCAAAATTCTCGGCGAACCGGCTCGTTTGAACCGTTGGATTGAGAGCAATCCAGCTGAGCGGGATGCACTCCCGCGCCGGCATAACGAAAAGTCGGTGGTAAGTGTCACTCCTTGCACACAATAACGATGGAGGGGCAGGAGGCGCGCAACAGAGTGCGTCAGCCAACAACAGGGTTACACGAATTCGTTTCATTCCTTGACTTCCTTGTGTGTTCCACTTCAACCTAACAAAAAAAATGGGGAATCTGAAACACCGATTCCCCACTTTCCATTCAGCTCATCTGTCGCTTGAAGCCGTATCAGTCTTTATCACGCTCTTTCGCTTCGTTCTCCTTTCCACTCCTCTTCGACTTCTCAACGACTTTTCCTGTCGGGTCGAACGCCACCTCCCACCGATCCTTCCCCGCCTGAACGACAAGCTCGTACGTCGACGTTTGATCCTTCGTCACTTTTTCAGCCTTCAGGATTTTTCCTCTTGGAAACTCCTGCTTGAGTGATTTCGAGACAGCGTTTGGAAGCGCCGCGGCAGCGATGGTCTCTTCTATCTCCACGCAAGTGCCGTCGGCCGCATACAGAAGGTCCCGCTTCACCATTCCATCAATGCTTTCCACCTCGTAGTACGTCTTGCCATTTTCTTCCTCCGTGCTCGCGCCCCTGATCTTCGCGTGGGGGTAGGCTTTGTGGAACGAGGCAGCTACTGCAGCGGGAAGATCCTTGACGGCGAGCTTCTTCTCTCCCTGGGCGTTGGCACGGGCAGGCGCGCAAGAAACAATCACCGCCATCATTGCCACTGCGATGAATGAAAAAAGTCGTGGGTTCTTCATGGTTCCTCCTCGGATCTACTGGGCCTAGAATTTGAAATTGTCCTGCATCAGGACTATGCGCCCAATATAGAAACTGAGGATGAAACCAGGATGAAAAAGCGCAGCCAGATTCTGAAAGGGCCTTTCCCCTTGCACCGCGGCCACCTGCACGCTATCCGCTGACCTATTGGAGCGGCAAGTGAACGGTGAAGGTGCTTCCGCGCCCCTCTTCACTTTGCACCGAGATTCTACCATTGTGCATTTCCACAAATCGCTGCGCGATAGCGAGCCCCAAGCCGCTCCCGTCCGTCTTAGACCGGGATTGGGGAGCACGGTAGAATCGTCTAAATATTCTCTCCTGCTCCGAGCCGGAGATTCCCGGGCCGCTATCCTGAATGACAATGGATGCTGTGGCGGGAGGGGCGGGCTGCAAGACCAAAGAAGCCGAAACCAAACCTCTTCTGCCGGAGTATTTGATGGCATTGTCCAGCAGATTGAGGACGACGCTCTTGAGCTTCTCGTAGTCACCAGACGTCTCGACGGCTCCTTCAACGAATAGCTTGAGCCTCACACCATGCCTCTTTGCCACCCCACGGACTGCCTGAACGCACTCGACGAGCAGCTCATCGAGCCTGAGCCGCGTGGGCTCGAATCTTACCTGTGCAGCATCAAGCCTGGCGAGCGTGAGCAGATCGCTCACCATCGATGAAAGATGGTCGAGCTCGACAAGCGCCGTCGAGATGCTCCGTTTCGATGATGATTGGCGGATGGTCCGTTCCGCGGACTCCAGCTCGGTCCGGATGATGGTGAGCGGAGTCCTGAGCTCATGCGACGCATCGGCGATAAATTGCTTCTGGCTTCTGATGGCGCTGTCGATTCGTTCCATCATTTCATTCAACGCGCTCCCAAGCAGATGCACCTCATCGCGAGCTTTCGGCAATTCAAGGCGAGCATCAAGGTTGGTAGCGCTGATCGTCTCGGCTGTCTTCACCATCTTCATCATCGGCTTGAATGCCATTGCCGTAATGAAGAAAGCAGCACAACCGGCGAGCAGGAGGCCCGCCGGAATCACAAGGAGGAAGATGAGCGTGAGATGATCCATACTGCTCTCGATGTCGTGCAGAGGAGCCGCCACCTGGACGAGGTACCGGATTCGGTCGTCGATTTCGATCGGCCATTGCTGCACGCGGTACTTGTGGTGGTTGATCCTGACCGATCCCTTCTGCACGGTCGCCAGGGACCCGGAATTCCACTTCAGGCGGGTCTCAACCTCAAAGCCGGAATCAGCGAACACGATGTCCTTGTCCAACGAGAGCAATCGGACTTTTACGGCCGTCAAGCCCTCAGTGTGCAACGAGTCTACTGCCGCTCGATTGGGGAACCCTTGCTCTGGATGGTCCTCCTCGAGTTCCATCTGGATCTTGTCGGCGTGGCTCTCGAGGCGCGCATCGAGCTTTGCAACCTCGGTATCATGGACATTCTCGTAGATGATCATGGCAAACGCCGTTATCAGCACCCCGAAGACGACGGTGTAGGCGAAGACTATCTTGGCTTTGATGGTGAACATGGAGAATTTACTGCTTATGGGTCACGATCCGAAAAAAAATAGCCGCTTCCTCGCGCAGTGTGGATGAGGGATGTGCTGAATCCTTTGTCCACCTTCTGTCTCAAGAATTTCACGAACGATTCGATCACGTTACTCCTCGGCTCGAAGTTCATGTCCCAGAGGTGCTCTGAGATCCTCTCGCGCGAGATGATCTCGTTCGGGTGCATCATGAAGAGCTCCAGCAGCGCGAATTCCTTCGCAGTCAGCGAGATCTCCCTCCCCTCTCGAAATGCACGATGGGTCTTCAGCTCCAGACGTAAGCCAAACTGCTCGATCTCCGTCGTTCGCACCTCCGTCCTCCGGCGCGCCAGCGATCGGATGCGCGCCAGAAGCTCGCCCGTGTGGAACGGCTTGGGGAGATAGTCATCGGCACCGCTGTCGAGCCCTTTGATCTTGTCCTCCACGTCATCGAGGGCCGTCAGCATCAGAATCGGGGTCAGCACGTTCTGGCGTCGTATCTTTTGACAAGTCGTCCAGCCGTCCTGTTTTGGCAGCATGATGTCCAAAATGATCACATCATTGTCATTCACAACAGCAAGCTCCTCACCTTTGAGGCCGTCGTACGCGACATCAACGGCGAACCCCTCCGCCCGAAGACGTTTTTTCAGCGAAGCTGCGATCTTTCGATCATCCTCTATCAGGAGAACTCTCAAGGCATTCGACTATAATGATACGAACTGATGTTGAAATTCACTTTCGGTCGAGGATGAGAACCACAAAGCTCCCCGGCTCTATCGTCGGTCGCGGTCGCGGATGCTCGGCTGTCGGAGCAGGTGCGGGTCCCAGCGTCGCGCCCGAGAGGTACACCCGATGCGTCTTCTCATCAAGCGCCATCGTGCGACAGCTCCTCTGGGTGGCGACATTTTCGAGGACGGAGAATTTTTCCGGCGTCTCCTCGCGAACAACCGTCAGAGTCCCCTCTCCATTCGAGGCGAACGCAAGGTGCGTCGTTGGATCGTACGCCGCAGCATCAACCCCCGCACCGATCGGAAGCGACGCCAGGACCTTGCCCGAATTCGCGTTCACCACGATCATCATCTTGTTGCCGCAGACGGAGAAGAGGCGGTTGCGTGCGCGATCGAACGCCAGGCCGCTCGGTTCCTCGCCGGGAGCGAGGGGCCAGCGTTCGAGTATCTTCAGCGTCCTCGATTCAAAGGCCACGATCATGCTCTTGTCTTCCAGGTTGACGAAGATCTTCCCGTGGCCATCAGCCACTGCGAACTCCGGCTTCCCGTCGAGGTCGAGAGTCCCGACAACGCTGTTCGATTTTGGGTCGATCGCCGTCGTATTGTGGCTTCGCCCATTGAAGGTGAAGACGCGATGTGAGAACGGATCATAGATGATCGCGTCGGGGTTGCTCGCGTTGAGCGTGATGGTGGTCAGCGTCTTTAACGTCTTCAGGTCGAACACCGTCACCGACGAGTCACGCCCGTTGCTCGTATACCCGCGCCCGAGTTCCGGCACCAGCGCAATGCCGTGGACGCCATTCGTGTTCGGAATCTCCCCCACTAAGGTGTTCGTCTTCGTATCGACGACAACCACGCGCGTAGCGTGAGAGACATAGAGCCTGTGCGCAGCAGCATCGGCGATGAGATAGTCCCACCCTCCTTCACCGCCGATCTTGATGTTGCCGACAACTTTGTATCCCTTCGATGTCTGTCCCATGCTCGTAGCGCCGAGGAACAGAGCGAAGGCAAACAAAGTGAGGGAGCTGACGCGGGTCTTCATAGGAGCCTCTGTTCGATAGTTAGTAGATGTGGGTTGGAGCTTAATTCCGACCTGGGAGGCTGGGACACTCATAGAAAAAGGGATCAGGAGAGTAACGCATCGCGGTCCCTTTGGTTCCGCTTCCTCTCAACATTGCTTGGCCTGAATTCGTGCCAAGCGCATAAGGGCAAACAGGCCGCAAGACGAGGCGGCATTATCACGATCGTTCAATCTACTTGTTAAGAATGAAACCAAGATGAAAAATACAATCCGGGCGCTCCGGCGGGCCGAACGGCATGTTTTTCGAAAGCCGAAAGCATACGAGAAAAGAAGGCTCCGAAGGACGCGAGGAAGGAACGTACAATCGGCTGGATGTGGAATTCCCCATCCTCGGCTGGAGACTGAGAATCCTCTCCGATAACGCTCTTGCTCTGATTCAGGGGGATGCTTGATGGGCTGGCAAGCAATCAGAATTTCCGGGACTCTCATCACGGCGCTCCCTCAGCGTTCGAATTTGAAGCGTGTCGATGTCAGACCTATTCCCAACCTTCCTTCGCCAACGCCAGATGCAGCTCGTTCGGATGATGACGACAGTGATACTCGATCTTGCTTGAGTCTTCGTGGGCCCTGCTGTACGTCCACCCTTTTGACATCAGGTTTCTCTCGTGCAATTCGTGGAGGAGAACGTACGGACGCTCCACTTCCTCAAGGTCGTTATCGATCCACACTTCGTTTTGAGGCACGAATTCATAGACGTAGTCGTGCCCGCCTTCCGTGAAATCGTCATCGAAGACGCTTCGCACGAGCCGGCCGTCGATTATCCAGACGCTGACGCCGGTTTCAAGCTTCTTCCAGAGCCGTACGTGGACCTTCTTCGGATCGGGGAGGTTCCCTCCTTTCGTCAACTTCTTCACATCGCCGGCCCTCTTTCGTTCCGCCATCTCTTTCCTGTCGGCAGCTTCCAGCGCGTCGTCGTAGGGCACACCTTTCTCCATTAAACGGTGTTCCACCAACAGATGGTCAATGAAGAAGTTCTGCTCGTCTTCGTTGGCCTCCTTGTCGAGCCAGAACTCATCCTTCGGGATACACTCAAATCCGTAGTGTTGGCCATAGTTTGTGAATTCTTCGTCCAGATGTGTGCGGACGTAAGTGCCGTCGACAACCCAGATGGCGATCTTGCCCCGCTGTCCGACCTTTTTCAAATACGGGGGTTTGAGTTTCTCTTCCATGACTGGTCCCTTCTGAAGCTTTTGAATGTCGATAGATGCCGACGATCCGCCTTTCACCTCTCCATTCATCCCGTACAGGATTATGTTCCTTCCGTCTGTCTCCGGAAACGTCTGGGCCATATTCTTATGAGGAGTGCGAACAATCTGGAGTCGTTGCAGCCGTTGGAGAGAGGTTGCACAACTATGAGAACTAACGGACAAATGGCTAACGGCAACTTGCTTTACGCCTCAACGGCTGCTTGCACGAATACTACGGCTGCCGGCGACCACCTTTGTCGGACCAAAGCTTATTGATGACGTACAAAAGAGCGGAACCGCTGACGAGGAACACCCCGAACAGCATGAATGCATAGTTCATTCGACCATAGAGGTAATTCCCTACGGTGAACAGGGCGGACCAAATCACCGTGCAGCCCGCCGCCCAGCCGAGCAACGCCATTGGGATGTTTTCATGCGTCGCCTTCGCCTCTTGCTCGGTGATACCTGCTTCCTCGCGAATTCGCTTCCAACCGGGACCGAACGGACGAACCTTCTTGTAGAACTCGATCAGAACCTGGCGATCGGTCCGAGGCCCGAGGAATCCCGCCAACAGCCAGCAGACCGTGGTGAAGGCCACGGTGATGACGAGAGCGATGTGCGTGCTGATGGATACGCCGCTCTTATTCAGTATCAACAGCACAATCGAAACAGCGAAGGAGCTTATCATCGCTGTCACTTCACTCCAGGCATTGACGCGCCACCAAAACCAGCGGACCAGGTACAACAGGCCCGTGCCAGCCCCTACCTGGAGGATGATATCGAAGGCATCCTTCGCCGTATCCAGGAGGAAGACCATCCCCGATGCGCAGAAGAACAATCCAACGGTGGCAACTCGACCGGCGAAAACGTAGTGTTTCTCCCCGGCATCTTTCCGGATGAAGCGCCGGTAGAAATCGTGCACCAGGTAGGAAGCTCCCCAGTTGAGATGGGTCAGGATAGTCGAAGAGTTCGCGGCGATCAGGCCTCCCACCACCAAGCCGATGAAGCCCGCCGGCAGAAACGTGAGCATGGCCGGATACGCGATATCATGCCCCAACAGGCGGGGATCGAGATTCGGGAACGCTCTCTGGATGTCCGACAGCTGCGGGAAGACGATCAACGAGCAAAGTGCCACCAGGATCCATGGCCAGGGTCGCAGAACGTAGTGGGCGAGGTTAAAGAAGAGAACTGCCCCCAGCGAATCCTTTTCCGACTTCGATGCAAGCATGCGTTGGGCGATATAACTGCCGCCGCCCGGCTCCGCGCCTGGATACCAAACCGCCCACCATTGGACGGCGATCGGCATAATAAAAACGGCGACGGCCATATCCCAGTTGTTCGTGAAATCCGGCAGGATGTTCAGATAGTTCAGTCCGCCCGGACCGTTGAGCGCCGAGATCTTCTCCACCATGCCGCTGAGCCCGCCAACCTGGGGGAGCGTGACGGCAAAGTACGCCGCGGCGATCACCGCCGTCATCATGATGAAGAACTGGACCAAGTCGATCACCAGCACGCCCCAGAGGCCGGAGTGAGTCGCAAAGACGACATTCAGAATCCCGACGAAGATCAGCGTTTCCCATCGGGGAAGCCCGAAGAGCACACCAGCGATCTTGCACGCGGCGAGGTTCACCGTCGCCATAATCATGCAGTTGAAAAACAGGCCCAAGTAGACGGAACGGAAGCCCCGCACGAAGCTCGCTGCCTTGCCCGAGTAACGGAGCTCGTAGAACTCGAGGTCCGTCATCACGCCGGAGCGTCTCCAGAGTCTTGCGTAGAAGAACACGGTGGCAATCCCCGTCAACACGAACGCCCACCAGACCCAATTGCCCGCCACGCCGTTTCGGCGCACGATGTCCGTCACAAGATTCGGCGTATCGCTGCTGAAGGTCGTGGCGACCATGGAGAAGCCGGCTAACCACCATGGAACGGATCGCCCCGAGACAAAGAACTCCGAGGTGTTTTTTCCAGCTCGCTTCGCGAAGAAAAGTGCGGGGAAGAAACAGATGATGAGCGTTACCGCTACAATGACCCAGTCGATGAGCTCAAGGTGCACTATCCCGTTCCTTTCGATGTCGAGGGGAGCGAGCCGACGTAAGATATGGCGAGAAGGTAGACGAGATTAAGCTGAAAGGCAAGACATCGATGCGTGGAAGTCCCCAGTTCCCCCCGCCTGGGACTTAACCTTCACTTGGGATATCCGACGGTCTGAGCGAGCATGACCCTCTGGTCCGGACGCAACTTCAGCGCTTCCGCGAGCGAGGGCCGGTCGACCATACCGCGGACCACAACTGCAAGACCCTGCGATGCGCAATACAGATAGACGTTTTGGGCGATAAAACCTACGTCAGCACCACCCCAGAGCTTCTTGTCCTCCTCAGATGCGTTCTTCATCCTGGCAAAGTCGGACACGTAGACGAGATTCAACGGCGCGTCTTTGACAAAACCCTGACGCCCCGTCGCTCCGCGCAAGTCTTGAGCCACGACTGGCGTCAGACTGTGCGTCTTCGGCTCGTACAAATAGAATGCCTCCGGCAGTGCAACGTAGATGTCGACCTCCTGCCAGTTCATGGCCGAGGGCGCCGTCCGCTTGCCGGATTCGGGCCGGTTGATGCCGTCTGCGGCCCAGAGGAGGTTGGAGAGTTCCTGCAGCGGCAGCGGCTTCGAATCGAAGCTCCTGTTTGATTGGCGGAGCTTCAATACCTGCATCAACGGCTTACCGATATCCGTTTGAGGAGGCGGGAGCTGAATCGGCTTGAGCTCCTGCGCTGAACCGAACGTGATACCGAGGATACAAATCGAGACGAGGAGAATGCGTGTTCTCTTCATGGTGAGTCTCCCTGTTGTGAATTGTCTCTTAGGAATTGACCGCTTCAAGCATCGCAACGACGTTTTCCGGCGGAACGTCGGCGAGGATGTTGTGGACCTGTTGAAACACAAAGCCGCCACCACGCTTCAGAATGTCCACCTGGTGCCGCACGTGGGCACGTACTTCGTCGGGAGTGCCATGAGGCAGCACGTGCTGCGTGTCGCAGCCGCCTCCCCAAAAGACGATATCTCGGCCGAACTCCGACTTGAGCTCTTTCACATCCATGCCATCGCAGCTGATCTGAACCGGATTGATCGCATCGAGCCCCGCGTCGATAAGATCGGGCAACAGCTCGCGGACGCCGCCGCAGCAGTGGAGCATGACCTTCACGTTCGCCAGCTCTTTGGCGCGAGTCCACATCAGCTTGTGTCTTGGCTTGAAGAACTCACGATACATGGAGGGAGAAATCTGTGGGCCCGTCTGCATCCCCAGGTCATCGCCGAACAAGACGATGTCGATGCACTCTCCCACCACGCCAAGGAAGTGCTCAAGCTTCTTCAGGTGTATTTCAACGATGCGATCGAGGAACGCATGAGCTTGCGATGAATTCTCTGCGAGGAGGAGAAGGAAGCCGTCGTTTCGATACATGAACTGTCCCATCTCCAGAAGGTTGCCGCCGAAGAGGCCGATGATGGCCCGCTCCGTCGACTCCCTCAGCCGGCGAGCCCCCTCCCTGAATATCTCGTCGCCGTGAGGGCCTTCGACGAGCGGACCCGGCGGTGAGGCAACCGCCGTCCACATTGCCTCATCCATGGCTGCCGGAATGACGTCGAGATCATCGTGCTCCTCAAACGGATAGTACGTTTGCTCAAAGAACAACGCTCCGTCCGGCATCTGAGCGATGATCCGCCCGCTCTTTGAACGGATGACCCACCGTCCCTCCTCCCGTTCCGGCAGAGCCCAGACCGGCATTTGGCACGGCGTGCCGTCCGGCAGAATCCAGTCGGCCCAATCTTCATTGCGCAGCGCGAACCCTCGGCCCAGCTCGATCGTGTCGATGCCGAAGAGATCCAGGACGTCCTCGTCCACGATCGCCAGCTGCTGGACGGGATCATAGATGCGAACCGGCTTCGGAGGCAGACCGAGATACGCGCGGAGTTTTGGGTAGAGGATGGCGGAAATGCCGGACGATCGATGGCCGGAGAGATCGACCGGTACGCGGTCCGGCTCCCGGTGATTGAGGGCGGTGAGTACTCTCTCTCGTGAATTCATAGACATAGCTCCATGGTTCAACGACCCTCACCCCCGTTGAGGCCGTCCAAAAAGTACCATTAACCATAAGAGGAAGTTCGAGACCAGTCAAAAGCCAGCGATTCTTGAGGGTCAATCTGGTCGAAATAACATTCCCGCCTGCCAGTGCGGATCACGAATGGCGGGCAGGTCGACCTACATTTTGAACATAAACCGTCGCAAGACCCTGTAGTGCTAGTGTATCATCTGCGCTGACCGAAAGAGCCTTTTTGAAATGATAGATCCCCTGCCGTGTGTCGCTCCACGCAGAGATCCATCCAAGCATTGCGTGAGCTTGTGCAAATTCAGGATCCAAGGTCAGAGCTTTTCGTGCACACTCTTCAGCTCTGAGAATGTAATCTTCTTGCTTGAGACCGATATTGACCAGCCCCCAGTATGCCCACGCCATACCTGAGTAGAGAAGTGGATTATCGCCGATAATGTCGAGCGCATTCTGAAGATATTGAATGGCTCGGTTTACGGCCTCCCCTGACATCTTGAGCACCTCTGCATGGGCTTTGAGGTAGCGTTCGTATGCCCTTACGTCCTCAATCGGTCGCTTGGCCATCTTGTGCTCTTCTGCAGGTGCAAGCTTGAGCTTCAGTGCTCCCACGATTGCCCGAGATACCTTCTCTTGAATATCAAATATGTCCTCCAGGGTACCGCTGTACTTCTCCGCCCAGAGATGCGCGTCATTCTGTGCATCAATCAATTGCGCAATAAGGCGCAGACTGTTCCCTGCTTTCCGAACACTTCCTTCAAGGACATACTGCACGTTCACCTCTCGTGCAATCTCAGGTATCTTCTTCTTCGCCCCTTTGAAGGTCATTGCTGAGCTGCGCGAGATCACCCGAAGTGCTCTGACCGCCGAGAGATCAGATATGACTTCTTCCGTCAACCCATCGCTGAAGTACTCCTGATCCCGGTCCGGACTCAGGTCATCGAATGGCAACACCACAATCGACTTCTCTTGCTTGTGTAGCTGGACAGCGAGAGATGAAACAGACTTCAGATCATTCATCAGATCTCGCGCACTCTGGTAACGCTCCTTCGGCTCTTTCTGCAGAGCCCTCGAGACCGCTAAAGCCAAACGGACGGGAATGTCCAGCCGATGCTCAAGAACCTGCGCCGGCTCCTCGTGCACAATCGAATACAACATCGCCGCCTCGTGTTCACCTCGGAACGGCAGCTTCCCCGTCAGCATTTCAAATAGCACGACCCCTAATGACCAGATATCCGTCCGATGGTCAACATCTAATCCTCGCGCTTGCTCCGGAGACATGTAGGCTGCGGTGCCAACGGTTGATCCCGTTTTCGTCAACTTTGCCTGTCCAGCCAACTTCGCCAGCCCAAAGTCCAGAATCTTCGCCACACCATCATTCGTGACGATGATATTTGCCGGCTTGATGTCACGATGAACGATGCCTTTCTCGTGTGCTTTCTGCAAACCTTGGCCAACTTGAATCGCGCCATCTACCGCTTCTTCAATTCGCATCCCTCGACTTCGCTCGGGACGGGATTGTCCCTTCGCAATCCGAGATTTCAGTGTTTCGCCTTCATAACATGCCATGGCAATGAACATCTGTCCATCTTCTGTTTCACCGATCTCGTGTATGTTACAGATGTTCGGATGATCGAGCGCGGATGCTGCCTGAGCCTCGTGAATGAAGCGATCTTTGGCTTCTTCGTCTCGAGTGAGCTGAGTTGGGAGAAACTTTAGCGCGACAGTACGCTTAAGCTTGGTATCCTCGGCCTTGTAGACGACGCCCATACCACCGCCGAGCTTTGCCAGGACCTTATAGTGGGAGATCATTTCGCCAAGCATGCGACATCCACCTATGGCTCTTGAATCTCTTGACTCAATTCACTACTATTAAAGCAGAGATTGATTGGAGAAAGAAGCCTATGACTGCACTCCAACACAACATCAAGGCATTCATCAGAAAAGGCGAGGATCACTACGTTGCTGAATGCCTTGAAATCAGCGTTGTTACCCAGGGCAGAACTCTGGATGAAACCATCGCGAATCTGCGCGAAGCTGTCGCTCTCCATCTGGAGAATGAAAATCCTGCAGAATTTGGTCTGGCCGCGAATCCCACGCTTCTCCTGACGATGGAACTGCAAACCTCCGATGCCTAAGCCTCGTAAACTCTCAGGTGACGAGATTGTTGCCATTCTTGCGAGGTTCGGTTTCTCGGTCCATTCCCAACGCGGTTCTCACGTGAAGCTGCGCCGCATAACATCGGAAGGGATCAAACAAACCCTCACCATTCCACGTCACAGAGAGCTTGATCCTGGAACCGTACGGGCCATCGTGAGGCAAGCGAGCCGCTACATTCCCGAGGATCAGTTGCTCACGCTGTTTTTCTCGTAGTAGTCCTTCTGATTACCTACCCCTTCTGTCTTTCCCCTCACACCTCAAATTCCTCCCACTCTTTCTTCACTCGTTCCATCAGCTTCTTGAAGCGTGGCTCGCCGCGGATGTTGGCCAGAAATGGGTCAAGCTCGCAAAATAGGGGGTAGTTGCACCATCCTTTATCGACCGCATGCTCAAGCCATCGAATGGCTTCCGGCCTCTCATCAATCAGCGCAAAACACTCCGCTATGAACAAAGGTAAATGAAAATCCTTCCAAGCGTCTCTTCGAGAGCTTTCCGAAAAAGCCTGCATAGCTTTATCTTTGTGGCCTTGGAGAGCATATTTCATAAATAACATCGTCTTTCCTAATAGATGATTTGGCGCGCCCTCAATAACTTCATCCATTATCTCGAAGGTTTTTTCTAATTGTCCGTTCCATGCCAGAACTTGAGCGTAATACCATTTAGCCATTATGCTCTCCGGATCCAGTTGGCAATACTCGGCTACGGACTCCAGAGCCAAACCGTACTTTCCTTCCATCCAGTACACACATCCAGGTAACCAGTGATTGATCGCAGTGAGCGGGTCAACAGTAACGGCTCTCTGAGCCAACGGGGCCCCAAGAGCAGGCTTGCCGAAGTAAAAAGCATAGCAGGCCACGAGCCATAACTGTTGAAATGCCTCTTTGATAGTGCCTCGAAATAGACGAATTTGACCAAGTTGAAGATGGCCATTAGAGGAATCCGGTTCTAGAGCGAAAACCTTACTTGTGAACTCTTCAGCCTTCAACAAGGTGAGTTCGTCCGTCCTGATGCCAAAATTGAAGAATTGAAAATAGACATTAGCCATACCGGCATAAATAAGAGCATTTTCGCCGACGATGTTCAGGCCCTTTCGAAGATAATCAAGTGCTCGCTCAAGGGATTCCTCAGAACCTTTCCAGGCTTCTTGCCGGTGTCTAAGATAGAAATCATAAGCTCTAAGATCTGGAATCGCTCGCTCGCGATTTTTTGCTTTTCTTCGGAGGTCAGCACGACCTTGAGGGTTTCGACAATGGAACGCGATACCTTCTCCTGAATGTCAAACACATCATCGAGCGTCCCGGAGTACTTCTCCGCCCAGATGTGAGCATCGTTCTG
>Ga0315282_10003156_pt1 | contig 29655 bp, 20 predicted proteins | sample YL17G07_20_MG_FD_203693 | JGI IMG/M metagenome (GOLD analysis project Ga0315282, IMG submission 203693) | Sediment microbial communities from Yellowstone Lake, YNP, Wyoming, USA - YL17G07_20 | ecosystem: Environmental > Aquatic > Freshwater > Lake > Sediment | place: USA: Wyoming | collected... | reverse complement strand
TTATGGCCTGAATTTCCAAAAGGTTGAGATTAACGGCGATACGCTGACGTGCACCACTGTAAAGGTGCCGGATGATATCGTCATTGACACGTTTACATTGACTAAGTAAATTGGACACAAAAGGAGAAAGGAGGTTGAAATAGAAAGCCGTTAAAATTTATAATTGTTGCACGAAATTATTATTGACAAGTAAACAGTTTTAATGGTACAATATCTTCCGATAATGTGAAGGTTAAGTGGGGCAGGTACAAGGAACAAAACGCCTTGTTAATGGCATCGTAACCGATTATAGAGTATTTTAGTCGATTACACGCAGAAAAGAGGAGGTATAGGCAAAAAAAATATCGTGTTAGACAGGCGTACATAATATGGTGACGGTCGTCTGGTGCGTTGCCAGGCGAATCCACACCCGGCATTGTGTGATGGATGCGTGTCGAATCACGAGAAGTTGGTTTTTGGCTTGTAGCCAAAAAGAAAAAGAAGAAGAGTTTTTCAATTTTTGAAGAAGGAGGAATGAAGATGAAAAAGTTGTTTATTTTATTGTTGCTGCTGGGCGGAGCCAGCAGTGCGTTGGCAGTAGCAAACACGTGGAATAGCACTAACACCACCACTAACTGGTTTGACGAGTTCAACTGGGCTTTGGGTGTGCCAACTGCGGCTGCGTCGCCGGGTGGAGACGCGATATTGTACCAGAGTAGCGGGGTAGCTCCTGGCCCGGTCCTTTTGTCCGGAGAAAGTGCTGTGGCATACAGCGTACTGCTTTGCGGCAACCCACCACCCCCAACCCCCCAGGTCGCGCAAACTTTGACGATTAAACCCGGCGCCACGCTTACGACAACCACCTTCCTTTACGTCTCCGGCAATGGTACCACCGTGAGATGGGGTGACCTTATTATGGAGGGCGGTATCGTTACTGTCGGAACCGATTTTTCTGTTGGTCGCAGTGCGATCGGCAAAACTGGCGATCAGAGGGGCTGGCTGCACATGACCGACGGGACCATCAACGTCGCCGCCACATTCTCCATCGCGCAGTATCCGAACGCAAGCGGCTGGGTTGAGCTTTATGGCGGCACCATCAATACCCAATGGTTCAGCATGCTGACAAATGACGGAACCGGAGTTGCCCGGCTGGATATTCAGAATGACGGCAAGCTGATAATCCTCGGCGATGTAACGAGTTCTATTGCCAACTACTCCACTACGTTAGGCTGGATCACAGGTTATGGCGATAAGAACAACGTGAGATGGGACACCACCACGAATCCTGGCAAAACTACAGTATGGGCTGTGCCCGAACCGGCAACAATGTGTCTTCTTGGCCTTGGCGCCTTAAGTTTAATTAGGCGTAAACGCTAATGGAGTAAATGCGGTTTTTACAAGAGCAGGCAAATCCATGGATTTGCCTGCTCTAATTGTTTTTGTAATTGACGGCTTCGAACCCCCACGTAGAGCCAAATCCCGCGGACAATCATTGGATTACTCCTGGGAACTGGATACGGTTTGATGGTTCTACGCCAGGGCGTCCAACTGCCACCAGCAGGGTCGAGTTAAATCGTGGTGCTAATTATCCCGTTCTGATCGACGAAGGTTCTGCTGCATTTGCTGCAAGATTGTTCATCGGTAGCTATGGAGGGGGCACTGGTTACTTCGAAGGCGACGAACTTGATATGACCGGAGGAACTCTTACCGTTCGATCTACCGGTGACTCTAGTTCTAAACTAACTATCGGCGCTGGTCCCTTTAGTGCTGATCAGCTTGGTATCTTCAAGATGAGCGGCGGCACAATTAATATAGAGAAGAATCTGGAAATTGGTAACTACGTAGCTACCGGCACTGCCACCCTCAGCGGTGGAGTTATTACCGCAGCCGGTCTTGCGATGACTGCAAATGGGTTGCTGAACATAACCGGCACAGGCAAGGTTGTGTTGCTGGGAGACCAGACATTGTTGGCGAATGGCTATATAGGTTCGGGCTGGATTTTAGGAACAGCACAGTACATGACATCGGGCGATTATGCGGGCAAAACTCTGATAACACCGGAGCCGGCAACACTTGCTCTGCTTGGCATGGGACTGGTAACTTTGTTGAGAAGAAAAGGCTGATTTCTTTACTTCAAGAAAAAGTATTACTGAACGGTTTTAATTGATACGGGGCTTACACGGGTTAGACGTGAGCCCCGTATGTCTTTTGGGAGGAATCATATCCTTGTATTTCCGATATTCGGCAGCGCAGCATTGATTTTAAGAAGTTCAGCAACTTGCTTTTCAAGTTCCGCAATGCGTTGAATGTAGAATTGTTCTTTTTCAGAAGTCAATTTTTGTCCTCGAGACATTTACTACGGTTGTTATCGGGCGAACGCGGGCCAGCACTTGAAAAAAACAGGTATCTTGCAGTTGAATTAAAACCTTGAGTAGGTTATGATATAAAGCGAAAAATTAAGAAGTGGGTATTTGGTCTTGGGTGTGCTGCCCAATAATGCTAAAATACCCGTGAACGGTTACAGAAATGAAGGGATTTAACAAATGAAAATGAGTCTGAAAGCTGTTTCATGTATAGTTCTCGTCAACCTTTTGCTTGCTTCATTTACCTTTGGTGACAGCAGACACGAACTCAACTTCCCTGATATTCTCGACTACAAAACGTTTAAATGCGATTTCCACATGCATACAGTTTTTTCTGATGGTCTGGTATGGCCCACCGTCCGGGTTGACGAGGCATGGCGAGGGGGACTTGATGTGGTCGCAATAACAGACCATATCGAGTATAGCCCCCATAAACAGGATATTCCCATCAATCACAACCGTCCTTATGAAATCGCTGCGTCGCGAGCAAAAGAAAAAAATATATTACTTATAAAAGGCGCAGAGATAACTCGCGCTATACCTCCGGGGCATTTCAACGCGATATTCCTGAAAGATATAGCGCCTCTGGATACTAACGATTTTATGGACGCCGTCAAGTCAGCTAATGAGCAAGGCGGATTTGTCTTCTGGAATCATCCGGGCGGATTTGCGGACTGGCACCCTGTTACCAATGGATGGCTCGATGTACACACAAAATTATATGAGAACAAGTTGCTTCATGGAATTGAGGTGGCAAATGGCAGCACCTATTATCCGGACGCTCACCGATGGTGTCTCGAAAAGAACCTGACCATGATGGGAGGTTCCGATATGCATGACCCCTTTAGTAATTCCGAAAATCTGAATGAAAATCACAGGACGATAACTTTGGTTTTTGCCAAAGAAAAAAGCATGGAGGCCGTCAAAGAAGCGTTGCGTGAAGGACGAACCGCAGTCTGGTGTGGAACTCAACTAATCGGCAGAGAAAAGTATCTCGATGCTATTTTCAAAGCCTCGATTAAAGTCGCCAAGCCTCATTATCGCCAGAATGACCAATTATGGTGTGAAATCAGGAATAACTCATGTATGGATATCCGGATGGAAAAAGCCGGAACAGATAAAGTAGAGAAACTAATTCTGCCGGCAAATAGTACAACGCTGTTGAAAACGACAGCCAAAGATGATGCAGGACAAATTAAACTATCATACGTGGTCAAAAACTTCCTGATTGCCCCTGACAAAGGGCTTCCGGTAAAGCTAACTGTCCATCTTCAATAACGATGAGTGTTCCGTTAGAAGTGTATGCACATTAGCAGGCGACAATAGGTGATGTTGCGGGTTATCACGCTCAGCTAATCTGCCGGATATCCCACTATCTCGCCACGGCAGCACAGGATTGACGAACTTACAGAATATGGAGATAAAAACCTTACTTAGCAGAAGCTTTAGCTGGTGAGGTATCCCTTACCTATCTACATCACTTTGTCCCACTTTCCGTTGACGGCAGGCCGGTCATTGCCAATATACTAATTAATGGTATTAGGGATGGTAATGATATTCGGTCTATAATAGAAGTTAGCCCATCGCAGGCTAAAACGGGCGTACAATAGAAAATACGAACTTCTGCTATGCTGATAGGATGGATTGTCTGCTCTCTGGCTGCCATTCGCAAAATGGTTCGCAAAAGGTTATAATCTCTTTATTGAGGAGTCCAGTCTAATCTGTTGTACTTCACATAGTATTACCGCGCGTATGCACTATGATTATGGCCGGGCGCAACAGAGAACAGTGATGTCTGCGGCTCGCTTCTGGATGATATGATCCATCGGGGCTTGTCTGTCGGGACGCAGTATCTGTTCGTTATCGATGGTGCAAAGGCTCTCAAGAAGGCGATAAAAGATCGGTTCGGCACCTTTGCTCATGAAAGCTACTCAAGAAATATCGTTATCTCGGATTTCCCATATTAAAGCAGCGCATCGGAGACTGATTTGACAGTATAGGGTCCATGGTATAGATATGGGGAAACAGCATTGCCATAACAAAGTGCATGTGCTATAGGAGATTATGGGCATGGAAAAAACAGCAACCGTAAGGATGATGCTGGTTCCACTGGCATTGTGGATATGTGGGGCTGCAACGCTCTTTGCGCAGGAACTGCCCGACTGGGAAAATCCTGAGGTTGTCGGCATAAACAAGGAACCTGCGCATTGCACACTGATGCCGTTTTCAAATGTTGAAGAGGCGATGAAGAGCCGTATTCAGGATTCTTCGTATTATCGCTCTCTCAACGGCAACTGGAAATTCAGCTATGCCGCAAAACCCGCCGAGCGGCCGGTCGATTTTTATAAACCTGAATATGACATCAGTGCGTGGAAGGAAATTCCCGTCCCCGGCAACTGGCAGATGCAAGGCTACGGCGTGCCGATTTTTATAAATATACCGTATCCTTTCGGTGATCGTAAAAATGGATGGGCTGTCAATCCGCCTTATATTCCGCATGACAAAAATCCCGTAGGCTCATACAGGACTATGTTTACAGTGCCGGATTCGTGGAAGGAGAGGGAAACGTTTATTGTTTTTGACGGCGTTGACTCGGCATTTTATCTGTGGGTAAACGGCCAAAAAGTCGGTTACAGCGAAGACAGCCGCCTGCCCGCAGAATTTAATATTACAAAATATCTCAAAAGCGGAGAAAACATCCTTGCCGTGGAAGTCTACACCTATTCCGACGGCAGCTACCTCGAAGATCAGGATATGTGGCGGCTCAGCGGCATTTTCCGCGATGTCTATCTCTATTCGACCGATAAACTGCACATACGCGATTTCCGGGCGATTCCGGCATTTGACGGCAAATACCGCGATGCGAAATTGAACGTGAGCGTTGAAGTGGCCAACTACGGCTCGCAGCCGGCCCCCTGTGTGGCGGATGCGGTGCTTTATGATGCAAATGGCGGCAAGGTGGTCTCGCTGCCAACTGTACGGACTTCTGTCGAACCGCTCAAATCTGCTTTATTTGAGATGAAAACAGCGGTCAAAAATCCCCGAAAATGGTCTGCCGAACAGCCGAATCTGTATAAGCTGGTGCTTACCCTGAGCGATGAGGCTGGGCGGATAGTTGAGGTGCTTTCCTGCAGCGTGGGCTTTCGCACGGTGGAGATAAAGAAAGGCCTGCTCCTTATCAACGGCAAGGCGATTTATATCAAGGGGGTAAACCGGCACGAGATAGACCCAAACACCGGCCATTATGTAAGTACTGAATCGATGGTGCGGGATATTACGCTGATGAAGCAGCACAATATCAACGCAGTCCGCACCTCGCATTATCCCAACGTTCCGCAGTGGTACGACCTCTGCGATAAGTATGGGCTGTATGTGATCGACGAGGCCGATATTGAATCGCATGGTGCAGGCTATGAATTTGATAAAACACTCGCAAAAAAGCCCGAATGGCGAAAAGCTCACATGACGCGCACGATTAACATGGTTGAGCGAGACAAAAATCACCCCTCGGTAATCATCTGGTCACTGGGCAATGAGGCCGGTGACGGCAATAATTTCGAGGCTACAAGTGCATGGGTACACCAGCGAGACAAATCCCGTCCTGTTCAGTATGAACAGGCAGGCCTCAAACCGCATACTGATATTGTTTGCCCTATGTATTCAAGCCTTTCATGTCTGGCCGCTTATGTTAAAAAGCCGCAGAAACGCCCCCTGATAATGTGCGAATATCAGCATGCAATGGGTAACAGCGAAGGCAACCTGAAGGATTGCTGGAACCTCATTAAAAAGCATCCCCAGCTACAGGGCGGTTTTATATGGGATTGGGCCGATCAGGCGCTGTCCAAACATGTCGCAGATGGTTCGTTCTTCTGGGCAGAGGGCGGAGATTATTGTCTGGACGGCGAATGTTCCGAAGATAAAACTTGCGATGGTATGGTGCAGCCTGACCGCAAACCCAACCCCCACGCCGCCGAGGTCAGAAAAGTCTATCAGTATATTACTATGACAGCCGTTGAGCCTGCGAAAGGGCGGCTGAAAATCCGCAATGAATATGATTTTACCGATCTGAGCGATTTTGACATAAGCTGGGAAGTGATTTCTAACGGCGAGGCAGTAGAGAAGGGCACGCTGCCGACGATGCAGCTTACGACGGGCTGTGAAAAAACGGTCACGGTTCCGTTTGACACAAATGTATTGCAGCGAGGAACCGAATGCTTCCTCACCGTGACTTTTGCGCTAAGCCGCGATATGCTGTGGGCGCAGAAAGGTTATGTTGTTGCGTGGGATCAGTTTAAACTTTCTGATAATGTGCACAAAGCCGGGGTGGTAAAGCTTGCCGATATGCCGGTTCTCGACGTAAATGAAAATACTGCGGCCATCACTGTCACGGGAAAAGACATAGTCCTGACGGTCGGCAAAACAAGCGGCGAGATCGAATCGTTTGCATACAGCGGGACGCAGTTGCTTGCCTCGCCGCTGGTTCCCAATTTCTGGCGAGCGCCTACCGACAACGACCGCGGCAACGGAATGCCCTGGCGGCTTGGCGTCTGGAAAGATGCAGGTCCCATGCGCACTATTAATAGCGTCACCGCTAAGCGGTTAGCCCCGCAGCTTGTTCGCGTTACTGCCGATGGTTCTTTGCCGAATGAACCGAACAGCAGTTATCGTGCAGTGTATTCGGTCTATGGCAGCGGCGATGTCGTGGTTGAAAGCTTTGTCAGGCCCGCCGGTCGCTATATGGTTGAAATTCCGCGGATTGGCATGCAAGTGGCCGTGCCGGCAGCCTATGACACGCTAACGTGGTATGGCCGAGGACCTGGCGAAACATACTGGGACAGAAAATCCTCCGGCGCATTTGGTATTTATACTAAATCGGTTGAAGAATTGGTGCACGCCTATGTACGCCCGCAGGAAAACGCCAACCGCACCGACGTCCGCTGGGCATCGCTGTTGAACAAGGAACGAGTGGGACTATTCATCATCGGCATGCCCGAACTGAACATAAGCGCCTGGCCTTATACAATGGCCGACCTCGAAAAAGCAAAACATATAAACGAATTGCCCCGTCGTGATACCATCACCCTCAACATCGATTATCAGCAGATGGGTCTTGGCGGTCAGGATAGCTGGGCCGCGTTTCCCTATCCTCAGTACATTCTTCTGCCCCAAGAGTACTACTACGCCTTTGCCATACGGCCGTACACACCTGAGATGGGTGCTTATGATGTGTTAGCCGACCGCTTGCTGCCAAATGAAATCACCCCGCCAATTCAGCATGATGAAATGGCACAGATAAAATTTGTAAGTCGAAAGGGCTGGAAGGTCATCTATGCTGACAGTGTCGAGCCGGGCGAAGGGGATGCCGTTCATGCCATCGACGGAGACCCGAATACATATTGGCATACGCTTTGCGACCCGGATGTCCGGCTGGTTCCGCACGAGATACAGATAGATATGAAAAAGGCCGCGCCAATCATCGGCTTTGCCGTGCTTCAGCGTCAGGATGCCGTTCACGGCCGCCTAACTGATTACGAACTTTATCTCAGCGATGACGGCAAGAATTGGGGCCTGCCAGTCAGTAAAGGGCGCTTCCTCAACACTTCAAGAATACAAATTGTAAGGTTTGGCCGGCCGGTTGCAAAAAGATACCTTCGGCTTGTATCGCTTTCGCCCTCGGAAAAGTGGAGAGGTTACACCTCAATTGCCGAAATTATGACAGTGATTCAATGAGTGTTCGTAAAAGCTGCCTATGCCGAAAAGGCTTGTAAATTTTGAGTTAACATAAAAATTATTCTGATGGAGAATTGGGTGTAGTTATGCAAGGGATACAGATAAGTGCAATTGATTACGTGATTTTGTGTATTTATTTTATGTTTGTTCTTGGAATCGGATTCTGGCTCAAACGATACACAAAAACAAGCACGGATTTTTTCATGTCTGGGCGGTCAATCCCGGCATGGATAGCCGGTTTGGCCTTTTTATCAGCCGACCTTGGTGCGCAGGAAGTTATCGGTATGGGTGCTTGCGGTGCAAAGTATGGAATAATGACAAGTCATTTTTATTGGGTTGGCGCAATTCCGGCTATGGCTTTTATCGGGATATTGTTGATGGTGTAACTGTTTTTGACGGGTTGCTTGGCCATTAAGTGATCACTTAGGCGAGTCATACTAAAAATAAAGACTTCTGCAAAATGAGTGATTTTTACAGAGGTCAGAGCGAATAAAAGTTGAATTTGAATCGCAACCATTGATTTGAGCAACGTGAGTCTATGTTGCGACACTAATTACTGCCTATGGTTGCGGTGTGTTCTCCAATTCTTCAATGCGCAAAATGGTTGCAAAATAACGCAAAGTGGTCTTTGTTTAAGTTCGAGATGGCGGTATTATGATGTAGTGTTATAACACCACGTGGTAATGAATTAGTATGGTGCTAAAAATTCGAATCACGAAAGCCGAATTTTGGATTTAACTTCTTTTGTGACAGGTAGTTGTATAGGTTTATTGTGAGTAAGATAGTGTAGCAGTAGTTTGGATATGTCAAGCAAAGCAAATTTGACGATTTTCATGTTTTTGTTGGTCAGTCTGATACGGGTAGGTATCATATCTGCCGCCGAAGTCCGCATAAAGGTTAATGCCGCCAAGGTCAAAGGCAGCATCAGCACGAAGCTGACCGGCGTCAATGTATCGTGGTATTACGATACTGATGCACTTTGGGCAGACGGCAGCATGACATCTTATCTGCGTGAGATCAAATCAACATTCCTTCGCTATCCGGGCGGCTGTGAGACTTCCAAATTCCACTGGGAAACGCCTTACGGCCACTGGAATACGGATTTGTGGGACCCGAACATCAAACCAAATACCCATTCTCCCGACACGGCCTATATGGACACCGACGACTATATAAAACACTGCCGGGCTGTTGGGTCTGAGCCTTTGATCGGCGTAAATATTCAGTCGGGTAAAAAATACGATCGAATCCTGGACAGCGTCAATGAAGCGGCTCGCTGGGTACAGTATTGCAAAAATAAGAACTATAATGTCAGGTACTGGTATCTTGATAACGAACCGTACTACAAATCCAATTCCGAGGCGATGACAGCCGCCGAATATGCAGGCTATATCAAGCAGTTTGCGATGGCAATGAAAGTCGCCGACCCCAATATAAAGATCATTATAGGGTGGGAAAACAAGCTGAGTGTTCCAAATTACTGGGCAGACTGGAAAACCATTATTAAAAAAGCGGGCGCGTATTTTGATATCGCTGACGTGCACTGGTACTGGGCGTGGGAATATGCGACGTGGGACCTCTGGCTCAATGATAATCCGATGAAAGTACGAGAGTGGTGCGGCGATTGTCCGGACAAAAGATATATTGGCCCAAGTTACGTTGAGGATATCCGAGGATTCCATGAAAAGATCAAAGATGTCAATGGCGTCAGCTACCCGATTCAGCTTGCGGCGCTGGAGTGGAATGTCGGCCCTGTCAAAGACAGACGGTTTTCACAGTTTCAGCAGGCGCTGATGCAGTCGGAGATGCTGGGGCAGTTCATTGAAGGCGGCTTATCTATGGCCTGTATGTGGCCTCTGACGTGGAGCGGCGACATTCACGGCGATTTCCGCACAGTTCTTGACCAGGAAAAGCACAAGCCGACCCCGACTTTCGAGATGGTAAAATTATATTCGAATGTTCTCGGCCAGCGATTGATAGCCTCCGTGACGAATCAGCCAAATGTCCGCACCGTGTCCGCGCTGAGCAGGGACGGCAGCACCTTGTGGGTATATCTGCTTCATAAATCGGGTGAAGGACAGACTATCAAAGCCGCTGTTGCGATTGACGGTTTTGCTGCGAAAAACGCCGAGGCCGTGGCGTTTACCGCCCCGAAATTATCTTCCGACACAAGCGAACTTGCGAAAGTTGCGATAAATGCGGCAGGCACAGGAAAATGGGAATGTGTGCTTCTGCCGCATTCGCTTACAATGCTGACTTTTCATAAAAAGTGAATTTATTTTATTATGACCGGTTTTGACATAAGGGGTTATAGTGATGAACAAAAAAGTAGCGATCCCCGTGATAGTGGGCTGTCTGGTGCTGGCTGCAGTAATAACATTTACGATGAGGTCTGGGAATGCAAATCTTGTTGCTGATTTGAAGGGTAAGACAGTCTGGCTGAAGTGCAACAACCCGAACTGCGGGGCTGTATATCAAATACCTGCGATTGACTATGCCGTTGCTATCGAGAAAAAGCAAACAGATGATGTCTCGGTGATCCTTGGACTAAAATGCCAAAAGTGCGGCGAGGACTCCGCCTTCAGAGTGGAGAAATGTGAAAAATGCGGTAACGTGTTCCCCTTTAGCGCAGGCGCTTTCGGCGATTTCGCGGACAGATGTCCCAGTTGCGGCTTTAGTAAGACGGAACAAATGAGACAATCGGGGCAATGACCTTGCAAAGCCGCGGCAGATTGCATCTCCTGCTTTATGAGCAAAAATAGTGATGTAAGTTGTTGATTGTGAGTGAGTTGCGACAAAAGCCATTGGAGTGTTAAGATCAGGCAAATGCGCAAAATGGTTGTGGATTAACGCAAATTGGCCGTGTTCTTTGATGAGATTAAAGTATAATGCACGTAAGACAGTTGAAAAGGAATAATAATGAGGAGCGAGGTATGTTAAAGAGCAAAAAGGGATTTACCCTTATCGAACTGCTGGTTGTGATTGGGATAATTGCGGTGTTGATGGCAATTCTAATACCGGCTTTGGGGACGGCCAGAGAGCAGGCAAAGATGGTGGTATGTAAGTCTAACCTCAAGCAGTGGGCCACTGTTTCCATGCTTTTTGCGCAGAACAACGACGGCTTTATGCCGGCTGGCTGGATGGGTACGACATTGACCAAATTAGGTGACCAGTGGCCAGATGCGTTTAAGCCGTACTATCAGAACGCGAACCTGCGCCTTTGCCCCAATGCAATAAGGGCTGCTACGGATTGTCTTATAACTAGCAACGGTTGGCCTAGGGCAGCAAATCAGGCATGGGGCAAGTTTGGAACGGACGCTGGAATAACTTGGGGTATGGGGGCAGGAAATTACGGCAGCTATGCAATAAACGCCTGGGTAGGTAATCCATTGCCGCAAAGCACGCAATTCCAGAACAAAAGTAATCCTTACTGGAGGAAGGTCGATGTCCCCAAGGCCAGCACCATACCACTGATGGTAGATTCGTTATGGGTTGATATTTGGCCGACGCCGGCGGACCCATATTATAATACTCCCATACAGGTATTCATGTTTGCTTCCAACCCGGGCAAAACCCCCGGTATGCCGCGTGCCAGTATTTTGCGTCATCCTAAAGGCCATAAAATCAATGTCCTATTTCTTGATAGTTCCACCATAGACGTAAAAATTTATAAGCTGTGGGGTTTAAGATGGCATCGTGGTTATGATTTTACACTAATACCGCCGGAGAATGAATTTCCTTCTTGGTACAAGTAAAAAAATATATATAACCAGCAGGCAGTTGGTTCAAAGGATTGTTAATATGATTTGAATCATGCCTGCTTTTTTTGTCAAAAATTCTATAAATGTGTAAACAGGATCAATGTAAGGGAGTTTTTGAGTGCAGTTTACAATAGGCGATTGGATTATTGTTCTTGTATATATTGCATGCGTTGTTGCCATCGGCATTGTTATGACGCGCCGCGCCGGTCATGATATTGAAGAATTTTTCGTGTCAGGGCGAAATTTAACCTGGTGGCTGATAGCGGCTTCAATGGTGGCCGCGGCATTTTCTTCAGATACGCCGTTGATGATTGCCGGTCTGGTAAGAAAATATGGGGTCAGCGGTGCATGGTATTACTGGAACGGCATTTTAGGCGGATTGTTGTCCGCCCTTGTGATCGCCTCTTTTTGGCGCCGTTCTATGGTGGTTACCGACGCCGAATTCCGCGAATTGAGATATTCCGGCCCCAGCGGCAAAATGGCGAGGCTCTCCTGGGCTGCATACCAAGGTACGTTATGCAATTGTTTAGCTATGGGCTGGGTCATATTGTCGGCAGTGAAGATATTTAAGGCAACTCTCGGCATGCCGCCTGAATACACGCTGCTCGGAATTACTATGGACAGTTCCGTATGGGTTGTCATTTTTGTTTTGGCTGCCGTGCTTTTTTATGCGTCGCTGTCCGGCTTATCTGGAATTGTAACGATCGATTTCTTTCAGTTTTTTGTTGCATTGGCAGGTTCCATTGTTCTGGCAATAATGTCCCTTGGGAAGGTAGGCGGTGTTGAAAAGCTCTACCATAGCCTGAGTGCCATGCCTGAAACAGGCGAGAGATTCACAAATGTGATCCCATCCTTCGGCACCGTATCTATGACATTCTTCCTCGTGGGCCTTTGTATTCAGTGGTGGGCTTCGCCATGGGTTGACGGGGGTATTTATAATGCACAAAGAATGCTTGCCGCAAAGGATGAAAGGCATGCGATCCTTGGCCGTCTCTGGGCGACCGTCGGCCAGATGTGCATAGTTGTTTGGCCGTGGATCATTACGGCGCTTTGTTCAATGGTTCTTTTCCCGGCAGCACAATATCCTGATGTAGCTGCCGATCCGGAAAGTGCTTACCCCAAAATGATCGTTGCCATTCTTCCGAAATTTGTAAGAGGATTTGTTGTGGCGGCGCTTTTAGCGGCGTTCATGTCCACCATAGATTCATTGCTGAATAATACATCCTCCTATATGGTTAATGACCTCTATAAAAGGTTTTTGGTGCGCAATGCCGCGCCAAAGCATTACGTCGTGATGGGGCGGGTATGTATGCTTCTTTCGCTTATCATTGCAGGTGTGATCGCTATAGCCAGCAAGAACATCGTAACCCTTTCAATGCTGGCTTTTGAACTGTCTGGCGGCATCGGAATTATTTTTATTCTGAGGTGGCTGTGGTGGCGCATCAATGCCTGGGCCGAACTTTCTGCTTATATTGCTGGAATTATTGGGGCAACTCTGGTCAACATCAAATTCGGGCAGATGTTACTGATGAAAATAGTTTTGCTCTTTATGCCGGAAAGCAAAGTCGCATTTATTCAGAATTTCTTCACCAACGAGATAAACGGAACCAACGGATTCCCGTTCCGAATAAGCTTTGTTGCGTTATTTACCGCAGTTATCTGTTTGACAGTTACACTCCTGACCGCCCCATGTGACAATGATCACCTTGTCCGCTTCTACAAGAGAGTCAAACCGACGGGCGTGGGATGGCGAAAGATCAGCAAGATAGCCGGCCCGAATGATTACGCGGCTGGCGAATTAAGATTCGAGTGGTCCATTGTTATCTTTGGTATGGGTATGTTCTGGTTTATATTTTACGGAATTGCCAGACTTTCTCTCGGAAGCTTATTGAATGCAATTGTCGCTTTTGCTGCAGCAGGTGTTTTCGGAGTTTGTCTTTGGAAAAAATTAGGGACTGCTATGCGCAGTGGCGGAGCCGGCGGGTGCGGCGATACAAAAAAAGCAAAAGGCAAATGTGCAGATTTACAGCCTGTTGAAAAGTAAGATGCGGAACTTATTAAGGGATAAAATTCTATGTTAAAAAAGCTGTTGAGTTTGTCGGGGTCAGGGAGGATTATCAGATTTGCCCTGATAGCAATCACTGTGTTTATTAGTCAAGTTTTGTATGCCAAGACAATGACTGCTGCAAACAAAAAAGTGGTGGTATCCAGAGTGGTAAAAAATGCCGAAGGCAAGTCCTACATTGAAGTGGACGGCAGGCCGTTTTTGTATAACGCTGTGCAGTCATGGTACCCGCCTAAAAAAGATTATAGCCTTTATGTGCAAAAGACCGCCGAGGCTAATTATAAATGTTTTACGTTTTGGCTGTACTGGAGACATCTTGAGCCGATTGAAGGCAAGCGAGATTGGACCGAACTTGACAAAGTCATCGATTTGGCAAACAAGTATGATGTGAGGCTCGATATAGTCTGGGCAGGCACTAATTTCTGCGGGCATCTTGATCCGCGGTTTGCTCCTGACTGGCTTCTTAAAGATCACAAGGCCTATCATTTGAAAGATGCCAACGACAAATGTGTTGTCGCAGACGGCTTCGATATGGGCAAGTGTTGCGCTGCCGATCCGGCAAACGATAAGCTGCTGGGCATGGAAAAGGCGATGATGTCGGATATGCTTGAGCACTTGATGGCCTATGATAAAAACCACCGTGTAATTGCAATTCAAATAGAAAACGAGGCCAACATACACGGCTGGCTGGGCGGCAAAGCTAAAAATCTTGAATATATTGATGCACTGGGGCAGGTTGTAAAACAGTCGGATTATACGATGGTCACGCGTGTAAATCTTGCCGGCAAAGTGATGGACAGCGAAATCGACCATCTGCAATATATCGATGGTCATGGGCCTGACCCCTATGATGAACATATTTCAATAACACGAGGCATACTGAACAGTAATGACAATACCAAACTAAAGTATATCGCTGAAAATGCCGCTTATGGCAATAGCACGTCGCTTATTATGGTTGCACTGGCCAACGGCGGGTTCTATAACATATACAGAGTAGATTATGATTCGGTATGGAATAAGCCGGGCTTATATGATAAGAACTTTAAGACTTGGCGTGTTACTCAAAAGATAAAGAATCTGAATGAGGGGCTTAATAAAGTTGGAGCTTTGATAGCTGAAAGTCCGAAAGAAAAGATGCTGGAGTTTAATACTGAGACAGATTATCCATCCGCATCTTATAAGGCAGCAAAACCTCTTTGCGGCAGAACCATAGGCTTTAAGAGCAGAAACGGCAGCGAACCTGTGGGGCTTGTTGTCCAAAAGGACGGCAATTTTTATTGCGTGGCGGACGAGGCAGCTTATTTTACATTTGATGTGCAGCCGGCCGCATGTCAGACAGGATATTTTGACAACTCAGGAAAATGGATAGAGAGTGTTGAAAAATCGTTGGTCAGACTGTCTGGCGGTGAATATCAAATTGAATATAATGTTGGTGATTGTATAAAAATATCCGCACCGACGAAGTGAATTAAGATTATGATGAGGATTGAAAGATGAAAGATGTAACACCTATTTTGCAAAAACGTATTGACAATCTCGTGCGTACTGGTAATCTTGTGGTGAAAGTCAGAGATTATTGTGAAACGAGCAAAAAAATGAAGGACACAACTACCATTATGCAGAGGCATTTTGGCAATCCCTTATTGAAGGTCAAGGATTACCCGGGAATCGCCCAAATTTATAATCCTTCTCCGATTATGTATAATGGAGAGACGATATTGCTTGTCTCGGTAGTCGAACATTGCGCAACAAGGGGGTATGGGAGAGATGTTGGACAGACTCGTATTGCCAGAAGCAGGGATGGCGTTCATTTTGAATTGTCCGACAAGAATTTCATCGACACACAATCTGAGGAATACCCCTATCCGCTCTATCACCATTTTATTGATAACCGAGTCACAAAGATCGACGACACCTATTATATCATAACTCCGGTTATGGTTAAGGGATTTGATTCGCCTGTGGGCATGCTGGGCAAAACTAAAGATTTTGAAACCTATGAGAGGATCGATATTATTACCCAGCCCAAAAACAGGGGTGCATCGCTTTTCCCCCAGAAAATAAAAGGCAAATACTGGAAACTTGACAGACCTGGCGGAGGGGATGGAGGCAATGGGGATATTTGGATCAGTTCTTCACCGGACCTCATTCATTGGGGCGAATTCAAACCAGTTCTTGCCAGGAACTATAGATTCTGGAATTCACAAAAACTGGGACCTACGCCTCCCATCAAAACTCAAAAGGGCTGGTTGGATATTATTCATGGCGTTTTTTCACCTGCCGGCGGCACATATTACTATATCGGCGCCATGTTGTTAGACCTGGATGAACCGTGGAAAGTAATCGGAAAAACCAACAGTTATTTGATGGCGCCTGAAATGCCGTATGAAAGAAATGGGAACTGCGACAATACGATCTTCCCCTGCGGCGCGATTGCTGATGAAGAAAAAGATGAACTGCGTTTATATTATGGCGCTTGTGATTTTTGTATCTGCCTTGCAACAGGCTCTTTGAACGCCGTTGTAGAAGCGTGCATCAGGCAATTGTAGGAAGAGCGGGAAAGTAATTTTTTCCCCGGCGATAGATGGGCTTAGTTGTATTAGTGTGAATACTGTTTTTCAGAAACGATCCGTCAATAAGTGTATTTTCTGCGATACTCTTTTGGACTCATTCCTTTTTCTTGTCGAAATGGCCGGGCGATATGCTCACTGCTGGAAAACCCTAAGCTTGCTGCGATTTGGAACACCGGCATCGAGGTCTCAAGCAGCATTCGCGCAACCCGTTCAACACAAACGCGCCTGATTTCCTCATGAATGGAACGATTAAGAGCCTTTCTGAATCGCTGCTCCAGCGCACGGCGTCCCAATGTTGTCACATTTACCACGTCATCAACGGTGATTTCGTGCTGATGCTGGTGTGTGCGTATAAAATTGATAGCCTTGGCAAGCTCTGGGTCTTCTACTGCCAGGATATTCGTAGATTGCCTGATCTCAACATGTATGGGAAGAATGGATATTCTTAAGGATTTTACCTTTTTTCTCGTCATCATTCTATACAATAGTTTCGCTGTTTCATATCCGGCTTTTTCTGTGCCCAGCGCCACACTCGAAAGCGGAGGGGTCATTATGTCGCAGATCAGATCGTCATTATCCACTCCAAGGATAGCGACCTCTTCCGGAACACTCAGATCGGCAAGTTTGCAGGCATCGATTACCTGCTGGGCTCGGGCGTCATTGCAGGTCATAACGGCGACAGGTTTCGGCAGAGATTTCACCCAATGAATCAGAAAGGACTGGTCTTCCTGCATAAAGCCTCGGGAATGCAGATTGGGCTGCGTATAAACATTTGTTTTGAAGCCCGCTTGTGCGATTTTGCTAACAAAGCTTTCACGTCTTTCATTGGACCAGAATTGATGATGATAACCGCAATAGGCAAAATTTTTAAAACCCAGCCCTAACAGATATTCGGCGGCCATTACCGCGATGGCCTCGTTATTATCCGCAAAGTAAGTCGAACCCAGATATTCCGGTTCCAAAAGTGCGCTAAGGATTGTGGGTACTCCAAGCGATAATAATTCTTTTGCCTTTCTCGAATTAACATGAGCGATAATGCCGTCCGGAGCCCATGCTTTAAGTTCCGGTAAAACCTTCTGCTGCCAGATGCTGTGCCCCCGTGTCATGTAGAAAGGATGCCTTTTGTTGTAAAAAAGCCACGGGCCGTGCAGTCGCGAATACTTGGCGATTCCCCTCATCAGTTTTCTGTCGTTTATCGCTGAAGTTTCGAAGAATAAAGCTACCCTGAGCAGTTTTTTCATATATTGATTTATACTTCACATATTATCGGATGTCAACTCCTATTGACTGACTCTGCGCAAAATGGTTGCAAAATAACGCAAAGTGGCGTTGTTTCGTACAGGAGATAATTATAGAATACGGTTATAGATAGGCAGAGAGATTTTAAGGTGCATCTTTGGTTTTTTGCTAATAAATCGCCGAATACGCTAAAATGTACGGGAAACGGGTTCCTGTGCGAAGAGAATATGGTTCTTTAATAAGAAGAAGGAGAGTGGATGATGAAAAAGTTGGTGTTGTTGTTAAGTGTGTTAAGTGTGTTGGTTTTTGTAGTTCCGGCAAGCGCCGTGATTTTCTACGATGGTTTCAATACCGGATGGGGCGGACCCGATAGTCTCGGCACTGACCCTGAGTTGCGGTTGCCAATTAACTGGGACAGGTATGCGGACATCCCTGGCAACGCATTTTTGAAGCTCAGCACGCGTGCTTTCGGCGGCGACCTTGCGATGGTTCTCAGCCAGTGGGGTACTAATGACGGCATTACCACCTATAACGATTATGCCGTTGTCGGCGGCTCAACGCTGGATGTCGGCCTTGAAACAAAGTCTGAGGGTTGGGGCTGGCTTCTGACACTTAATGTTAAAGGGATTTTCAAAAACGCTGTTGGAGACCTGACCACGGTGGTAAGTGCCATTGGACCCGACCTGAAGCCCGACACCTCGTGGACGGCTCGCAGTACAACTTTGTCTGTCCCGAGCGACGCTGTAAGCGCTAAATTCGTGTTAGAAAACTATCGCAGTGCAGAGGGTGGTGAAAATGGCGGCCTTTGGGTTGACAATTTCACCGTTACTCCGGAACCGATGACGGTCGGCTTGCTCGGTCTTGGCGCTTTGTTGATTCGGAGACGTAAAGCCTAAAAGGCATAGCGGCTTTGATGCAAAGGATCTTTCCTTTAAGCAAGAAAGCGGGTATTGAACGGTTCTAATTGATACGGGGCTTACGCGGGTTAAGCGTGAGCCCCGTATGTTTTTTATCAAAAGCCAAAGATTCGTCTTTTTGACTGATGCAAAGAAATTAGGCAGATCATGGCCCGCTCGCCAGCATACGGCGCTTAGTCGGATTAGGTCAATGTTGAAAGAGAAACCATTGAGGGATTGTTTAACCAAAATTGGTTTAATAATATTTGCACTTATATCAGGTTATGCATCGCCGATTAAACAACACGCCGGCATGTGCCCAAGCCAAGAGCCTTATACACATTTGAGGTTCAATAATCATCCGGATAACTTTCGATTCGTTATCATTCCTGACAGGACGGGTGGAACACGAGATGCAGTTTTTGAGCGGGCTCTTGAGAAAATTAATCTCTTGGAGCTTGAGTTTGCGGTCAGCGTCGGCGATCTGATTCAAGGCTACGATGAAGATGCTAACCAAATAAATGCGGAATGGGATAAAATCGAAGCTGTTATCGCACGGCTTGAGATGCCATTTTTTCATTTACCCGGCAATCATGACATCAATAACAAGCTGAGTGAGCGAATCTGGCGAGAACGATTCGGAAAAAACATATTATCATTTCGTCTACAAGCGCACATTGTTTCTGTGTCTTGATACATCCCGTTCCTTTGACGGAAGTCAGGCAGAATATTTTAAGAAGGTTCTGGATAAAAACCATAAAGTTCGCTGGATATTTGTCCTGATGCATAAACCACTATGGATGGATAGAGATAAAAATGACTGGGACAAATTTCAGTATTTGCTTGCCGGAAGAAACTACACGGTATTTGCCGGCCATTTACATGAATACAGCAAGACAGTCTCTAATTGAGAGGAATTACTATGTCCTCGCAACAGCCGGCGGGGGAAGCGGTCTCCGGGGGCCGCAATATGGCCAATTTGATCATTTAACTTTGGTAACAATGGTTGATGCGAAACCCAAAGTAGCAAATATTGCCATCGATGGTATAATAGACGATAACCCTCGTAATACTTCGCCATAACTTCAAACATTCCAATGCGGCAGACCCCTTGAATTATACGATTCCATTTATTGTGTGGGGAGCTGGTGTAACCACCGGCGCAGATTTATATACACTTAACATGGGTCTTCGCCTCGAGCCGGGCGTTGACCGCCCACGATACGGTATGTTTGCACAGCCCTACTGCTTATTATCGGATGTGCGACATTGCGAAACCAACGCAAAAATGGAAAAATGGAGAATATTTTAAATTCTCCGATGCGCAAAATGGTTGCAAAATAACGCAAAATGGCTTTGTTTTCGCGGTCAAAATGCCCGATAATGGCGGTGTCTAGGATGTAGAGTGTGGAGGATATATAGAGAGAGAGGCTGATTTTATATCTTTTTAGTAAGGAGGTTGTGATTATGAGGAAGAAGATTGTATTATTGGTTTTGGGTTGTATAGTTGTCCTGGGGTCGAGTGCGGTTCCTGCAAATGCTGTTAACATCATTTTTAGCGATGATTTTAACGGCTGGCGTGTTGATCCTATTCTTGAGTACGAGTACTATTGGGCGCGTTTGCCAAGCAACTGGGATGTATTTTATCAAAATCCGTATGTAGCCTGGTTCGACATTGGTTATGAGCAGCATCTCACAGATCCAAACTTTCATGAAGATCCAAACGACAGGAAGATGGTTCTTGATCAGTGGGGTACGACAGGTGACTCCAATATCGGGATAGTCACTAAAGAGTATTATAATGTTACTTTGTGTACGCAACTGGATGTCAATCTCACCTGGGTAATAAAGCCGGAGGCGGATGTGAATATAATCCCCCCGATCATTGAGGTTAAAGCGCTTTATTACGACAATAACCTTAACTCCAAGGGCGAAGCAGTAGCAACGATTGCTGATCATAACACACCAAGAGGATCGAATCCAGATGTTGCCTATGTGTGGAATAATTCCACCGTGACTATGTCTGTTCCGGCAGGTACGACGCTTGTAAAGTTCGAGGTGCTCAATGACTCAAGCGGCGGCGGCCATGGTGCTTTCTGGTTTGACAATTTTATAGTTACTGATCCCGTATGCGTAAACAGGCCTTCTATGGATTTGAATCGCGACTGCAAGGTTGATGTTTCTGATTTGGCGACCTTTGCATTGCAGTGGCTCGATTGCGGTCTTGTTATCCAGGGAAGCGTAACAGGTTGTTGGTAGTGTTGTTTGTAAGACAATATGCCGCATGAGCAAGGCTAATTTTATATTTTTGAGAGAAGGAGGATTCATGTTATGAATAAGAATACTGTGGTATCGGTTTTGGTTTGTATAGTTATGTTAGGTTCGGCGATTTCGGCAAATGCCGCTGATATCTTTAGCGAAGATTTTAATACCAGAACTTTTTGGTATGGGGGCCATTACTTCCCGGATTCAAACACGTGGGATATAACCTATGACCAGGTCGGCTGGGATAATGCTACCGTTTGGTGGGATGTTTGCAGTGACTGGCTTCCCCCTAACCCTCCGCCGCCTGAGCCTAATGACCCAAACAACAGCAAGTGGTTCGGCGATCCAAACAACTGGTTTCTGGTTCTTAGCCAATGGGGCAAGACCAACTTCAGCGATGCCGGGGTGGTCACCAAGCTGTATCAGAATGTTAGCGGGCTTTCGTATCTGACCGTCAAATGTAAAGTAAGGCTTGAATCTTTCGGCAACCCGATTCTTCAACTTAAAGTCAAGTTTTGGGACAATAATACCCCGGGCCAGGTACTGAAGGGCGAAGTGGTAAAACTCATTGTCGATCCTAATGTTCCAATGACCAGACTTACCTGGTATAGCTACAGTGCAATTATAGCTGTTCCTGCCGGCGCCGGAGTTGCGAAGTTTGCTATAAACAATGATTCCAGCCCTCTTAATGAAGGTGGTTTCGGGATTGACGATTTTATAGTAAGCGATGTTGTATGCTTGACTCCACCTTCATTGGACGTTACTGGCGACTGCAAGGTTGACTTCGACGACTTTGCGATATTAGCATCGCAGTGGCTCACGTGCGGCAAGGCTGTTCAGGCAGATTGTTGGTAGTAATCGCTTGGCATTTACAGAGAATCTGCGGGAGCAGTATGTTTTGAACATATTGGGCTTATGCTTGCACCTTGAGCATAAGCCCTTTTTTATTAAAGGTCTTTTATGAAAAATAAGGGGTTGTTTTTTTCAGTCTTTCTTGCTTTGTTGCTGGCGTGGACAGAACTGTGCTTGGCAGGACAAGCCTACTTTCAGACCACCGGCCTATGGCGTGTAGCCGGTAATTGGGATACCTGGGATGGTGCAAGTTTGCCGCCTTCGACAGCAGATTGGGCAAACCTAAACAATGGTAATGTGCGCTGCACAATCGATTCATCGACTACAGCGGTATGTGTCAAGCTCACTTTGCCGGACTGGCAGAATTTTGTGCCAAACACCTGTTACCTGGACATGACAGGCGGCACGCTGCAAATCGGCGGCAATTTTGAAATCGGAAACTGGAACAGCACCATCCTCGACAGAGGTGAATTTAACATAAGCGGCGGCACGGTTACAGCGAGCGGGGATTTCTACGTTGGCCGTGACGGCATCGGAACAGTAAATATGACCGGCGGTACAATAACTGTTACCGGAGCGCTGTATGTACCCAAAGCTGCGGGTACGGGACGGCTGAATCTGGACGCAGGAACATTCAATGCGGGCAGCCTAAGCATGAACTCGGGCGGCAGGATAGACATCCACAGCGGCACGCTGGCGCTCACCGGCGACAAAAGAACGACGGTAAATCCCTATGTAACAAACGGCTGGGTCACGGCTAACGACGATACAGGAACGGTGGTGGTCAATTATGACTTAGCGACTAATAAGACCACTCTCGCCAGCCAGAGTCAGGGCATCAATTCAACCGTGGACAATTTTGAGTCGTATACGAGTACCGCAAATCTCAGAACATCTTGGCATGACAGCACCAATGGCGGGGTGAACGCAACGGTTACTCTTGACACCCAGATGATTCACGGCGGCAGCAAATCAATGAGTTACGCATATAACAACAGCGGCGCGACTCATTATTCCGAAATCTATTATCAATACAGTTCCGCCCAGGATTGGAGCAGCGGCGTTAAAGTTTTAGGATTATTTTTCCATGGCAGTCAGACGAATAACGCTGAACCGATGTATGTGATTCTTGAGGACGCCAATGGCGTCAGGGCAAAAATAATCTATCACGATGCCAATGACATAATTCAGCAAAAGGAGGAATTCTGGCACGTCTGGAATATTAAGCTGAGGGATTTCAACAATGGCGGTGTGAATTTGAGCAGAGTTAAGAAGATTATTATTGGTTTTGGGAATCAAAATAACCCGCAGGCCGGCGGGGTAGGAACGGTTTATTTTGATGATATCAAGGTGTCCACTTCCACCTTTGCCGCTGATGTCAAATATAGTCCGTCATCCGATTTCGGCGGCGATGCTTCGGTGAACTTCGCCGACTTTACAGAATTGGCGGGTGCTTGGCAGGCCGACTCAAATGCGCCTGAATTTTACGGGATTTATGACTTGGATGGAAATGGTGTTGTTAATTTTAAAGATTTGACGATTTTCGTAAGCTATTGGCTCTGGCCGCCGGAGCAGGTGCTGATTACAGTTGATGCAAGTACGATTAAGGGCGATGTCAGTTCTTTGTTAACCGGTACCAATACGGCTTGGTATTATGATAACGACGCGATATGGGCCGATGGCAGTATGGCCGGTTATCTCGGAGAGTTTGGTGTCGGAATGCTTCGTTATCCTGGTGGTGTGGAAACCTCGAAATTCCACTGGGAGATTCCTTACGCGGGCTGGAATACAGACTTATGGGAGCCGGGCGCCACATATACGCCGACGAATGCATATATGAATACCGATGATTATATTGCAAAATGCAGAGCTGTCGGAGCCGAGCCGCTGATAGGCGTCAATATTCAGTCGGGTAAAAAATACAATCGAATCCAGGACAGCGTCAATGAGGCCGTTCGCTGGGTTCAGTACTGCAAGGATCACAATTACAACGTCAGGTATTGGTATCTTGATAACGAGCCTTACTATAATTCCAATTCCGGCCCTATAAGCTACTCTGAATATGCAGGCTATATAGTGCAATTCGGAGCGGCGATGAAGGCCGTCGATCCGAATATAAAGATCGTTGTCAACTGGGAAAACAAATTAAGTGTTACCAGTTACTGGGATGCGTGGAAATACATCTTTGAAAACGCAGGCGCATATTTTGACATTGCCGATGTACACTGGTACTGGGCATGGGACTATGCGACATGGGATATGTGGCTTGGTGAAAACCCGATGAAAGTGCGCGAGTGGTGCGGCGATTGTTCAGGCTCAAGATATATCGGGCCAAGTTATGCTGACGAGATTAAAGGATTTTACGACAAAATCAAAAACATTAACGGTGTCAGCTATAACTGTGAGCTTGCCGCTCTGGAATGGAATATCGCGCCAACGCATGATAATCGCTTTTCTCGATTCCAGCATGCTTTGATGCAGTCGGAGATGATAGGGCAATTTATTGAGGGCGGGCTTGCAATGGCCTGTATATGGCCTCTGACATGGAATGGCGGCCTTGGCGGAGACTTCCGCACTGTGCTTGATGATGCAAGACATCAGCCCACACCCAGTTCATGGGTTTTCAAGATGTATAAAAATGCACTTGGCCAAAAATCAGTAACCAGCATAACCAATCAGGCGCATATTCGGCCGGTTTCTGTTCTAAGTCGTGACGGCAATACTCTATGGGTGTATCTGCTTCACAAGTCGGGAGAGGCAGACGCGGCCAGGGCTCAGGTGAGTGTTACCGGCTTTACCACGGCAAAGGCCGAGGCGATTACATTTACCGCCCCCGCGTTATCTTCCGACACAGCGGGACTGCAAAAAATCGTAGTCGGTGCAAACGGCAGCGGCCGGTGGGAATGTATCTTGCCCCCGCATTCATTTACTATGGTGACTTTCCACAAGAATCAATAAAACTTATCAACAAATGTGTGCAGCGTCGAGGACATGGTAACATACGGGCAAGCCTCCTGCAATTTAGTGGGAGGTTTTTTCTTTGCGGAAACGATAGTTTATCGGGAACTTAAAAATGAGCAAAAAGAGCATTGCGATTATCTCGATAATGTGTCTTTTGCTTTGGGGTTGGCCGCAGAAAAGTCTGGCAGGAGGTCAAGCCTATTTTCGGACCAGCGGCCTGTGGCGGGTTGCAAGCAACTGGGCCACGTGGGATGGCGCACAGTTACCGCCGGCGACCTCAGATCATGCGAATCTGAACAATGGCAATGTGCACTGCACAATAAATTTGGTAACAACGGCCGTATGTGCCAGGCTCACTTTACCCAATTGGCAGAACTTTGTACCGGCCGTATGTTATCTGGACATGACAGGCGGTGTATTGCAAGTCTATGGTAATTTTGAAATCGGCAACTGGAACACCGGCAGCCAGGTGGACAGGGGCGAATTTAATATAAGCAGCGGAGATGTTTACATCTGGGAAGATTTGTCAATTGGCGACAGAGGCTTCGGAACAGTTAATATGGACGGAGGGACAATAACCGCCTGGGGTACACTGTACATTCCTAAAAATCCCGGTGGAACGGGCAGACTGAATCTGGATGGTGGAATCATCAGCGTGCATGGTCTGGATATGAACGCGGGCGGCTGGATTGATATCGGCAGCGGGACTTTGATGATAACCGGCGATAAAAGAGCGATGGTAAACAACCATGTCCTCAACGGCTGGATTACAGCTCACGATAAAACCGGCATGGTAATAGTGAACTATGATTCGGCGACCAATCGAACGATAGTAACAGGTGCAGTTGATTATTTTCTTTTGGACAATTTCGAATTATATACAGATTCTGCAAATCTGCGGGCTTCATGGCACGATAGTTCAAACAGCGGCGTTAACACATCAGTTGGTCTTGAAACCGAGATTGTCCACAGCGGCGGACAGTCCATGATCTGTGCGTACGATAACAGTGGCGCTACGCATTATTCTGAAATCTATCGCGAATATAGTTCTGCTCAGGATTGGACTATTGCCGGCGCCAAAGTGCTGGGATTGTTTTTTCACGGCAGCCAAACCAATAACGCTGAGCAAATGTATGTGATCGTTGAAGATAGTGTCGGCGGTAAGGCAAATGCAACCTATAGTGACTCCAATGGCATAATACAGCAAAAAGGTCAATTCTGGAAAGTCTGGAATATTAAGTTGCAGGATTTTAACGACAGCGGTGTGGACTTAAGCAATGTTAAGAAAATTATCCTTGGCTTTGGTGACAAAAATAGTTCGCAGGCCGGCGGTGTTGGGGTTGTCTATTTGGATGATATACGATTATCGGCCGCTTTGTTTGCTGACGACTATAGCTATACGCCGTCATCCGATTTCAGCGGCGATGCTGTGGTGAATTTCACCGACTATGCAAAAGAGGCTGATGCCTGGCAGGCTAAATCAAATGAGCCTGATTTTAATGAAATTTGTGATTTGGATGGAAATGGCGCTGTTAATTTTAATGATTTGGCGATTTTCGCGGACAATTGGCTCTGGCCGATGGAACAGGTGCTGATTACGGTCGATGCAAATGCGATCAAGGGCGATATCAGCACTTTGCTGACCGGCGTTAATATGAGCTTTTGCTATGATACGGATCAGATATGGGACGATGGTGGTATGGCGGGTTATCTCAGAGACGCAAATGTGGCCATAATGCGTTTTCCCGGCGGCGGCGAAACGTCAAAATATCACTGGGAATATCCCGGCGTGCCGGTCTGGGCCGACGCATGGGATCCAACATTTGATGTAAATGACTATGCTTCAGACTCCAGCCTTATGAGCGTTGATGATTATATCCGTCAGTGCAGGGCTGTCGGCGCCGAGCCGCTGGTCGGCGTCAATATTCAATCTGGAAAAAAATACAATAGAATTCAGGACAGCATTAATGAAGCACTCCGTTTGATGCAGTATTGCAGGGACCAAAATTATAATGTCAAATACTGGTATCTGGACAATGAGCCTTATTATGCTAACAACGCCGAGGCCATGACCATAGCTGAATGGACAGGCTATGTTAAGCAGTTTGCTCCGGCAATGAAGGCTTTCGACCCGAATATAAAGATCGTTGTCAACTGGCAAAATGAATTGAGCGAGCCGAATTATTGGTCCGAATGGGAGTATTTGTTAACCGAAGCAGGTGAATATTTCGATGTTGCCGATGTTCACTGGTATTGGGGATGGAGTTATGCGACATGGGATTTATGGCTTAATGAGAATCCGATGAAAGTAAGAGAATGGTGCGGCAATTGTCCGAACCAAAAATATGTTGGGCCAAGTTATGTTGACGAGATTCAGGGATTTTACAATAAAATCAAAAACGTTAACGGCAAAAGTTATAATATCAAATTGGCTGCGTTGGAGTGGAATATCGCCCCGGTTAAAGATTACCGTTTCTCTCAGTTCCAGCATGCCCTGATGCAGTCGGAAATGCTGGGGCAGTTTATCGAAGGACGGTTACACGCGGCATGCCAGTGGCCGCTGACATGGAGTAATAACCTTTGGGGTGATTTTCGTGCAATTCTCGATCAGGACAAACATCAGCCGACACCCAGTTCGCTCGTTTTCGAGCTGTATTCTCATGCTCTTGGCCAAAAACTGATAACCAGCACGACCAGCTTGGCCCATGTTCGGCCGGTTTCGGTACTCGCCGCTGACGGCAATATGTTATGGCTGTATCTGCTTCACAAATCAGAAGATGGAGATGCGGCCAGAGCACAGGTGAGCGTTAACGGCTTTACTGCGGTAAATGCAGAGGCAATTACATTTACTGCTCCTGCTGTGTCATCGGATGTGGGCGGATTGGAAAAGATTGTAATCAGAAATAACCCCGACGGAAAGTGGGAATGTGTTTTGCCGCCGTATTCGTTGACTATGCTGACTTTTCACAAAAATAATTAAGAAGAAATCAAATATCGAACTTAACTACATGACACGAGCATGTACTTAAGTCCTTTGCTTATTGTCAGGGCAGTTTAGTTCATCGGCACAAGCCAGGAAGAAGCGAACTGGTTCAAATCAAGGATATCGACCGTGCCGCTCTGGTCGTAATCGAAACCTGCACAAAAATCAGGGGCGGTGCAGGGAGTATCCTTCAAATAATAAGAACTGAAAACAGCAAAATCCTCAAAATTCACAACGCCGCTGCGGGTATTGACGACCTTGACCTCGTAACCACTCAAACTGATGTCATTGTGATCCAATGTTACCGTAACGGCAGACGAACTTTTATTTATAAGCAATGTTTTATCGAGAGAGGCCAGCGCCTCCAGATTAGGCGTGGATGTGGTGGTTTTATATATCTGTGTGCCGGGATAAAAATAATTGTTAAAGGACTTTACCACATTATAGTGCGGGGTGGCTAAACCGCCGCCGGCATACTTGGTATCGGTAAATAAGGGGTTAGCTATCTCGCCCGCCTCAGGGTTCCAGATTAAACCGAGGTCGGCATCGTTTATAAGAGAGTGATAATAACAGCTTGCGTGATTGGCGGCGGTGAAAACGGAAAGAGGATCGCCAGTATCAAAATTACCGACAAAGCCGCCGTAAAATTCTGAATTCCAGATAGGCAGATCCGGCCCTACGACGGCGCGAATCTGTGCGACAACATCGCCGAAAAAGTGCGTCAATTGCATTTTTTCGGCTTCCGTATAGGTGTTTTGCGTTCTATCATGCCAGTCAATAAGCCAATAATCGTAACAGAAAAAGTCCGCGCCGTGCTTATTGGCAAGCCAATAGTTTATGACATCCCAATCCCTTGCGCCGATGGGAGAATAAACGTCAGAGCCGCTTTTGCCTACTGTCCAGCCGCCGTCGCCCTGAATAGCTATATAAGGACCACCAATCTTGGCATCGGGACGGACGGATTTTACGGCATCGTAAACGGCATTATACAAAGTGGTGTAGCGGATATAGTCCCAATTGTTCATTGATGAGTTCCAGTAGCCCTTCATCTCGTTCCAGACCTGAAAATACTGCACCTGCGGAAAATGGAGGGCAGTCTGCTTGCATAGTTCAGCAAAATCGGCTACGTGCTCGTCAACGACGCAGTAATCCATGTCCCAGTCACCGGCATGCTTCATCCAGCCGGGGGCAGTACAAAAAGTAATGACGGGAACCGTATGATTGGACATTGAAGTCATTGTGCCGATGCGAGAGGTAAGGTCGGACCAGTTATATGAACCTGCGGAAGGCTCAGGATTGCCGGATCCCCAGCCCATTAGAGGTACAACTTGAAAATCAACGTTGCCGTTAACCAAAAGACTCTTGGCACTTGCAACAGAGCCTGAGTTGCCGGCTTCCCACCAGCCATTGGAACCCTTAGTGTAGGTGGTGCCGACCTCAAAATTGCTTACTATCAGAGGTTTAGTAAGATCAACAGTAACCTGCTCGGCGACAAGGCAAAGCGGGCAAAGTAGATTTATCGCTGCAGCAACAAAGAACACCCCATACCAACGTTTTTCATCTTGCCAATTCAAGTTACTTTCCTCCAAAATTAAAGAACATACTTATAAACTCTTCCTACAATAATATTATATCATATCACCCCATTCTGAAAAAAGGCCTCTTTGCGCTATTTCGCAACCATTTTGCGCATGGAACTTGTGAATGAGAGCCGTATAGTGTTGGCCTGCGTGACGTGGTTCAAAATTCTGCATGCCCTTTTTAGAAGTCGAAACGGTTAGTTTATCGGTCCAAGCCACCGAGAAGCAAAGCCGGCCAGATCATTTACATCAACGCTGCCGCTCCGGTCGTAATCGAAACCTGCACAAAAATCAGGGGCGGTGCAAGGAGTATCCTTCAAATAATAAGAACTGAAAACAGCAAAATCCTCAAAATTCACAACGCCGCTGCGGGTATTGACGACCTTGACCTCGTAACCACTCAAA
>Ga0315282_10003155_pt1 | contig 29658 bp, 44 predicted proteins | sample YL17G07_20_MG_FD_203693 | JGI IMG/M metagenome (GOLD analysis project Ga0315282, IMG submission 203693) | Sediment microbial communities from Yellowstone Lake, YNP, Wyoming, USA - YL17G07_20 | ecosystem: Environmental > Aquatic > Freshwater > Lake > Sediment | place: USA: Wyoming | collected... | reverse complement strand
ATTTCCTCCAGCAAACGCTTAACTCGCAACCGTCAAAACCAGACTTCCTAAGCTGCTCAATGAACTCGGATGAATGGTTTTCGAGAAACACCTCAAGGTTTCGCCTCACAATTTCCCAACAGTAGAAGTGGCTTCTGAAACAGCTCCAAAATTGAGGATGATTCCTACGCACTAGATCAACCAGCAGCTTACGCTGCAGAGGCGTTAAACTGTCCAGTTCGAAGCAAGGCTCTTCAGAGATAACCAAACCCTAAACCTCCATTCAATCGGGGAAACGGTGTCTCCTAAGCCGTATAAAAGACGAACGGTCAAAAGACGTTCCCGCCTAGTGGAGAGAGATAAGTTAAAGTGAACAGAAAGCCCATGCCCTAGGTTAATTTTAAAAGCCTACAGCATGTTCGTGCGTATTATTTGCTGTTTCTATGGCGCCTAACACAGCAAGGCGAACTTTACAGGCCAGAACTAGGAAAAATAAGGAAACTCTAAAACATGATGAAAAGCCTGTTCCTAAACGATGCCCTTTTAATGATGGTTTTGCCTGATGAATTTGGTGGTTGGTATGAGCAGAGCCGTATTCATGACGATTCTCTCTGAAATGCATGTATGGTTAAGCGAGATTGAGGCTGAGGAGCTTTATCATGAGCTTCTGGCTTATTTTGGGCTTATAGGCGCAACCGAAGAGTGTCAGGCTCTCGAATCCGCTTGGAAAGATCCGTATAACAGGCGGGAAATAGAAGAGTTCATAAAAGCATGGCTCAACAGAAAACGCAAAAAGGAAGCAGAAGCCATCACAGGAGTAGTCTAACCCCCTTCAAAAGGCTGGTCGATAAGAGAATGAAGATGCTTAGAATATCGGACGACATCCACAGAAAAATGACGACAACTGTTGAAACGCTTATGGCGCAAACGGGCAAGATGCAGACGTACCAAGACGCTATAGAAGCCATGCTCAACCAATCACTAAACTTTACATTCCTTTATGCACGGTTTTATCCCATTTCGCAGATGGTCTTCCACATGTTTTTTCAATGAGAAGGTCAATGAGGGCTTTGGTGCAAACGAGTACGTTAAGAAAGAAAGCGAATAGCATGAAAGGAAGGTATCGACACAATCTTCCGCGTTTATCTAAAATTGCTCCAACAATCATCTCAGAAAGGGGAGCGATATTTCCTGAAGCTAGGTATATCAACGTGACGAGCAAAGCTGTGTAGCCAGCCCATAAACCATAACCGAGAAGAAAGCTTAAGGCACCGAGCAACCAGCCAAAGCCAACAAGAACAGGAACGAAATAGACGTTTAAGAGGAGAAAACCATCCAACTTTTCCCTTAACGTCAAATTCTTGCTCTTCATAAGTGGCAATGAATGTTTAAAGGCGCACTGCATATGACCTCTGGACCAACGATACCGTTGACGCCAATAGTGTCGCCAACCTTCCACGGCTTCTTCATAGGACTCGGCGCTTAAGATATACCGAATTTTAAACCCAGCCAAATAAACCCGAAAGGTTAGGTCAGTATCTTCAGCAAGTATGTTCGCGTCAAATCCACTCAACAATTGAAGCAAGCTACACCGCACTCCGCCAACCGTTCCGCCAAATTGGGGAATAAGCCCCAGAATATCTCGCGCCAACTGATCAACCCTGTAGCCACCCATGCGTTCCAAAGAAACAACCCTAGAAACCAGCTTGCCATCATTCAAAACCTTGATTCTTCCCTGAACCGCTCCAACATTAGGATCTGAAAAGGCGAAGTTTAACTTTTCCAGAATATTCCGCTCTGGAACATAATCAGCGTCAAAGAAGTAGACAAATTCGCCTGTGACATATTTTAGCGCTTCATTCAACGCAGCTGGCTTTCCCTTTGCCTCACTTCTCTGTCGATGCAACGCTCTAATGAAGCTGTACTGCCTTGCAAACTCGTCAATAATCTTCCCCGTGCTGTCAACGGATCCATCCTCAACCACAATAGCGCACAGCTTTTCCTTAGGATATGTGAACTCGGTAACCCTTTGAAGAAGCCGACCGATAACCCTTTCCTCGTCTCGAGCCGGAATGACAACTGATACCATCGGTTCAGAATCGCCCACGACTACATTATCAGAATTCCTCCCAAAACACAATATAATCGCCGTGAAAACATAATGCCGAAGGAGATAAACCACCATCACGGACGCCAAGGAAAACAACATCAAACGAAAGAGAAACATAACTCAGCTTTATGCCAAAACAAAATATTTCCAAGTTTCTCAAATCGCAGCAAGCTGGTACAAAGAATTAAACCGAGTATGGGTCTAGCCCGGTCCACTATTTAGTTCTTCTGTTCCGTCGGACAGATAATCAACCGAAGATAAAAGCCAAAAAAGGCTAAAACTTAGCAACATGCGCGCGCATGCGTTGAACAAGCTGTTCTTCAGTCATTTTCTGTTCTTTTCTCTGCTTTTCCAGCTGTTCCAGTATTATGGGCTAAGACTTTGTCCATGTCCAAGGGTTTCATGACGTAGGAGTCTGTGCCCCTTCTCACGCCAAATGAAATCTTTTCCATACCCCAAGCGCGCCAAAAATGGATGACGCTTCAAGACCCGAAGGAAGAAGAGTCCCTCGAGTTGCACATAGTGTCTCTGGCGAGAGTTGTAATGTTAAAATACATAGACCGATGTATTTAAATACACTCTACACAAACACATATACGATACAAATGAAAAGTAAAAGAGTGCAAGTTACCTTTAACGATAAGCAGTGGGGCATCATATTAAAGATGAAAGGGTCTTTTGGAGAGTCTGACGCTGACATCGTCAGAAACATAGTTTTGGCGTGGCTTGCCGAAAAATCATTTATTTCTGAAGCTGGAAAAAAGAAGTGAGCAGCATGGTGGAAACTTACGAGATTAAAAAACCATTACGCATTAATTACACAAAAACGTGTAACTGCCCAGACAGCCATATTAATTGTTTAACAGCTAAGCAGTGGATTCAATTTCAAGTGGCAATATGGGAGTTTTTTTACGAAAAAAGAGATATACGAGATAAGAGTGTTCATCCTGCGGTATTTCCGATAGGATTGCCGAAGAGATGTATCGAACTCTTTACACATCAGGGTGAGCTGGTCTTAGACCCTTTTGTTGGATCAGGAACAACCCTTCTTGCTGCCTTTGACCTGAACCGTAACGCTGTAGGGTTCGATCTCAAAAAGGAATATGTTGACCTTTCAAACCGAAGGGTTGCACAGACGAAACTGGACGTTTGGAGCGGTCAATCCCAGTCTTCAGCTACTCAGATTGCTATTTGGGATGACGCTCATAATATACCTGAGTATTTTGAGCCTGAGACAATATCCTTAGCCGTGACATCTCCCCCTTACGCCAATATGCTGAATAGGCCAAGATTAAACAAGAGCATAAGAGGCAACCTAAGAAAAAACGAACAATTCCTTAAAGTCCAACAGTATTCAAACGATCCGAGAGATTTAGGCACCATGGAACCTAAGAAATACGCTCAGGTTTTAGGAGAAATCTACAAAGGGATACTTCCATTCCTGAGGCCAAAGGCGCACTCAGTCATAAATGTCACAGACATATGGTGGAAAGAAGGCGGATGCGGAAGGAGGATTCCTGTCCATCTATATGTTATAGAGGAGATGGAAAAAGCCGGATATGAGTTAAGGAACATCATCATTTGGGATAGGAGAAATTTAGTTAATAAAGTTGGGATCTTTGGCTGGCCAAATAATTACATAACGTTAGGAACTACATTTGAGTTTATTTTGGATTTTTGGAGACGACCCTAAGGTATTCTACCATCCTTAGCGAATGCCGCCATATCCTGACCAAACCGTGTGTTGGGTCTGAAGCGTGCCGTAGTGTAAGGGATACTTCTTAACGTTTCTGGCGGAATGTAACAATATCCATTTGTCTTAACGCAGAGGTCTTCTAAGACCTTAACATTCGATTCTGTAAATTCACTTAACTGACCGAAAAAGCCAAACAGACTATCGCCATCAAATGCAAGACCTCGGGTGGCCCTTTCCCTTAAGCTAACGTTCTTCACCTCTACCCTGTGTCTTGCTTTGGGTGAATGAAGGTTTGGGTAGTATATGATGAAGTCAGTTCGTTCCTTTCTTCTTGTAAAGTGATAATCCTTCCTTAGACCCGCTCTTTCTAACTCTCTTTGAGCGCAAAGCTCAGCAAGATATCCAGATATTGGCTGAAAAGCTTGACTGACACGCCTTGAAACCTCTTCCATAAAATTGCTGTATTCTTTGTCTCCTACAACAATAGGTTGCAAGAGCTTCCCTTTTACTTTATTATGAATCTCTTGAGGCAAGTTAAGGTCAGAAAGTATTTCGTTCACCCTTCTTTCGTAATATTCTGACCTATAACGAATCATTAAACGGAACGTCTCGTTATGTAAAGAATTTAGGTCGAGATTGGGATTATTTCTCAAAGCCTCGCTTAGTATCGATTCAGCTGGTGGAACGGTTCGCATAAGCAAATGGTTGTTTTCACCTTCTTATAACATTGGCGCTTTGATTACTTTGTAGAAAGGCGGACACTTTACTTTTCTTCTGACTCAAGCTGTTCGAATATCCAACCTATAGCCTTAGTAGCTGCCTTTCACTGTTCAAACGCAAATTTCTCACACCTTATGCAAACATGTTAGGTCATGAGCAACTAAAAAATTAAATGCAGATAACCTTATTCTGAATTGAGGGAAAAAGTATTGTCAAATGAAGATACGGTTTTGAAAGAAGTCTATTCCTCATTTAAGCAAAGACTTAGTTTTGATGATTTTCAGAGTAAAATTAATTCATTAACAATAGATAAGTGGAATTTTGTCAGGGCGACTCTGCTATATCAACAGTCTCTTAAATGTACAGAATGTAACCCAAACATAGGAATGGTTCTCTTGTGTTCTTGTGTAGATGCTCTACAACTTGTGGGCGGAGAAAATAAATCCAAGGCTAACTTTATGTCGTTTTACAAAAAATATTGCCCCAAATCTCTTCGGGTCCCCCCAATGGAATACTACCACAACGGAAAAACGCCCGCAGTAACGGCACCATTCGAAAAAACACTCACTTTCATCTATAAACGGTTTAGGTGTCTGTATGTTCACGAGGGAATTGGACACTTGGACTTTCTTCCAGAAATGCCTATGGAGCATACTCTTTTTGACAAAATTAGTGCCGAAGACCCTGATATTTATTCAATTGACATGCTTAAGATAGTTGGATGGTTTGAAGAAATCACACTTGAAAGCCTTTTCGCAATGCTATGACAGCCACAGCAAAAAGACTAAACCCCGAAATAGGAGAAAAACCAAAAACATGAAGACAAAACTCAGAATAAAATGTCCTAATTGTGATTTTTGGAATAGGATAGAAGCCAACAAACTGCTTATTGAAAAAGCAACCTCAGAACTGAAAGTTAAAGCGTTTATTCCCATGTATGAACCGCTTAAAACTGAAACATGCAAGAAATGCGGAAAAGTTATAGCGGAACCAAAAGAACTAATTAGAATCATAAAATTTACTTAGAGGCACAAGCATAATTAAACTTGAAGCTCCCTCGTCTTCTCGCCAGCCAAGTCTTATCAATATGTCGTCTTTTAAAGATGGCCATGCATCATTTCCTCCTCTTCAACGCTTGCCAAGCCTTTCTTTTCCAGCCAAAGGTTCCGCAAAACGATTAATTTAGCCTGGTAAAAGTATCCGCCTTCCCAGAGCTCTTTCCGTTCCGCCGTTATGCCCTTAAAATCAGCGCCCATAGTTTTAGCCTGCTCCATCTGATAAAGCTCCTGAGCCTTCTCCCAAATCATAGGTCTTACCCAAGGCCAAAATTTACCAGGCCGTTTCTGCTTCGGCACTTAAGTAACGCTCCATCGTTTCTTTTTCAGAAAAGTAGGGGCAGGCGTCGGATGTTAGCTGGTTTTGTTTTGCGAAGGCTCGGAGCATTTGACAGATTTTATGCGGGGTTAAAGGCTCCTTTTGTCGTGTGTAGCAGACTCGTGCAGCCATGATTATTGGTAGAAAAGAAATGAGGGGACAGTTTGGACAGATCTTAGGTTCGGATTTCGACAATTTCTTCATACCTCAAAGTTTCTATTGCGTTTTCGATTTTGCTGTCTGGAATGGGAAGGTTTACGATGTAATCTGCGATTTTTCGGGCTTCTTCTGTGGTTTCTGCTTCAACGATGAGGATTAATTCCACTAAATACTTGGGCATTGCTTTTCACCTTTTGAAGTGTTTTAGGGCGAAGCGGTTTGCCTTTGTCTGTTTTCTGTGCATGTTAAGTCCTCGTAGGTAGTCCAATAAGTGGCTGAACTCGTGGAGGAAGATGAAGCGGATTAGCTCGTTTGGATTGTTGAAAGTGACTGTTTCGTTGATGTATTCGTAGCCGTGGAACGGGTGGAAAATCTGCTTTGTTCCGACTGCAAATTTCTGTGTGAATGGGTAAGTGATGTTTTTGTTTATGGCTATTGTGATTAGTTTTTTGGAAGACGTGCATCTTCCGTGGAACGGGTGTTTACCGTTTAGCCATCTAATTTCGACTTTCCAGTCTTCTAATGGCTGCGTAAGTTTTATTGGCAGGTTGAGGCCGCTATACTCGACTTCCCAGCTCTGCTTGCTTAGTAAGTCGTCAAGCTGTAAAGGAAGGGTCGTTTTATTTTCCACTTTCATCTTTTCAGCTTCCCGGAACGTTCATATGTAAGGTCTTGCAGATGTCACGGTCACTCAATTGGTATTTTTTCCTCATTTCCTTCAAGAAGCTTTCAAACTCTTTATCTAAATCAAACAAATTTTTAATTTCTTTTTCGCTTGGCATTTTACTCTACCTCACGAAAAACTTTGTCGGCTTTTCTAAAAATGGGTTAGAGCTGCTTCCAAGCTAAAATTAAAGCGAGAAAAATGGCTGTTTTCACGTTTCCGTGCAGCAAAGCTGATTTTCCATGTGAAACTCTAAGATTGTGATAAGCGATTTTCACTCTTCAGCCTGAATAGGACATGGATGAGAACGGTGAATTTTGTCTGTGGGCTCGCAAATTAAAAATGGTTGTTTGGTCATATTAGCCTGGGGCATCCTTCGCCATGCATTTTTGTGGTTGCAGGCTTTTATGTTGTGTAGAAGAGGTTTTCACAAGTTTTAAGTACTGTTAGATAATATTTAGGTATACTTTTAGCGGTTTAGATTGGTGTTTAGGATGGGTCATCGGAGGGGTGAGGTTCAGATTCTTATGGATATTCTAAATATATCTCTGAATGGTGTAAAGGTTACTCATCTTATGTACCGGGCGAATTTGAGTTATTCAACTCTTAGGAAGTATTTGTTTGCGGCTTTGGATAAGGGGTTAATCAGTAATGTTCGTAATAGCGATGGTTCTGTTGTTTATCGGACAACGGAGAAGGGTAAGCTTCTTTTAGGCAAGTTGAAAGAGGTTAAGGACGCTTTACGTGGTTAGCTTATATTATATTGTGTATGGCGATTTCTTTTAGCTTCGTCTTTAATCTGACGTTTAGTTCTAGGTCTTTGTCTGTGAAATTTCCGATGACAACGTCTTGAATTGTTATTTCTTGGTTTTTTGGGAGGATTATGGTTCCAGTTGCGGGTTTTATGTTTTCAGTTTCCTTGTCGATGTTGACAAGCCAAGAAGGCAGCTTTACTTGTCCGGTTTGTTCATCATATTCCACGAGGTCGTGTTCCCTGAGGTCTTTTATTATTTTTTCCAGTTGTTCGGTTGGTATTTCCAGCTTTTTTGCGAGTTGTTTGATGTTGTAGGTTTCTTCTTCTTTAATTATTGTTAATAGGTCTGCTGTGGTTAGCATGGTTTTAAGTTGTTGTGTTAATTTTTAAGGGTTAGGAATTATGCGTCTATGTAAATTCTTGTTTGCTCTAGAGCCTATGTGTTTTCTTCTAGAAAAATAGTGTTTTGTTCTAGACAATTATCCTAGATTTTTCATTCTATACGGTTTAAAAGGTGGTTTGGCGAATAATTTAGCAACGAGAGGAGAAGGGAGAGGAACCGTTTAGGCTGTGGTGGTGATTCCCCATCTATGATGTTTCAAGTCCGCTCCTGTGGGAGGGATTGGTTTAGTGGAGAATAGTGACCGTGTGAGGCGGGATGAGTTTCTGCGGAGGCTAAGGGAGGAGTGGGGGTTTCTGTGGAGGGAGCGGTTTGACGATAGGGTTAGGGCGGAGGGGATATCTGTTCGCGATTACCCCTTGGTTTTTATGGATCGGGGCTTTGTTATTTTTGCGAGTAGGGATGCTAAGGCTCCGAGTTTTTCTGAGGTGGTTGATTTTTGGGCTTCTCAGGGTTGCATTTATGCTCCTGACCCTATTGTCGGCGGATGGGGCAAATTCATCAGGACAGAGTTGAGGAAGGTTCTTCATTCGAGAGCAAAGATGTTTAATGTAGGCCAGCCCAGGCGCCAGTGTAAGAAGCAGCAGTTGAAGAAGGGCGGTAGAGGCTGGCTCCACAAGGTTTGAGATTCTAGTTTCAGTTTAATTTTTACATTGTTTGGCTGGTTTTACGATGGTGAAGTATAGGCGTAGGTTTGAGATTATAGCGGACATTCTGAAAGCTGCTGAGAATGGGGCAAAGAAGACTAGGATAATGTATGTTGCAAATCTGAGCCATATGCTTTTGGAGAAGTATCTGATGAAGACTATCAACGTTGGTTTTATACGTTTCAACAATGACGGCTACGAGGTTACAGACAAAGGACAGCTATTTCTAGAAAGGTATGCGCAGTTTTCCAGTAAATATTCTAAGGTTCAGAGGGAGCTTGAGAATATGAGGTTTGAAATGGAGGTTTTGGAGAGGATGTGCGCGACGGCTAGCGGTGCTAATCCTAAACTTAGCGTTAGAAGGGGGAAGCTAAAGTGAAGGGTTTATGTGGGCGATTTGTAAAGGCGCCTGTTTTATTCTTGTTGATAATTATGGTTTTTTCCTTGTGCTTAACTCGTTTGCCATTCTGTGTGAGTGCGGGTGATGAGGCTTCTTCAGCCATTGGCGAGGCTGATAATGCTTTGAGGCGGGCTTTTGAGGCTGTTTTGGAGGCTGAGAGGGCTGGTGTGAACGTCTCTGATTTGATTTTTAAGCTGGACGGGGCTGGTGGGCTTTTGGCGGAGGCTGAAATCGAATTAAGAGGGGGAAATTCTAGCGGAGCTGTCAGTAAGGCTCACACGTGCTTTGTGATGACAGAGAGCATCATTGAAGAGGCTTCAAGCATTAAAGCTTCGGCCTTGGCTGAAAGGCGGGAGGTCCTCTGGCAAACGATGCTGTTTTCGTTGACTGGGAGCGCCTCGTTTATTGTTTTGTTGTTGATTGTTTGGATTCGGTTAAAGCTTCGATACTTTGAGAAGTTGTTAAAGATGAAGCCGGAGGTTGCGTCTGATGTTGAGGCTTGAAGATTATAAGGCTGTTTTCGCCACCCTAGGCTTGATTGGGGTTTTGTTGTTTGCCTCTCCAACGCTGGGTTTCGTTTTGCGTTTACCAAGTGGAGAAAAGTTTTCAGAGCTTTGGGTTTTGGGTCCTGGGCATATGGCTGAGGATTATCCTTTTAACGTTGGGGCTGGCGGGGAGTATTTGGTTTATGTGGGTGTTGGCAACCATATGGGTTCTTCGGCCTATTACGTTGTTTATGTTAAGTTTAGGAATCAGACTGAGCCTTTGCCTAATGCCACTGCTGGGACGCCCAGCCCGCTTCCGCCATTGTTTGAGTTTCGCCTTTTCGTTGAGGATGGCAAGAGTTGGGAGGCTCCGTTAAGGTTTTCGTTTTCTAATGTTTCCTTTTCTGAGAACAGGTCTTTTGTTGGAAGTTTGATGATGAACGGTGTGACTTTTAATGTTGATAAGTCGGCTTCGTGGGATGTTGAAAATAATGGTTACTATTATCAGCTCTTCATGGAGCTCTGGATATACAATATCGAATCCAGCGATTTTGAATTTCACAACCGCTTTGTTGGTTTACGGTTGAATATGACTAGTGTTTAGAATATTAGGACTTTTTGTCTAGAAAATTAACTGGTTTTTCCATAGGCGTTTTTATTTGAGGGTTGAACTGGTTTTATTTGAGGTTAAGGGAGAAAGGCGCCCAAGATCCGATGGAGAACAGTTCGGGTCTGGTTTAGGAGTTAGTGAATGCTTTGGATGAATACGTAAACTCAGATGTGGTTGTGCTGATTCCAACCTTGAATGAGGAGGAAGGATTAGCTCGCACCGTATTAGAGGTTATGCAGTTTTTAAATAAGCCTTACGTTCTTGTTGTTGATGGAAATAGCTCGGATGGGACGGTGGATGTTGCTAAAAGGCTGGGTTTGGATGTTGTTTTTCAGGATGGGAGGGGTAAGGGAGACGCTGTAGCGAAGGCTATTAAAAGTTTAAGGGTGGATCCGCGTTACGTGGTTTTCATAGATGCGGATTATACTTATCCTGCTGAGTATGTTCCTCGCATGATTGGGGTTTTGGAGGAAAACTCGGATGTGGGGATGGTTTGTGGAGACAGGTTTGACAGGCCTTTTAGTATGGCCAATGTTAGAAGTGCCTATTACATAGGCAACCGTTTTCTGGCTTTTGTGCATTTTATGATGAACGGCGTTAGCATGAGGGATCCTCTAACCGGGTTGAGGGTTGTACGCTGGGAGATAATCAGGGACTGGCAGCCCAGGTCTAAGGGTTTTGATGTGGAAGCGGAACTCAACTATCTTGTGGAGAGGAGGGGCTACAAGATTAGGGAGATACCCATACACTACCGCAAAAGGTTAGGAGAAAAGAAGTTGAAGTTAAGGCATGGCTTTATAATTTTGAGGAGAATTTTGGCTGAGGCTTTAACTTGATTTTGAATCTTTATTTGTGGTTCGGAACTGCTTTATAGGATGAGGATTGGAAATGGGGTTTAGAGATGTAAAGGGCCTTGAGGAGCCGCTTATTGATTTTAGTCTTATTTCCGTTTATAGTCATGCTGTGGACTATTGGATGGATTTTGAGATCAATTGGTGAATAAACAAAAGTTGACTGTTGTAATTTTAGTTTTGTTTGTGCCATAAAGCTCGCCGAGGAAAAGATGTATGGGTTCAGTGATGGTGATCGCAGGGACGAGGCCTGAGGCAATAAAGCTATCACCTGTGATCGATTGGTTGCAAAAACTCAGGGTGGACATGATATTTGTGTGGAGCGGACAGCATTATGACTACGAGCTAAGTAGGGTGTTTTTCGAACAACTCGGCTTACCCGAACCCGATGTAAACCTCGATGTTAGAAGCGGGAGCCATGCTAAGCAAACGGCGAAAGCAATGATTCGCTTAGAGAAAACAATTGCTCGGTGTAAGCCTTCACTTGTAGTTGCCGAGGGAGACACCAACACGGTAGCTGCTGCTGCCCTAACAGCAATAAAAATCCATGTGTCTTTCGCTCATGTGGAGGCTGGTCTCAGAAGCTACGATAGAACGATGCCTGAGGAAATTAATAGGATACTTGCCGACTCGTGTTCGGAGTTGCTCTTTGCACCTACAGAGCTCGCAGTTATGAACCTAACTCATGAGGGGATACCTTTAAGGAAAATACACCTAACGGGGAACACTATAGTCGATGTGGTAATTAAGCACCAGGAAACGGCCCGTCGAAGAGGCGCGGAACTGTTAGAGGAACTAAACATAGGTTCAGGTGGGTACATACTCTTAACATTGCACAGGCAAGAGAACACGGATAATCTTCCCCGTCTATTAAACTTAATTAAGGCTTTATCGTTAATCAGTGAAAGCTACAAAATAATCTTTCCAATTCATCCACGTACAAAAAATAAACTACAAAGTACGGGGCTATATGAAACTCTCAAAAGAAAGGAGAACTTGATGTTAATCCCGCCCCTAGGGTACGTTGAATTTCTTGGTCTGCTATTGCATAGCTTGGTTGTGCTTACCGATAGCGGCGGGATCCAGGAAGAATCGCTTACGTTAGGCATTCCGACCGTGACATTAAGGTATAATACAGAAAGGCCGGAGACAGTTCAATGTGGAATGAATGTACTCGCTGGCACAGAGCCGGAATCCGTGAGTAAGCTAACTGAAGATCAGATACAAAAATTTGAAGAACTAAGGAAAAATCTAAAGATGAAGCCAAACCCGTTTGGGGATGGAAACGCAGGTAGAAAGATAGCCAGTACGATAAAGGATGCTGTAGAGGCAGGGATTAAGGTAGAAGCAAGTGACACAAGAAATGATCCGTATATCGTATACGGGCTCATAGATTCTAAACAACAGAAGAACATAGACAATAACTTTGAAATTTTAGTGACTTACAACCAAGATGGTTATCCACAATTAACATCAAAATATAATAATCCTCTAGCACCAAGCAGTAGAATCCTCGTAAGAGCCCCGCTGAAAAAAATGGTAAAAATTCTGAAAGAGTAATATGGACACTAATTTGTTCAAAATACATCTACACGATTAGGTTACATTTTTATGGTGTCCACAAGCGACTTGATTCTGGAAGTGAATTTTTTATGAAAAAGAGAATAGCTGTGATAGCGGAGTATTTCCCTCCTAGATTGGGTGCAGACAGAAGGATTTTCGAGCTTATGAAAAGACTTTCTAAAAAATACGATGTTCACTTCATAACATTGCCTCCGTCATACACTCTTTTTATTAGAAAAATAGATTCGTACAATAAAGTGGAGAATCAAGTTTTATTTGCAGGAATGAGAGGTCACAGGTTGGGGTTGCTAAAACTGATCTGGAAGCTTTGGACAAAAAGCTTTCTTTTTGCGTTTGCAGTGACTCTGAGTTATCTTTGCCTTCAGATGATAAAAAAGACGGCTCAATTAAAACCTGACGTTATCATCATCAACAATACTTCCGTGTACACGGGTTTGCTTGGATTTGTTTGTAGCAAAATTTTCAATAAGAAGCTTCTGGTGGAATACAATGACCTACAGGCATTATATACCATTGAACTTGTAGGAAAGAGGGTAAATGGATTTCTGTTACCCACTTTAAGGCGTATATTGGTCTTAATGGAAGATATTATAGTTAGGCATGGGTGGAAAGTTACGGCTATTACTGGGTTTATAAAGAATTATGCTTTTGCTAGAAACACTAGAAAGGATATTATAGTGATACCTGATGGCGTAGACACGAGCTTGTTTGATCCTACAAAGGTTAATGGAGCAGAAATAAGGTTTAAACACGGTATAGGGAATGAGGAAAGGCTTTGTGTTTATGCAGGCAGAATTGACGAATGTGCAGGGGCGGAAATAATTCTTGAAACAGCTAAGTTGTTGAATAGTAAAAAGAACATAAAATTTATGATCGTTGGAGAAGGCGATCCGCAGATCTTGAACAAGTTTTCTAAATGTGACAATGTAATCTTGACTGGCCCTATTACTAAAGAAAGCGTTCCTGAATATCTAGCTGCAGCAGATATTGTTCTTGTACCATTTCCGAATAATGTCGCTAGCCATTCAGTTAGCCCGTTAAAACTTTTTGAAGCTTTGTCCATGGAAAAACCAGTGATTGCAAGCGCGGTGAGCGGAATAAAAGAAGTTGTTTGTCAAGACTTCGATGGCATACTTGTCCCAGCTGATCCAAAATATTGGGTCTCCGCCGTAATGGAGCTTACTAAAAACTATAATGAGACGAAAATTCGTAGGGAAAGCAATAGGAAGATTATGCGTGAAAAATATGACTGGGATCACTTAGCTAAAGAGTTCAGTAAAATCATCGATAATTGTATTTGAAGTTTTTAGAGCCTTTCTATGTGAGGTTGATTAGTTTTCGCTTGTAAGTCTGGTGGGTGAAAAAATGAAGTTAGAGGGATGCAAGGTTTTAGTAACGGGAGGAGCAGGGTTCGTTGGGTCTCACTTAGCAGAGGCTCTGTTAAAGAAGCGGTGCGAAGTAACAATCTTAGATAACCTTAGCACCGGTTTCATGGAGAATACATCTCATTTGTTGAATTGCGATAATAAAGTGCATTTTATTCAAGGAGACATCCGGGATCCTGAAGTTTGTCTGAAAGCAACCAATGGAGCCGATATAATCTTTCATGAAGCGGCTCAAATTAATCCCGTTCTTGCAGTTGAAGATCCATTCTTCGACTTTGAAGTTAATGCTCGTGGCACGTTAAACTTGTTGGAAGCTGCTCGCCACAATCACGTTAAGAAATTCATCTTTGCAACGACAAATGTTTACGGTGATCCAAAGTACTTACCAATCGATGAGAATCATCCGCTGGATCTGCTATCCCCATATGCTGCTTCCAAACTAAGTGGGGAAGCATATTGCATGGTCTACAACAGAACGTATGGAATAGATACTGTTCGGCTTAGATATACGAATGTGTATGGGCCGCGTCAACGTTCAACGAAAAGTGAAAGTGGTGTTGTGCCCATATTCATTGAACGTGTGATGAATGGAGAACCTCCAGTTATCTTTGGTGATGGTGAGAAAACACGGGACTTCATTTATGTTTCAGATGTGGTCAACGCTAATCTATTGGCCGCTGAAAGTGAGCGTTGTGCTGGAGAAGTGTTTAACATTGGATCTGGGAAAGAAACCAGCATTAACACCCTTGCTAAACTGGTATTGAGGACGTGTGGTAGTGAAGATTTAGTCCCAATCCATGGGCCTCCAAGAAAAGCCGATTTTCAAAGATGTAGGATTGATACCACTAAGGCGAGAAATTTGCTTGGATTCAGACCTGAAGTTCAATTGGAAGAGGGACTCCAAAAGACCGTCGATTGGGCCCGCGTGGATATTGCGCGCACGTAATCTAGAGGCTACGGGCCTTAAGCACTTTGGATGCCATATAATTATTATTGCCTTCAAGTCTGTAAGCCAAAAACCTTCATAACTCAAAGCCTAACATAATGATATGAGATTTTAGTTTGAAGGCCTATGGATAACGCCTGATGTAGTAATAAACTTGGTGAACTCTACTTTATTAAAGGTGTAAAAGCTGGAGGTTGAATGAAAATTCTTCAGGTTTGTCCAATATATTGTCCACATATAGGTGGGGTCGAGGAGCATGTTAAGAACATAAGTGAAAGACTAGCTAAGAAGTATGATATTACAGTTTGTACAACCGATCCTACGAGCATGTTGCCTAAGGAGGAGGTTATTAACGGAGTTAAGATTAGACGGTTTAAGTCCTGGGCGCCGAATGAAGCGTATTATTTCTCTAGGGAACTTAAGAGATACTTAGCGAAGAATTTGGCTAGCTTTGATATTGTGCATGCTCATAGTTATCATGCTTTTCCGGCGCTTTATGCTGCTGAGGCTAAGGGCAGAAACAAATTTGTTTTTACGCCACATTATCATGGAACAGGACACACGTTCTTTAGAAGTCTGCTTCATATACCTTACAAGTTTCTTGGAAAGAAAATTTTTGAGAATGCTGATAAAATAGTATGTGTTTCAAATTTTGAGAGAAGTTTGGTTCTGAGGAATTTTAAGGTTGATGAGGAAAAGGTTGCTGTCATTCCTAATGGCCTTAACCTAGAAGAGTTTAGGGGTTTAAAAAAACGGGTTGGGAATTGTAGGATTATCTTGCATGTTGCAAGGTTGGAAAGGTATAAGGGAGTGCATTATCTAATTGAAGCTTTACCAAAGCTTGATGATGATATAGTTTTAGAGATTGTTGGAAAAGGTCCTTTTAAGGAGCATTTAATAAAGTTAGCAAAGAAGCTTAAGGTGGAGAATAGGGTTAGATTCTTCCAAGATTTGCCAAGGAGCGAGCTTTTACAAAAGTATGCTGATGCGGACCTTTTTGCTTTACTGTCAAAGCATGAGGCTTATGGAATTACTGTTGCAGAGGCTCTGGTCTCTGGAACGCCATGCATAGTATCGAATACATCCGCCTTGCAAGAATGGGTTGATAATGAAAACTGCTTTGGAATCGATTATCCAATAAACCTGGATGAGTTGGGTCGCCTTATCACGGAAATCATTGGAACGTCTGTGGGTCCAAATTTGAACCATATCCTGGATTGGAAAGAAGTTGCTGAAAAGCTGCTCGCTGTTTACGAAGGTTTTGATGTTCGATAACCGCGAGTTTATCTATACATTCTTTAAGGGTAACAAAACCAAAGAACACCTTTCTCGACTTCAAAGAACCAAATGCAAGAACAAGAAAATCCAATATATGCACCACATAAAATACCTCTTTCCCATTAGGCGACTTCGTGAATGTTAGTACTATCTAAAGAGGCAAGCCCGATTAAAAAGAGGATTTTCGGAGTTGTTGTAAAGATAAGTAACGTTTTGAATGAAAGCCCATTGAAAATGATCTTTCAGTGCTTTTAGGAAATGACCAATTATGCTATTATTTATTTATATTCTAAAAGAAATACTTTTGGTTAGAAACCCCACAACGAGAAAGCTTACCTTTTTATTGTCCGTATTTTTTACTCGCTAAAAAACCGCCGGAAAGGATAAACTTGCGCCGTTCATCATACACTTTATTTTCGATGATCCATAATCTAGTCGGGAAGCTAAGGAAGACTCGGAAAAACAGAAGTTACTTTAAAAGCGAAACCTTTTTCCTAAAAACCTATGAGTCAGTTGATGCAGCAGAATATGAGTTTAAAGCTATCTCCGCTATTAAACGTGGGCATCCATTGAGGTTCGATGTTCCCCGCGTTTTAAAGCTTGTTGAAAATTCCAATGGTGCTTTATGTCTAATGAGTTGTGTGAATGAAGAACCGTTAGAAGAGGTACTTCATCGATATCTTCTGCGCATTGATTCTGATGCTATCGATATTTTTTTTAATGTAGGACAGGCTTTACGCGAATTGCATGAAATTGAAGTTGACTACTTGGTTAGCAGGAGTTATCCAAGCTCGCCAAAAAAACTCTTAGAATCCATCGAAAAGAATATTGCTGATATTGCTCATTTTGGAGTGTCAAATTTGCCTTTCGAAAAAGCGAGCTGTTTTAACAAAGTTGGGCTCGATAGTAGGCTTTTTGAAAAGGTTACTTTGCATGGAGAAGCGTATTTTACGCATGTTTTTTGTTCTTCAAAGAATATTGTGTTTGTAGATCTCGAGCAGGTCTGTAATGGGCCTGTGTATTTTGATGTGGCTAATTTCTTAGTAAGTCTCCACTCGTCGTTGTTAATCTCGCCTTTGGTTCTGAACCGCGTGTCAGTTCTTGAGAGGGCATTCCTCGTTGGTTACTTTGGCAAATCCATACCTTACGATTCATTGAAACTGGCTGAGTTGTTTATAATTTTGCGAGAAACCCTGAGTTGTTTAGAGCAGTTATCCCTTCCAAGCGATCTTAAAAGTAGGTATTGGCGAACATTTAAGTTGAAACGTTACAGAGATCTAACAGTCTCTTTATTGAATGAATTTATTTGAGGTGTAATAATGGATTCCAAGATTTTTTGTGTCTTAAGATCAATTGGTTTGCCCGGTCTTATGTCGCGTGAAGATTCTGTAAAGAGTTCACCTGAGTATCTACAGATAGCAAAGATAAACAAAATACCCTTGTTTTATCTAGAGTCCTTAAGCGATACTGAGCGCAATCAGTTTAAGAGTCAATATGATGCCTTCAGAATGCGGCATGAGAAAGTTGTCCGCTCAATTGCTTATGTGTCTGAAGTTTTTGAGAAAAGCCATGTAAATTACAGTTTTTTTAAGACAATTAAACCATTCTCCTATTTACCATCTGATGTAGATGTTTTAATCAACTCTGCAGGCGATTTTTCTCGGGCACTCAGAGCTCTAACAAAAGTTGGCTTCGTTAAAATGGCTGAAGATTCGTTTAGTACAACGATGAAAAATTTGGAGCGCGATAGTTTCCTGCTTGATGTAGATTTGCAATTGGCGCCATCAGTTGCAAATATACCATACATTAATACGGCAATGCTGTTTGATCATGTTATCGAAAAAAGAAATGGTAACGCCTTAATAAAAACTCTTGATGCGAATGCCGACATTATTGTTGCTGCTTCTCATAGTTTTTATAAAGAGCATATGTTTACTTTAAGTGATTATTATACAATTGCTTTACTTTCAAGTAATGTCAGTCCGAGTGATTTGTTTGACCTTTCATTAAGAACAAAGACTACCTTGTCAGTCTTTACAACATTTACTCTTGTTAACCAAATCACCAAAGTAGCGTTTGGAAGAAAGTTGGAAAATGTCGAAAATATAATTAAGAAAATAGGCGAACCTCTCACAGCAAATTGTTATCTTCAAAAATCCATAGATGTGCCTTTTAAGTTTTCACAAATTTGGTCATTCTTGGCATTAATGAACAAGGTAATTGAAGACCCACTTCCAAGATCTTCCATATTGAAGGCATTTTACAACAGTATGTCTACGGATCAACTAGATAAGTTATTGAAACACTTCATACGAGAGACCTATTAAGATCATTTAAGGGCCGGTTCATCATGTTTAAAGCTATTATCTTTATGGGTCCAGATGGGGCAGGCAAATCAACTCAAGCTAAGCTTGTAGGCGCATGGTTAGTGAAAAGGGGGTTCAAAGTAAGGTTTTGTTGGATTAGAGGTAGGCATAGTTTAGCTTATGTTCTATCCAATTTTCTTATTCAAATTGGTTATTTCCGTGTTGTTCAGGGTAAAACCAGTGAGAGGGTTTTTGACCCAAAGTTGCTTGGAATAGGCTTTTGTAACCTCTGGGGTTTTATTGAGTTTGTGAGTGTTTTGCCGTGGATATTGAAACGTATGTTTTTGCCATTATGGTTTGGGTATACTGTTGTAGCGGACAGGTTTGTTCTGGACACTGTGGTTTATGGGCAGTTTTGGATTGGCGAAGGTTTCGGAAAGATTTGGGGAAAATTGCTATTGTGTATGGTCCCGAAGCAGTCTCTTTTAGTATTTTTAGACGCAGAATCGGAAATGCTATTGAAAAGAAAGGCTGAAGACAATTTGGATAGAGATTTTCTCGAGTTCCAAAGAAAACAATATAAAATTTTAGCTAAAAACCTGAACGCTCTCGTAATAGACACAATTGAGCAAGATGTAGTCGGTGTATTTGGGGAAATTACAAACTTCCTAACAAGCAAAGCTGAGTAATGTGGTTGATTCCATCTTCTATAAAAAGGCGCTCATAAAAGCTTGACATATTGATTTTGTATATACATCCCATCAAAAGAGTACGAGAGAAAAGCAACAGACGAATGAACTTTGGTGAAAAGTCATGATGTCTTACAGTGTTGCTACAATACTGGATATGACACTATTAACGTTAATTTTCATTGTATTGGCTTGGAGCAACTTTAAGAAGGGAAAAACAGGTAAAACCAGTTCAATCATTCTCAAAAAATCAAAAACTTTGTCGCTGATTGTCAGTACCCTTTTTGTTGTCCTGCTTGTCGCAATCACACTGGAATTTCTTTCACCCACGGTAGCTTTTGTAGCAACAATCCCCTTAGTTATTATTTTAGGAATGCTATTATTTATTCTACCCTTGGTTTCTAAGAAAACTGCTTTACATGTGATAATAGTAGTCATGATAGTGTTTTTCTTGCTTGTCCCAAAAATTAGCGTTTTATATCATTATTCGGGCGGGAAGCTAGGCGCTGATCCTTGGTATCATTTGAGTGATATTATTGATTTAAGTGGCACAAATACGACACAGCCTGTTAACTATTACTCTGTTTTTCCGATAGTGTACGCACATAGCCTTTTCTTGCTTGAAACTATAGGCATCGATGCTTTTTACATACCCACTATCTACTATATAGTTATCAATTTGCTTACAGCTTTAATATTATACAAGGCATTCCAGATACTGGTTAAGCTGCTAGAAAGAGAAAAAAAGACTACCGTAAATATTCCTTTGCCTCTGATTGCTGTTTTAATATATTCGGTACTTCAATACCCGAACATTGCCATTCTGAGAGAACTACCCCAAGCCGTAGGGTTTCTAAGTGTGTGCTTAGGGTTTTATTTGTTGCTAAAAATACAGTATACACGAGACCGTAGGTTTGTCATACTGGGCATTTTTGTGGCACTACTTTCTTTAGCGCATCCGTTTGCGCCACTATTCTTGACAGGCATGTTTTTGTCGTGTAAAATCTTAAACCGGCTCGGTAAAGGTGCAATGAATTTACCGACATTGTCTTTTGTGTTGTTGCCCTTTTTAATGGAAATCCTGTACTTCATGATGTTGCCGATTTTTAATGAATCTATCGGTTCCTTTGTAAGAAATCTTGCGAACGGTGTTCAGATTTTGTTTGGTTTTCGATCACAAGGGATGACGCGATTTGGGGAAGTTTCCATGGATCTAAAATATCCTACAACTTTTGAAAGTTTGTTGAACGGGCTCAATTGGGCTTTTCCCGTTGCAGTAGTGTTGTCATTCATTCTTGTTTTTGTAGTTAAAGTAATAAAGAATAGGGAGATAAAATTATCAAATAATTCAGATATATTCATACATGGTTGTGCATTTTTTTCTCTCGCATTAGCTGGATTGGCATTTGCATTTACCCCTGTTGAATATGCGTTCGCAAGGTATTTTGGAGGTTATGCTGTGATAATGGCTATACCTGTAATTGTACACATGTTGGGCAAAGTACTTCAGAAGCGAAATGCAATCAAGGGAATAGTGATAATAGTAATTATGCTCACGGCGTTCGCAATGTGGACTGATTATGACTATTACCCTAATTTACAAGTGAATGGCATTGTCGATAGAAATAGATTGGCAACATCTGAAATCGTGACCACAAGCGAGTTGTATGCTGCCCAATTTATTACTAATACTGTTGCTCCTGATGGGCGTGTGCTGGTCGAAAGAACATATTTATCGACTTTTTCTTTTTATGCGCACTTCTCTCAGTCGCCTTCTACAAAAATAGTTATTGAGTCAGTCAACTATCCTATAACAATGCAGGATATTAGGCAGTTTGCGTTGCCCCTTGCTGATCAGTACATCGTGTTGAGAGGCCAAGATGCCCTTGAAAATTTGAGCAGCCTCCTTGTCGGAGTGATCTATAGTAGTGGCGAAGTCTGGGAATTAATGATCCCGTAGTTTCTTAACGAAAAAAACCTTGTTAGCGAGGATCATAGCTAATGAAGTCTAAGGCTAATGAAGTCTAAGATATCTGATAATTTCCTTCTCAGTGCCGTTTGTGTAGAGTAGGGCTTTTCCAGTATCCCTTTTCCACATTGTCCACCACTGCCATGTTATCTCATATTTGTCGCACAGAGAAAGTATATCCTTGACCCACATGCTTGCGTTGGGATTCTTTGAATCGGGATAGTCAATTCCGACCTCTCCTAACCATATTGGCATTTTACCAACACAAGGGTTTAACGTTGGCTCAATATACTGGAATCTGTAAAGGAAAGCCTCCTCAAGCTCTGTGATATTACCTGAATAGGGTTCATGCCAATAGAAGTGAAAAGAGTACGCGAGGTTTGGGTAGTCTAACTTGCGTGCTGTTCTTGAACCCCATCCGCCAACGGGTTCGTATACAATGATGTGATTTGGATCAACACTTCTGATTTCTTCAATGATTCTGCTGTACAGAGGGTATAAGTATTCTGCAGTTTTGCTAGAGTCAAGACCATTATCCATATATTGACTTGAGTCTGGTGGCTCATTGAATAATTCATAAGCTGCAATAGCTGATGTATTCGCGTATCTTTGAGCTATGTATCTCCAAATATTTACTAGTCTTTCTTTCATAGGGGAATTGTTTGCATTTGCATCTGTTCCGTTGGGTCCTTTTCCTGTCCAGAAGTCCGTTATTGCTTGTCCCATACCTTTCTCTGAATTTTCATAGCTGCCGACCGCCCACATAGGGAGGCCGTTTCCTCCGAAATAAGTGGACCATTTGTACTGATGAAGGTCTAAGATAATGTATAACCCGTATTTCTCAGCAAGTTTTATGTCTTTATCGATGTAGTCAAAATAAGACGAGTTATACACGCCAGGCGTAGGCTCGATATAGCTCCATGCCATGGGTAACCTTACTACATTAAATCCCCAACTTGCCATCTTCGCATAATCCTCTTCCATATGCGAATCCCAAAAACCAAACTCATACCCCATAAAATTCGCACCACGCAAAATAACAACGTTCCCTTCATCATCCACGATCCATTTTCCATCTGTACGCAACCATCTCATACTAGAACTATAACTAACCAGTCCATAAGATGATATGTTTTGAGAAGAACTTTGTAGACCTTGAATTGGCATAACCACAAAGCTGACTAAAAGAAATATTGTAACCATAATAGTTTTTCTTCTCAAGTGTCCCTCTGTGGTCCACCCCTTACCACGAAGGGTTTAGCTTCAACCTTAAATCCGCCTCTTTCCTATCTTTTGGCGGGTCTGCCACAACCTTTTCTGGCACTTCAAAAACTATGATGTGCACTCCGCACTTGGCTGAATACAGGATATCTTTCACGTTCACGTTCTCATGAGTCCTAAGCAAACGCTTAGCCTCAGCCCTCCCAACAGCCAACAAATCCCCATAATCCTCCAACCCATCCCCAACAACCACCAAAGCCTTCAACCTCACCAAAAACCACAACCCCCCTAACCACTACCAACAACCACAATATCAAAACTGAAAGTTGTAATTCCTTGAATGTTAGATGAAATGGAAAGCGAAAGAGTAACAGCCACAACCTGATTAACACCAATAGCCTGACCGCCATAATCCCAGCTTAAAGAAATATAATCCGCTGCTTCAGCCGGATTCCAATTAGAAGTCTGCAAAGAAAGCGTTATTGGAGCGTTACCCTCATTTTTAACATAAACCGTTACATTCTTGACAGAGCCAGGATCAGCCAACCCCCAATCAATAGAACTCACAGCCTGACTGCAACCGCTATCCCAGTAAACACTAACGCCAACAGCCTTAACAGTCCCAACACTACTCAAATACACACTAACAGAAGTCAAAGCGTAAACAACAGCGATGCTGGCTAACACAATAGCCACTACTCCAATCTTTGTAAGTTCCATAGCCCGCAAACACTATCACCGCTTGAAATCTTATCCTTTACGATTCACTAAACTATATCCAATATTAAGACACCAGATAAACATTTTGGTATTAATGTTAAACAAATATACAGTTCAACTTCAGAGGCTGTTCAACATGGCTAAAAAATTCCAATGGATAAAAACCCAAAACATTCCCTTTCAACTTAAGCAAATGTTAAACAGAAACAACCTAGCCTTAACCCTAAAAATCACAACTTTAACCATAGCAACACTAGCCATATTCTACCAAGACCTAACCATAATAATAAGCGACGCCATACAAAGCGAAATAACAAACTACATGCTAGCCATACCACCCATCCTCGCATACCTAATCTACAGAAAAAGAAAAATGCTAAGAGCAGCGATCCCCCTCGAAAACCAAAACCAGCCAAAACAGACAAAGCACATTCCAACAATGGCTGGCTTACTCCTCTGCACAGCAGCCATAACCTTCTATTGGTACGGCTCCTACACGTTCACGCCACTGGAACATCACATGGCAACCCTACCCATATTCGTGGCAGGATTAACCTTAATACTATTCAACCCCCAAACACTACGGCAAGCAGCCTTCCCAATAGCCTTCCTCTTTTTCCTAACCCCGCCACCAGCAGAAATCCTATACGCTTTAGGCTCAACACTATCCGTCATAAGCTCAGAAGCCAGTCACACAATAGTAAAGGCATTAGGCGTGCCATCAACACTATCAAGCGAATATGGAAACCCAACAATCACAATAACAAGACCAGACGGGTCAACAATACCCTTCGCCATAGACATAGCATGCTCAGGCATATACAGCCTCGTAGGCTTCCTAATATTCGCAGCATTCATAGCCTACATAACAAGAGACAAAACATGGAAAAAAGCCGCAACATTCTCAATGGGATTCCCACTAATCTACGCACTCAACATAATCCGCATAACAACAATCCTCCTAATAGGCTACCAATACGGCGAGCAACTAGCCCTACAAGTCTTCCACTTCTTAGGCGGATGGATACTCATATTCCTAGGAACACTACTACTCCTAACAACAACAGAAAAACTCTTCAAGACAAACATATTCCTAAAACCGCAACCCCTCCAACCATGCCAAAAATGCAACCCAACCCAAAACCAGAAAGAAGACTTCTGCCCCCACTGCGGAAGACTCATAAAATACCCAAAAATAAACCCCAAAAAACAAGACATAGCCAAAATAGCCACAATAGCCTTCGCCATAATACTCCTCCTATCAATCCAAGCACCAGTATTCGCCCTAACAGAAGGCCCAGCCCAAATAATAATCCAAACACCAACAGGAGAACAAGGAAACACACAAATCCTACCACAAATCCAAGGCTACATGCTACAATTCGTATACCGCGACAAAACATTCGAGCAAAAAGCAAAACAAGACGCCTCACTAGTATACGCGTACATCCCATCTGACAAGACAAAAGCCCCTATATATGTAGCCGTGGAAATAGCCACAACAAGATCATCGCTTCACCGCTGGGAAGTATGCCTAATAACAATTCCATTGAAATATGGATACCAACCAAAAGTGACACAGCTAGACCTAAAAGACACACAAATACTACAAAACCCGCCAATAATCGCAAGATGGTTCGCCTTCCAATACACAAATACAAACCAAACACAAGCAGTCCTATACTGGTACGAAACATCAACATTCAAAACAAACACCACAGCCCAACAAAAACACGTAAAAATAAGCCTAATAACATACCCAAAAACACTAGAAGAAATCCCCACAATCGAAGATCAACTGCTACCAGTCGCTGAAGCCATAGCAAACCACTGGCAACCAATAAAAACATGGACACAAATAGCCCTAACAATCAGCCAAAACGGCCCAGCCCTCACAGCAGCAACAGCAACACTACTAGCCATAACACTAGCATACCAAAAACTCCAAAACCAACAAGAAAGAAAATCAAACATAAAATTATACAATAAACTCTCTGAACACGATAAACTTATAATACAGGCAACTCGCCGAGCTTCAAAAAAAGACGAACCAACCATTAATGCAATAGCTTCACGCTACAAGACACTCGCGGGAACAAACATCGAAATCGAAAGGGAAGAGCTCATGAAAAAACTCGGCGAAACAGAAAAAGCAGGGCTGATAAAGAAGAACATAACCAGTTATGCAGACGAACCAGTTGTAACATGGGGAACTATTACGCTAATAAAAATCTAGAAAATTGCGCAAATTTTCCTTACATACTTAAATATCATAGAACGGCAATATACATTGTCTAGAAGGGGAAAGGGTAAAGGCTATGAAGAAGCTCTTTTTTGCAACGGTTATAATAGCTTTGGTTTTTGGGGTAACCTTGGTTTTAGCTGCGCCCGTATATGCCAATCCAGACGTTGGCACTCTAAAATCTACAACTTCAGCTGACCCAGCGGTTGAAGTAAACCAATTCAATCCAGGCGAGGCAGTGTATGTAAAGGGTCTAGGACTAATGCCAGACTCTCGTTACAAAATTTACATAGTGACCGATCAAGCAAATTGGGTAATAGGCACTAGCATTCCACCACCTGTTCCAGGAGCACTACAGCCAACAGTAACCACGGACTCAAACGGAAACTTTGGGTTAACTTTGATATGGTCGTCAGCTGCACCGGGATATTACGATATAATTGCAGACTGTCAAGATCATGGAAATACCGGACAATACGACGTCTATGACTCGCTGGACGACTTTGAAGTAGGAACGGCAGGCTTCTTCGTCATCCCCGAAGTTGCCTTAGGCACAATCGGAGCCCTATCCGCTGCTTTTGCAGCAGCATTCCTCAAATACAGAAAAGCTTTCTAAACTTCTAATTTCACCATCTATGTCTGATTCGTGCAAGCTTAAACTAGATGTCAAAACCGAGATGTAAGTTTCACAGTAAACCTATTTTGCGGTGCAACCTGCCTAAGAAGTTTTGTAATGTACCATACGCATATGAAACATGTGAACGTTATGAACCAAAAGGAAAAAAGTAAGCGTTTATTGTTATTCTAAAGTTATACACAGTCATGCAAGTAACCAGGTTGTAAGGAAAACATGCCGACAAAAACGAACAACAAAAAACCAAAAGAGTTTAAAGTCAACATTCGATTTTCCACCCGAACGGTCGTCTACACGATTCTTATACTCGGGCTCATCTCCTTAGCAACCTCAGCATTTTACGCTTCATCCATACTAGCCTTCATCGGTTTAGGCCTAACTTTCTGGGGAGCCCTCCTCCTATACATAACCCCAACCAGATATGTAAAACTGGACTTGCTAAACGCGATTGCTCCTTCAACATTAGCCAACATCGAAAAAATGCTTACAAGCTCAAAGCTAAATGAAAAAGGAATATACCTACCACCAAAATACTTGAAAGATTTCGAATCAAGCCTCGTGTTCATCCCCTCCAAAAACAACAAAACATTACCAAGACCAGGGGAAATAGACGAGGAAAAAATATACTCGAAGAATCCGGAGGGCGTATTCTTAACCCCATCTGGATTAGCCTTGTCAAGGCTGTTTGAAAAAGAGCTTGGAACATCCTTCACAAGAACAGACCTAAACTACATACAAAACAACCTGCCAAAACTACTCATCGAAGAAATGGAAATAGCTGAAAACGCGGAAGTCAAAACAGAAAACAACATAATAACAGTAGAAATAACAAACCACATATTCAACGAAATATGCCAAGAAACAAGAAAACTCACGAAAACACATGAAACAATAGGCTGTCCGCTGTGCAGCGCCATAGCATGCGCCCTAGCAAAAGCAACAGGAAAACCAATAGTAATAGAAAACGAAGAATTAAGCGAAGATGGAAAAACAACGAAAATCCAATACCGCATACTAGAGGAGTAAGAATGCAGATTCCATTAAGCTTCTGGGACATAAGCCTCTGGTTGGCAGTAACAGCCATAACCCTACTAATAACAGCAGAACTCATCTCACCATACTACGGACAAACAAACCTCCACATAAACAAGAAAAAACTAAAAAACGCAGCCCTAATCACTGGAATACTATTCCTAATAACAGTAGCCATACGCATCTACGGAATAATAACCGCACCCTAACAACAAATAAAACAATAATATAGAAAAAACCAAAAATTTTCCATACACAGTAATATAAAACAACCCCTTTTACCTTTATGGAGAAAGGAACATGACAATAAAAAACATTCTCAGACACACGGCATTATCAATAATTACAATTTTATTAATGTCGATGGTTATTTCCTCAGCATTAGCACAAGAAGATGACCCAGTAATCTTCATAATTGGTGAAGGATCAACATATGTTGGAGGTAGCGGCTGGTACGCTGGCTACGTCATTTACGGCCGATCCGGGACGTACACGCTTAACATTTCCGCCACCGGAAGTGAAAAGCACTTCCCAATTACAAACGTGAAAGTAATCGTTCTAGCCAGTGACGAAGCAGCAACCGGAGGGCTTGAATTCCTCACTATAGAGGGGACGTCAATAATTGGATTTCAAACTGGAAAACCTTCATATTACGTGGCAAATGGTGGTCCATTTCAAGAACCAGACTATTATGGCTATAATGACACCTACGTCATCCCACAATTAACATATAATGATGCACATCATCCAGATCATTGGGTCCAAATAACCGTAACAGTAGAGTTTAAACCAACAGCCACAACAAACTCAAAAATCATGTTCCTTTGCTATGGAACTGACGCCAAGGGAAACCCAGCCGAGACTCCTTTCAGTGGCGGAACAATGTTCGCCATTCCAGATCTAGCAAGCACACTCATGGGGCTTACGGCATTCGGCGGTGCCTATGGATTATACTATCTACGAAAGCGCAAAATAATGAAAACTTAACCATTGCGAAAAATAAAGCTGGTTTCTTCCCCGAATAAGTTTATCAATTCTAAAAACATTTTCGGTTTATGAGGGCCGACCATTGACTAAAAAACAAAACGAGGACGCAGACATAGAACAGCGCATATTGCAACTTGTTGAAAAGGAAAATCCTGAAAACGTTGAGCAGCTCCTAAAACTAGCAAAAGAAAAACTATTACTCACAGACGAGGAAGCCCTAAAACACGTAATGCAATTGATAAACCGCGAAAAAATCAAGCTGAAAGAACCACCCAAGCTGCCCCCGCAATCCCTAAAACCATACATACGCTCCACCGAAGCATACTGGTTCTGGACAACAATCTCACTAGCCATAGCAACAGCAATAACAGTATTCACAGTTCCAGAAGACGCATACCCAATAGTATACATCCGCTACGTTTTAGGCTCCATATTCGTCCTGGGACTTCCAGGATTCACACTAATAAAGGCACTTTTCCCATCAAAAAAGGAAATGGACACGATCGAACGAGCAGCCCTAAGCATAGGCCTAAGCCTAGCCATAGTACCAATAGTGGGCTTACTCCTAAACTACACGCCATGGGGAATAAGGCTAACACCAATAACCATAAGCCTCCTCGCCCTAACAATAACCTTCGCCACAACAGCCCTAATACGCGAGCACCAAACAAAAAGAAGCGAAAACCAAACTCAGACACAAATGAACAGAAATAAGCGTTAAGCTCATTCAAAATTGAGGAAGGGAACAATTGTTGGAAGCGATAATTTTATGTGGCGGAAGCGGTTGGAGGCTGAAGCCCGACATATGGACCCCCAAGCCGAAACTCAAGATAAACAATGAAACCCTAATTGGGCATCAGATAAGCTGGCTTAGAAAGCATGGAATAGGCAGAATAACACTCGCCACCAACGACAGAAACCTGACGGACGACCCTGACGTCATTTACTCCGTGGAGGAAAAGAAGCTCGGAACAGGAGGAGCCGTTAAAAAGGCCATAGAACACGTGAAAGAAGACAAAGTATACGTTTTCAATGTGGACGACATAGTATTCTATGACCCGAAAAAACTTTATGAGTACGCGGATAAGGGCGCAGCCATACTCCTGGCTAAGCCAACCCTACCCTTCGGAAGAGTTCAAATGCAAAACACCCACATCATAAGGTTCGAGCAGAAGCCCCAACTAGACTTCTACGTGTCCACGGGCCACTACGTGTTTAAAGCATCAGTGATAAAGCGCTATTTCCCAGACGAAGGCGACATGGAACTTCAAACCCTCCAAATTCTGGCGGACAAACGCATACTCAGGGGATACCCATACGGCGGCATGTGGCTGACAATAAACACGATAAAAGACGTCATGAAAGTAAGAGAACATTTTAAAACTCCATAAAATAGAAGAATAACCTCTCTAAACCAGACATAACTGCTGGAGGTGAAAAACAGTCATGAGCAAAGATCAAGCCATAGGCCTGCTAATCTTCATAGCCTGCGTAATAATAGCCATCCTATACACTGTTGGACTTTTCCTACCAGTCTTCGAAGGCTTCCGCTTCTGGATAGTCGCCGTACCAGTATTCATAGGCTTCGTTGCCATCCTCGCCATCGGCGCATGGATAGGATGGACGATGGCCACTACGCCTCCACCAAAACCAATAGAAGAAATCACAAGCGAAACAGAAGAGAAGACTGAAGAGAAACAAAGCTGACACCTTAGGCTCTCTGTTTTTCTTTCCATCTCTATTAGTCCACACTTCTTAGTCGTGCTAACTCATCTAATGGAGAGTATAAAGCTGGAAAAACCAAACAGCGAGGACA
>Ga0315282_10003154_pt1 | contig 29659 bp, 23 predicted proteins | sample YL17G07_20_MG_FD_203693 | JGI IMG/M metagenome (GOLD analysis project Ga0315282, IMG submission 203693) | Sediment microbial communities from Yellowstone Lake, YNP, Wyoming, USA - YL17G07_20 | ecosystem: Environmental > Aquatic > Freshwater > Lake > Sediment | place: USA: Wyoming | collected... | reverse complement strand
CGGCGTATCATCCAGTTCGTCGACCAGCTCTATAGGTGCCTGGAATACTGGGGCGATCACTAGCTGCGCGACACGGTCGCCACGCCTCACCGTGAAGGGCTGGCGGCCAAAATTGATCAACAAAACCCCAATTTCTCCCCGGTAATCGGCATCGATGGTCCCGGGAGTATTTACCAGCGTGACGCCATTTCTCAGCGCCAGCCCGCTTCGCGGTCGAACTTGCCCTTCGTATCCCGTAGGAATCGAAAGGGCAATGCCTGTCGGGATAAGCTTTCGTTCCCCGGGTTCCAAAGTCACCTCTTCATCGATAGCGGCACAAAGATCCATCCCCGAGGAATGCTCGGTCATATACCGGGGCAAAGGGATCTCCCGGTCACGATCTCCCCGGACCCTTTTGACCTTTACTTTGATCCCCAGCGCCTTCATGCTGCAAAAAGGCTCCGGGGGATATCTTTCTCGGTTACAGGACCCAAGATGGTTAGGGAAAGAGAGTCTGGTTTGAAGGTCTGGCGGGCCAGGGCGCCGACCTCTTCCGCCTTAACCTTCTCGATGCCTTCGATGATCTCCTCCGTGCTGATGAAACGATTATAGTAAAGCTGGTTCTTTGCCAGACGGCCCATGCGACTGTCCATACTTTCTAGGCTAAGCAAAAGGTTTCCTTTGAGCTGCTCTTTGGCCGAGCGCAGCTCTTTGGGCCCCAGAGAATTTTCGGACAACTTCTTCATCTCCCTCAGGATGAGCTGCAACACCCGGGAGAGGGCATTATCCCCCGTTCCCACATAAACCCCGAGCATGCCGCTATCCATGAAAGAGGAAAGGAAGGAATAGACCGAATAAGCCAAACCCCTTTTCTCCCGGATCTCCTGGAACAACCTGGAGCTCATTCCTCCCCCCAAGATGGTGTTCAATATGGAAAAGGCGAATCGCTGGGGATGGGTCGCGTGGAGACCCTGTGTGCCTAGAACCAGGTGGACTTGCTCGAGTTTTTTATTCTTAACTTGAAGGTGCGGATGGGGCCGGGGGGGAGCGCTCTGGCGTTTCTTTTCCCGGGTCTTCGTTTCCTCCAAAATTTCTTTCACGGGGCGGAGCAAGTCTTCGTGTTTCAGGTTCCCGGCCGCCACGATGATGGGTTTGGCTCTTAGGTAATGTTCGCGAAAGAATTTCAAGAGTTTTTCCCCGTTCATGCGGGAGATCGTGTCTAACCGGCCGAGGATGGGGTACCCCAGAGGATGACGGGGCCAGAAAGACTGGCTGAAGAGGTCGTGAATGTATTCATCGGGGGTATCCTCGACCATGCTGATCTCCTGCACAATGACCTGGCGCTCTTTCTCCAGTTCCTCATCGGAAAAAAGCGAGTTGAGATATAGATCAAAAAGGAGGTCCAGGGCAACGGGCAGATGTTCGGCTAAGACCTTGGCGTAAAAACTGGAAAATTCCTTGCTGGTGAAGGCGTTGAGCACACCCCCCACCGCATCGATCTCTTTGGCGATCTGGTGAGCGGAACGACGCTTTGTGCCCTTAAAGAGCATGTGCTCAATGAAATGGGAAATCCCGTTTTCCCCACTGCGCTCGTCCCGGGAACCGGCCTGGACCCAAATCCCCAGCGAAACGGAGTGGACATAGGGGATTTCCTCCGTGATTACCTGAATTCCATTATCCAGAGTGGTTTGTTGGACCATAGTTTAAAGACGGCGATCAGCGGTCAATTGTAGGGGCGACCGGCCGGTCGCCCCTACGCCAGAGAACATAGAAAAAATTTGTTGCCATTTTGCGCATAATTTAATTCATAAGCACTTAAAAAGACTGATTTTTCTGTCTTAGCTGAAGGCGGATCGCTGAGAGCTAATGGCCTTTTTAGTTTTTTGGGGCCGTCCCAATTTTAGGCATTTTAGGCACTTTTTATTCTTTCTTCTCCGGCAAAGGATACCCGAGTGCTTCCTTTCGGCTTAGCTTGATCTTGCCCCGTTCATCAATGCCGATGACTTTCACCAAAACTTGATCTCCCTCCCGGAGCACGTCGCCCACGCTTTTCACCCTCTCCTTGGCCAGCTGAGAAATATGAATCAGGCCATCGGTTCCGGGGAAAATTTCTACGAATGCTCCAAACTCTTTTCCGTCTGGCTTCCTGGCTATGGAGGACACCCGCCCCAGGTAGATCTCCCCCACCTCGGCCTCTTTGGTCAATTGCCGAATCTTCGTGGCCGCTTTGGTGGCCGATTCCGTATCGGCCGCAAAGATCTGCACCTGGCCGTTGTCTTCCACATTAATTTTTACGCCGGTCTCATCCTGAATCCCCCGGATGATTTTCCCCTGCGGTCCGATGACGTCGCGAATTTGATCGGGCTTGATTTTCAGGGTGAGAACCCGGGGCGCATACGGGGATAGTTCCGCCCGCGAGCTCGGCAAAGCTTCTTCCATCTTTCCCAGGATAAACTCCCGCCCTTCTCGGGCCTGGGAAAGAGCCTGCTGGAGAATCTGCCGGGTGACTCCCGAAATCTTGATGTCCATCTGAAAGCCCGTGATGCCTTTTTTCGTTCCAGCGACTTTGAAATCCATATCCCCGTGATGGTCCTCATCCCCCAGGATATCTGTAAGGATGGCTACCTTTTCTTCTTCCTTGACCAAACCCATCGCAATCCCGGCTACCGCGCTCCGGATCTGAACGCCAGCATCCATCAAGGCCAGTGAGGCCCCGCAGACGGTGGCCATGGAAGAAGAGCCATTGGATTCCAGGACCTCAGAGACGATGCGGATGGTGTAGGGGAATTTTTCGTTCGGGGGAAGCACCTGGTTGATGGCCCGCTCGGCCAAGGCCCCGTGGCCAATATCCCTCCGGCTGGGGCCCCGGAGCATGCGCACTTCTCCGACGCTGAAGGGTGGAAAATTATAATGGAGCATGAAGGATTTGAAAGTCTCTCCCGCGAGGGCGTCGATCTTCTGCTCGTCCGCCGCCGATCCCAGGGTGACGACTGCGGAAACCTGCGTCTCTCCCCGGGTAAAGCACGCGGAGCCGTGGGTCCGGGGAAGCCATCCCACTTGGATGCTGATGGGGCGAACCTGGTTCAGGGACCGGCCGTCGACGCGTTGATTCTGCAGGAAAATGGATCCGCGGCAGACAAATTTCTCTACGGCTTCGTAGTACTCTTTGATCTCCCGGGCCTGCGCCGGAAATTCTTCCAGCACGGGCGTCAGAGTTTCCTGGCGCACCTTTTCCAGCTCTTCATTGCGGGCCTTCTTCCGGGCAATGGAAAAGGCCTGGCGTATTCTTTCCAGACTGGCAGCGCGAATCCGCTCCCGGAGCGACTCTTCAGCTAAAAGCACCCTCTGTCTCAGGGCCGCGTCGTAAAAGGACGGGGGAACGGGCTTTTTCTCCAGGGCGGCAATGGTTGGCGCCCCGGCCGTCTTCCTTCTGTCGTTCTCCAGCTGAACCCGCTTCTGTTTCAGTTCTTCTTGCAGGCCAATGATGGCCTGTAGACATCGGTGGCCAAAATAGATCGCCTCTAAGAGGTCCTCCTCAGATATTTCGTTCCCCCCTCCCTCCACCATGACCACGCTCTCTCGACTGCCGGCTACAATCAGGTTGACGTCGCTTTTTTGCAGCTGGCTGGTCGTAGGGTTGCAGATCCACCTTCCCTCCGCTCGCCCCACGCGCACCCCGGCGATTGGACCCTGGAAAGGGATATCGGAGATCTCTAAGGCTGCAGAGGCGCCGCAGATGGCCAAGACATCTGGGTCATTCTCTTGATCGGCCGATAGCACGGTGGCAATGATCTGCACATCATTGTAGAAGCCCTTAGGGAATAGGGGACGCAGGGGCCGGTCGATCAGCCGGGAGGTAAGAATCTCCTTTTCGCTGGGACGACCCTCCCGCTTGAAGAATCCCCCGGGAATCTTGCCGGCGGCGTAAGCCATCTCCTGGTAGTCGACCACTAAGGGGAAAAAATCGATCCCTTCCCGGATCGTTTTAGAGGCCGTGGCCGTTACGAGTACCAAGCTTTCACCAAAGGAAACCAGAACCGCGCCGTCGGCCTGTTTAGCCACAGCCCCGGTTTCAATTACGAAATCTCTGCCCTCGATGGTACATCGTGCCTCGAGGCGTTCATCCATTGTTGTCATTACCTTTTCCTCTCTTTACAAAAAACTTTTCCCGCTGAGCTCATGGGCAGGGGAAATTTCCGGATCATGAATTCTCCGCGGCGCTGCCTGAATCCCTTCTATTTGCGAATCCCCAGCCGCTGGATGAGTGTGCGGTATCGCTCCACATCCTTGGTCTTGAGGTAGTCAAGGAGATGCCGTCTTTGTCCCACCAGTTGCAGCAGTCCCCGGCGGGAATGATGATCTTTAATATGCGTTTTGAAATGGCCCGTCAAATAATTGATCCGTTCGCTCAAGATCGCAACCTGCACTTCCGGAGATCCTGTGTCCGTGGGATGCGTCTTGAATCCCTCGATGATTTCCTTTTTCCTCTCTGGCAATAATGTCACCTCAATCTCCTTTCAAGCGTTCTGGCATACTCGGCAATCCCTCAATCATGAAAAACCCGCAGAAGGCGCAGGGCGGGTTGGCCCTCCGATTGTCCGGGCTCCTCGTCCACCTGGGATTCGGCAATGGCCAAGAGCTTCTCCGCACCATGCAAGAGGCCCACCCGTTGCCCCTTTCTGAGTAGGCCCCTTTTGCCCTCTGGAAGGTCGCTGAAACGAAGCGGCCGGCCGTTCCGAACCCTTTCCGCTGTTTTCCTTTCCACCCAGATTTCTCCCGAAATATCCACGCTGTCCTTGAGCGGGATAATTCTTTCCCTGACCTTTCCTTGGTCCGCCAACCGGGAAAGGTCGTCTAGGCTCAAGGCTTGTGCGGCAGTAAACTTACCCGAACGGTATCGTCTCAGTTCCACGAGATGTGCCCCGCATCCCAGAGCCTGCCCAATGTCCGCGCAGAGGCTGCGGATATAGGTTCCCCGGCCACAGGTGACTTCCAGAGTGACGAAAGGAAAAGAGACTTTTTGGAGTGATAGCACATGGATCGTCGTCTCCCGCTTCGTCAGACTAGGCCTCTCCCCGGATCGGACCCGCTTGTACATTGGGAGACCCCCTTGCTTGATGGCCGAATAGAGCGGGGGGGTCTGCTGAATCGTCCCGCGAAATCGCCCCAGGACTTCCTCGATCTCTTCCCGGCTGAAGGAGAACCCCTCCTTTTCGCAGACCACTTTCCCGTCCGCGTCAAGCGTGTCCGTCTCCTGGCCCAGCTTCATCGTGGCCAGGTACTCCTTTATCCCGGCTAAATTGAAGGCAACCAGTTTTGTCCCCTCGTTGAGATAGATTGGCAAAACACCCGTCGCCAGCGGGTCCAGGGTTCCGCCGTGGCCTGCTTTCTTAACTTTGAGCATCTTGCGCACCCGGGCGACCACATCATGGGATGTCCAGCCCTTGGGTTTATCGATGACCAGTACACCACTCACAGGGCAGCTTTCACGCGTTTCAGAACCTTGCTCTTGACTTCGGATAAGCTTCCCTCCACTGTGCAACCGGCTGCCTGAGGATGCCCTCCGCCCTGGAACTCCCCGGCGATTCGGGCCACGTCTACGCTCCCTCGCGAGCGCAGACTAACCCGGAATTTCTCCGGAGAGATCTCGCGGAAGAGGAGGGCGACTTCCGATCCTTTGACGGACCGAGGAAAGTTAATGAAGTCTTCTGTCAAGGCCACAGAAGCCCCGGCCTCTTCCATCATCTTTTGGGTGACGACCACGTAGGGAATTCGTCCACCCCCCTCTACCTCCAAGGTGGCCAGGACCAAAGGTAGTAGACGGAGACGAAGGAGCGGTTGGCTTTCATATACTTTCTCCGCCACCTTCCATGGGTCCACTCCGGCCAGGAGACAGGACCTCGCCACGGAGAACGTTTTTGGGGAAGTGTTGGAATAATGAAAAGACCCCGTATCCGTCAGGATGCCGGCATAAATGTTTTCGGCCACCGCGGGGGTCATTTTCACCGGAATATAGCGGAGGAGGTCAAAAAGGATCTCCGCCGCAGAGCTGGCCGTCGGGTCCACCAAGTTGATGTCCCCGAAATGCCGGTTGCTGACATGATGGTCAATATTGATGATCTTGCCGATCTTCTTCACTTTGCCAAACTCTTCACCCAAGCGGGCCTTATCCCCGCAATCCAAGGCCAAGGCCACATTGAACGACACGTTCTTTGGGGCCTGATGGATGATTTCCTCTGCCCCGGGAAGGAAGGAAAGCACCTCGGGCGTGGGGTCCTGGTTTAGAACCTGCACCCTTTTTCCCAGGCCCTTCAAGACCAAGCCTAAGGCCAGAATCGACCCAATGGCATCCCCCTCCGGGTTGACGTGGCTGCCGACGAGAAAGCAATCATTGGATCGAACCTCTTCAGCGATTCTCCTCAGAATTGCCGTTCTTTTCTTCTTGGAGAGTCCGGATAAGCCGGTCAATTTTGCTCCCATACTCGAATGATTGATCTACCTTGAATAGCAGGTCCGGGACGTACCGTAGTCTCAACTCCTTCCCCAATTTCTTCCGGATGTATCCCGTGGCGCTCTGCAAGCCATGGAGGGAGGCTTCCTCCCTGGATCGGTTCCCCATGGCACTGAAGAAAACCGTGGCCAGTTTCAGGTCCGCGGTTACCTCCACTTCTGTGATGGTCACCGATTCCAAACGCGGGTCGTTCAGATCTCTGAGCAGCATCTCGCAGATGACTTCCCGGATCAGGTCGCCGACGCGCTTCGGTCGCTTGGAAATCATTTAAAACCTTCACCGCGGAGCACGCGGAGAGCGCAGAGAATAAATAAAATTAGCTATCAAAATTTCACCCCGCAACCCGGAATTCAAATTCCCCTTTGTCCTTTTGCGTTCTGGATCTTAATAGGGATTTTTTCTCTGCGTCCCTCTGCGATCTCTGCGGTAAAATTTAAAAGTTAATAATCTCGATCTGCGAATCCGCCACATCGGTCAGATGAGTATTTTCGATGAAATTGATCACCTGATCCAAAGTGGAATTGACCCGCTGCCGGTCATTCCCGACCGCACAAATCCCCAAGACCGCCCTCTGCCACAGATCCTGTCCATCCACCTCGGAGATGGAGATGTTGAACCGCTTCCTCGCCCGCTGCACAAGGCTCTGCAGCACCTGTCGCTTGCCCTTCAGGGAAAAGTTTTCGTGGAGGAAAAGCTCCAGGTGGCAAACCCCGATGACCATTTTCCCATGCCCCCGCTATTACAGATGGGCCGTCTTCTTTTCGACAACGTAGGACTCGATGATGTCGTCGACCTGGAAATCCTGAAACCCTCCCACCGTAAGCCCGCAATCGAACCCAGAGGTTACCTCCTTCACATCATCTTTCACTCGTTTCAAAGAGGAGAATTCCCCCTCGTGGATCAATTTACCATCCCTCACCACCCGGGCGCGAGAACCCCGGACAATTTTCCCTTCCTGGACAAAGCAGCCGGCGATCTTGCCCACCCGGGAGATGTTGAACACCTGGATCACCTTGGCCCGGCCCACTAAATGTTCTTCATAAATAGGCTCCAGCAGCCCTTCCATCGCCTTCCGCACATCATTTAATGCATCGTAGATCACCTCATACAGGCGGACGTCGATTTTTTCTTGCTCGGCCAATGCTTGGGCATTCGGTTCGATTTTCACGTTGAACCCCAGGATGATCGCGTCTGAGGCCGAAGCGAGCATACAGTCCGATTCGTGGATGGCCCCCACCGAAGTATGGAGGATGCTCACCTGGACCGCCTCCGTGCTCAATCGTTTAAGGGCTTCCGTCAGGGCTTCGATGGACCCCTGGACGTCCGCTTTGAGGATGAGGTTTAAATCCTTGACCACTCCCTTTTGCATCTTCTTGTAGAAATCTTCCAGCGTGACCTTAGAGGTTTTGGCGAGTTCTACCTCCCGCTGCTTCTGTAACCTCTGCGTGGCCAGTTCCTTCGCCCGCCGCTCATCGGTGACGACCACAAAAGAATCCCCGGCATTGGGGACACTGGATAACCCGATGACCTCAACGGGGGTGGAAGGTCCAGCGCTCCCGATCTTCTCGCCACGATCGTTAATCATCGCCCGAACATGTCCGAAGTGCGTGCCGACCACGAAAGCTTCGCCAACGTGAAGCGTTCCGTCCTGGACGAGAACCGTCGCGACGGGTCCCCTTCCTTTATCCAGCTCGGCTTCGATGACCGCGCCGGTCATCAGTCGATTGGGGTTGGCCTTCAGCTCCAAAACTTCCGCCTGGAGAAGGATCATCTCCAAAAGTTCTTTCAACCCGATTTTTTGTTTGGCCGAGATCTCGGCAACGATCGTCTGTCCGCCCCAAGCTTCGGGCACAAGCCCATACTCCGTCAGGCTTTGTTTCACCCTTTCCGGGTTGGAGTTGGGTTTGTCAATCTTGTTGATGGCCACGATCAGGGGAACCTGCGCGGCTTTGGCATGATTGATTGCTTCCACGGTCTGGGTCATGACTCCGTCATCGGCGGCCACGACGAGAACAACAATGTCTGTAACCTTAGCCCCCCTGGCGCGCATCGCCGTGAAGGCCTCATGGCCCGGAGTGTCCAGGAAAACAATCTTGCGGTGATCCACGTTAACTTCGTAGGCTCCAATATGCTGGGTGATCCCGCCAGCCTCCCCGGCCGTAACATTGGTCTGCCGGATGGCATCCAGAAGGGAGGTCTTGCCATGATCCACGTGGCCCATGATGGTGACCACGGGGGGACGGGGAGTCAGGTCTTCAGAGCGTTCTTCTTTCTCTTCGATCAGGTCCTCAATTTCCAATCCTGTTTTCTCCACTTCGTAGCCAAAATCCGTGGCCACCAGGGAGGCGGCATCGGCATCAATGGCCTGGTTGATGGTCACCATCAAACCCAGGTCCATCAACTTCTTGATCACCTCCGAAGCCTTGATGCCCATGCGCTTGGCCAGTTCACCGACGAGAATGGCCTCGGAAACACGAATTTTTCTTTTGATCGCCTTGGGGATGGTCGGTTCGGGTTTGGCTATTTTCGGCTTGGGAATCCTGATTCTTGGCTCCCGTTCGCCGGGAAAGACCTTGAGGCCCCGTTCTTCTTGCACATAATCATGTTCTCGCAGAGTGTGCTTTTTCGTCGTGATGATGCGCACGCGATGGGGCTTTCCCTCTTCGAGAACTTGTACATCCTTTCGCGGCCGTTTCTTCCGCCGTCCCTTCTCCTCCTCTTCGAAAGCGGGCCTGCCGGCAGCCGGGGCGGGACGCTGCAAAATAATAGGGGGTTTCGGTGCCGCCGCAGCTCCTCGGGGAACGACAAGAGATGGAGCCCTTTTCTCAACCGCTCGATAGTCTTGAACCTGGGGAGGAGGAACGGCAGGTCGTTCTATGATCTTCGCCGGTTCGGGCTTCTTCTTGGGTTTTACAGGGGGCTTTGCCGGAGGCTTCCCAGGAATCTTGGGCTTTTGTGGAACTGCGGGCCCTGGCGTTACCGCCGGGGCAGGTTTCTCCACCCGGGAGGGCATCTCCGCTGCCGCCTCAGCCGCCGGAGGGACTGCTTCTCGCGCGGCGACCGGGGGCGCTTCCTGAACGACGGCCTCCTTTTTGCCTGTATCCGGAACCCGAATTTCCGCGGGTCTAAAGGGTTCGGGGAGAACGGCGGGAGGCACGGGGATGACTGTGGGCGGAGGGGGGGCTTTGACTTCCTCGGGTCCCGGCAGACGGGCTGCGACTCTTTCTTCCACTTTCTTTGCCGCTGCCCTGACCGCAGGCTCTTCCGCCGGTTTGGCAACTTCGATGATGGGAGCTTTCTTGGCCTCGGGGGGTAGGCCTTTCTCCATGACCGCAGGCTCTGGAACCGGTGGGACAACTTCTTCGCGCTTCACCCGTCGGCGGATGATTGTAGGTTTGACCCGCTGTTCAACCACCCCATCTTTGCGGGAAAGGCTGATCTGGTTTTTGACCCTCTCCACATCCGATTCTTCCAGGGTGCTGTGGACATTCTTGAAGACCAGGCCCATCTTTTCCAAGAGCTTGAGGAGATCTTTGTTCTCCATGTTCAATTCTTTTGCAAATTCATGGATTCTGGTTTTCGGCACCGGCATTACCCCCTTCGAAGATCCTCTTTACCCTCAACTGCTCTTGGGTGGAACGCTTTCACCCTTCTTTTCCCCCGCTTGATCCAGATGGGCCCTGGCCGCGTCGATCAGTTTCTCCGCTTTTTTCAGGCCAATACCTTCAATCGCAGAGAGCTGCTCGGCGGTGGCCTGACAGACGTCTACCACGGTGAGGTAGCCAGCCGCATTGAGCAATTGGGCCGTCTTCTCCCCAACGCCAGCAATCTGGTCCACCTTCTCCAGCCCCCGCGCAGCGATTTCATCCAATTGGGGAGCCACGGGTCCCGCCTTGGGTTCGCTGCGGATGTCGATTCTCCACTCCGTAAGCTTGGCCGCCAGCCGGACGTTCTGTCCCCGCCGGCCGATCGCCAGAGAAAGCTGGTCGTCCTCGACGATGACTTCCATGGATTGCGCTCCCGGGTTGATGACGACCTTGGAGATCTCTGCTGGGGCTAAGGCATTGCAGACGAAGCTCGCCGGATCATCACTCCAGGGGATGATATCGATCTTTTCCCCGCGGAGCTCTTGGACCACAGCCTGAACCCGCGACCCTCTCATCCCCACGCAGGCTCCCACCGGGTCCACATCTGAATCCTGCGAGTAGACGGCAATTTTAGCCCGGGTCCCGGGTTCCCGCGCCGCATTGACGATCTTCACGATCCCCTCCGAGATTTCCGGCACTTCCAGCTCGAAAAGCTTAACCAAAAAGTTCGGGTTGCTTCGGGAGAGGATGATCTGAGGACCCTTGGGGGTCTTGCGCACATCCAGCACATAGGCCCGGATGCGTTCCCCCGGTTTATAGGTCTCCCGGGGAACCAGCTCTTGCTGGGGCACTACCGCTTCCGCCCTCCCCAGATTGACAATGATCGACCCTCGCTCGAAGCGCTGCACCGTTCCCGAGATGACTTCTTCTTTACGGTCTTTGAAGTCTTCAAAAATATTTTCCCGCTCGGCATCCTTGACCCTCTGAATGATCACCTGCTTAGCGGTCTGGGCGGCGATTCTCCCGAATTCTGCGACGTCGATCTTCGTACCCAGGCTATCCCCGATTTGCGCCTCCGCGTCCAGATCTTTGGCTTCTGCCAACGAAATTTCCGCCGGAGGATTTTTCACCTCTTTGACCACGGTCTTAAACTGGAACAGTTCGACTTCCCCCGCTTCCTCGTTATACTTCGCCTCAATCTCCTGCTTGGGACCGAACTTCTTCCGGGCAGCAGCGAGCATAGCCTGCTCTAAGGCTTCGATCAGGATCCCCTTATCGATCCCTTTATCCTTTCCTACCTGGTCGATGATGCGACTTAAATCCGAAATCATTTCTCCATCCCCTTCTTCAGAATTCGAACTCCAGGTTGGCTTTCGCAATGCCCCGGAAGGGAATCTCGTAGGCTTGTCCCTCCATTTCCAGGCGCACCTTGTCATCCTCTAGACCCAGGAGGATCCCTTTGAAGTTTCGTCGACCTTCTACGGGCTCAAACGTCTTCACCTTAACCACATGATTACGATATTTATTAAAATCTTCCGGCCTTTTTAACGGGCGAGTGAGGCCGGGGGAGGAAACCTCCAGAACATAAGGGTTGCCGATCGGGTCACGAACTTCCAGGACAGCGCTGAGCTCCCTGCTTGCTTCAGCGCAATCCTCCACCGTCACCCCGCCTTCTCGGTCGATGGTAAATCGTAAAACCCAGCCCTGCGCTTCTCTCTGGTATTCCAGGTCAACCAATTCCCGTCCCTGGGATTGCAGGATCGGCTCCGTGATCTGACGAACTTCATTGAGAAGCGGATCAAATTTCAAATTTTCTATCTCCCGCAGGAAAAAAAAATGGGCCCATGAGCCCACTTTTTCCAAGCAGACTTCATAAAAAACAACTCCTCAGCTACCCGTAGGCCATCGAACTCTATCCGGTATTGGTAGTAGTTTCTCTGGAGCGGGCGACCAGATTCGAACTGGCGACGTCAAGCTTGGGAAGCTTGCATTCTACCCCTGAATTACGCCCGCTTAATTACGACTCTAAAATTTATCATAGCCGAATGGCCTTGAACTGTCAAGATTTTTTAGGAATTCCAGAGCCTCCTCCCGGGTCCGGACCCTGCCGGCGATTTCTGCCTCCCGGAGCCGGTTTAATAATCTTCCCACCTCTTCTCCCGAGGGGAGCCCCAGCGCTTCCATGACTTCCCTTCCGTCGAGTAACGGCCTTGGCGGTTGCTGTGAAAATTCCTCATAATAGTAACGCAGAAGTTCTTCAGCCACCTCTCTTATTTTCCTTTGCCCATCGGGAAGCTCAGGGTCCAAGGGCCACCCCAATCGGATTGGCTTGGAGGCCAGACCATCAGAAAGGGCTAAGAAGATCGCCTCAATTCCCTCTTTCCCTAAATCCCGGAAAAAACGATACTTCGCCCGGGAAGTCACCCCCTCTGTTTTCGCCAGGCTCAGGATACGCATGTGCTGCCGGGTTAGCTCGGATATGATCCGAACGGATTTCCGGCTGAGCTTCATTCTTTGGGCGATGAGGAGGTTTATCCTTTGACCTTCCTGGTCATGATCGAAGAAACGAACGGATTGCCCATCTGGGCTAAAGCTTCCGGTTCCCGGCTTGCCCGAATCATGGAGAAAGGCCACGAACTTAAAGAGGGCTTCCCGCGATATTCCTTCTTCGATGATCGAGGAAAAATGCTGGACAAGAAGACTGGCATAGGATGGGTAAAGCTCCTGAAAACGGGCGAAGATGACTTCCCCCCCTTCCACAGTCCTCACGGCATGCTCCAAGAGGGGCTGATGAGTTTCTTGTTCAAAACTCTCCCACCCTTGAACCTCCGGAAAGATCACCTCCAGGAGCCCGGATTGATGAAGGTCCCTAAGAAAGCGACCCGCCTCCATTTGACCCAAACCCGCGAAAAACTCGCTGCGAATCCTTTCCCAGGCCGAGCGGAGGATAAGCTTCTTATTCTTTTGAATAAGCTTCAGAGTGTTCTCTTCAACTTTCAGCCCAAGGGTATGAATCAGGCGGAAGGCCCTCAGCATTCTCAAAGGATCCTGGACCAGGGATTCTTCGGAGTCTGCCCGGAGGATCCTGTGTTGGAGGTCAGATAGCCCATGGAGGGGGTCGATGAGGGAGGGATGTTCGTGGGCAAAAACCTCCCCCAGGCTTATGCCTATCGAGTTGATCGTGAAATCCCTTTGTTTCAAATCCTCAAGAATATCTCCCCCTTGCATGGAGGAAAAATCGACAGCGATTTTCTTTCTTCCAAACCTAAGCGCAACTCTCCAAGTACCGAAGGTGTCGTTTAAAGAAAACGCATGCCCCCCAGTCGCTGCCGCCAGTTCCTTGGCCAGATTACTAACTTCACCTGCGGCCACAAAATCGAAATCCTTCCCCAGCGGCCTCTCCAGGAATAGGTCTCTGACCGCTCCGCCTACCAGATAAACCTTCTGCTTATTCTTTTGGGAAAGCCGATGGACCGCTTGCAGGATCTTAGATTCTCTCAGGAGCCTTTCTTTCACGATATCCGAGCCAATTTTTTTAAAGACTGTATTTTTTAGAAATATACCACAAAACTGAACTCCCCTAAACCTGTGAAGGCCGCTTCAGGCCCGAAGGGATGGGAAGTGAAGCTGGGAGAAGAAATCGGCGGAATCTTGGCCAAGGGGTATCCCCGATGCGACAGATCTTAAGGGCGTTGCGGGCTCCCCACAGGAAGGGTGTTCGGTCCAACCAAGAAGTCTTTATATTGGAGGATTACCGGCAAATGGGCCAATATCGCCCATGGCTTTTTATTATTTGCACCGATATCCCATAGAGATCCTCTATGGACCGATCGTGGATAACCTGTTCCGTATTTCCACAGGCCATCACCCTTCCCTCTTTGAAAATCAGGGTCTTCCTGAATACAGGCATGATCTCTTCCAAATGGTGAGTCACATAGACCAAACTTGGCGCTCCCCTCTGCAACCCGAGATTTTGCAGCGAGGCCAGAAAAGTTTCTCTCGCTCCTGGGTCCAGGCCCGCACAGGGTTCATCCAGGATTATTAAATAGGGTTTAGTCATGCGCGCCCGGGCGATCAAGACCTTTTGTTGTTCTCCCTGGGACAAGGAACCGAAGGGGATCTTAGCCAGCTCTGAGCAGCCCAGCTCATCCAAATGTTGCTGGGCCAACTGGTAGTCTTTTTTCCCCGGAGTTTCCCATCGCAATACCGAAAAGCCCACTTGCGCATACTTTCCTGAGAGGACTGTGGCCAAAGCGACCTCGTCCCTTGGGATACTGTAATTCAGGGCGGAGGTCACCCATCCGATGCTCCTTCGTAATTCTCGCAAATCAAGCAGCCTTTCTCCCTGGCGCCGGATCTCTCCCCCGCCATTCGGCCAAAGATAGCCGCAGACGATCTTCAGGAGTGTGGTCTTCCCCGCTCCGTTCGGCCCGAGAATGGCCCAGTGTTCTCCCCGCTCAACTTTCCAGGAAACGGTGTCGAGAATCTTTCGCCCATTGATCGCATACGTAACTTGCCGGATTTCGAGTGCCGGAACTTTCATCGTTTCCATTTCCTATTCTATCCTTTTATCTTGTTATCTTTCCAATTATTCTGCTAATTTTCTGCGCCTCCCGCAGGTATTCCTTTTGGAGACAAGCCCCTGTTGTTGCAAAAAATTTTTCCGAAATATTCTTTGTGTCCTTTAATTCAGGTGGCCGAAATGCTTTTTATAGATGGCAGCAGCACCTCACCTTTGGTGACTTTTGCCCCGTCTCCCTAACCCTCCCCCTCGGGGGAGGGAAGGGTGGGGGTGATGTTTCTAGAGATTTTTATGCACCGTTTAGGTAGCCCCTCTTCATATCTCTTTTGCTCCCCGTTGATTGCATTCTATTGCTCTTTTCTATTTTTCTTCCCTGCGAAACATTTCCTGAATTTCCGGGGGCAACGATCGTTTGTCGACAATCAACCCATTCCTCATGACAAAGTTGGAAAAGGGGTTGTTTTCCCGCATATGAGCGGTTGAAAATTCCTTATCATAATATCCCATATTGAACATGTCCTGGATTAATTTGGCTTTCTGCGATGTCGTGCTTTTGGAGGTGCCGAAAAAATTGCAGATGTCCTCACCCGTGGCGTAAGGCTTGAAACTGCTGTCGAATAAAAAATTGATGCTCCCAAGGGCATAGATTATCGCTGCCGCCCAGATTTCCATCCGCCCGGAAAGGAATGGGACATTCCGTTTACGGCACATCTTCCCGATGAGCTTCTCGCACAATTGCCTATAATCTTCATCCAGGTATTTTTTACAGAATTCTGCGGTCATTTGAATCAATTTTTCCACTTTTTCCTCAACAATTCTTTTCTCTTTCATCGGTTACCCTTTCTTCTCTTTTTTTGAAGACGGAATATTTCTAGCGAAGACCTGATGAAGCATTTCCGCTCTGACCGCGATAAATCATTCGTCCTGCAAATCCACTTTCATCATGTAATCAAACCCGCCAGGCCCCAATTTCTTATTGAGTATATCGATAATCCTTTCAGAATCAGCCATGGTTTCATGCGGCCCCGATATATAGCGTGGCTTTCCCTCTTTGCCAAGCTTGAATTCTTGCGGACAGAGCGCGGGATTTATATCCCCAAAGATTTTCTTGATGATAGCATACTCCCAATGCGGGGTAAGGCCGAGATCCTGGGCGTAGGCCACGGCATTTTGAACCAGCTTTACGGCGCAGGCCGGCTGTATGGGTTCCAGACCTTCAGCCTGCCGCAAATCTCCCACCTTTCGCTCATATTCGCCCCGGGGAAGTGCCGCGAACAGGCAACTCTTGACACCCAGACAAAAGACATCGACCAGGAAGATGGCAAAGCCAATATGATCACTCAGCATCTTCCGGCTTATCACGATACTTCCAAGACCCAAATCGAAAAGGCCCCTGGGGACAAGACATTCGTGGATCGGCATCCCGGCCACAAAGGCAACTTGCTTTTCAGGAGGTACAGAAATCCCTGGCCCATGGAAGGCTTTCTTAGCGGCAAGACTCTTTTTACGTTTGGCCGCCTTCCGGGCAAGCTTTTTCTGGCGTCTTTTTTCATCCATGGCCATGCGATTTCCTTTCTTAGCCCCACAGTTGAAAAATTTGCGCAAATGAGCACGGGCGAGCGATCATGCGGCCCTGCGCCTCCTCGGGGGTTATTCTCCTAAGAATTTTCTTTTACTTTCCTGTTCCAGGCGGGCTCTTGCCAATTTGACCGCTTCATGCAGCTTCTTTTGCAGGAGCTCACGGGGAGGAAGTTCCGTGATGTAGGCAGCAACACGAATGCCGCTTTTGCCCAATTGCAGCAATTCGATCTGCTCCTCGGATTTGCTTGCACACAAAATCAAACCGATGGGAGAAAATTCTCCCGGTTGCTGTTCGTATTTCTCCAGCCAGCGCAGATAAAGTTCCATCTGGCCTTTGTAAGCCGGTTTGAATTTATCCAACTTCAACTCGATAGCCACTAACCGCCGCAGCTTCCGGTGATAAAAGAGGAGATCCAGATAAAAATCATCTTCTCCCACCGTAATCCTTTTCTGTCGCTCCACAAAGGTAAATCCTACCCCCAGCTCAAGGATAAAAGCCTCCATTTCCCGTAAAATTGCGGTTTCGAGATCCTTTTCGCTGTAGGTATCTTTTAATCCGAGGAAATCAAGAAAATATGGATCGCGGAAGACTAGATCGGGAGTTAGTTTATCCCTTTCCTTTAAATCCGCCAGTTCCTTCTTGATCAGCTCTGTCGGTTTTCTTGAAAGAGCAGTTCGCTCATAGAGCATGCCGGAGATCTTCTTCTCCAGTGTACGGACGCTCCAGTTTTCAATGCGGCACATCTCAGCGTAAAAATTCCGCTGGAGATCGTCTCTCTGGTAGATTATCTGACGGAAATGACTCCAGCTCAATTTTGCACACAGTGTCTGCAAAATCTCTAGATCGGGGAAAACCTCCGCAAAGCGCACCATGCTTGCCAAGTTCCGTTGACTAAAACCTGATCCGAATTCCACTTCCAATTTTGCCGACAGTGTCGGCAAAATCCGCTCACCATACTCCGCTCTCTTCTCTTTCAAAATGTCCTTCCGAATCCGCTCTCCGACTTTCCAATAAAGTAACACGAGGGCTGAATTTACGCTTCGGGCTACATCTTGCCGGGCTTCCTGGATTAAATCTCGAAGATCGCCAAGGAGTTTTTCGTTTTCTCTTAAAATGCTAATGGTTTTGGGCATATCTCATACCTCGACCTTATTACCCCGCGACGTGTCCTTATCGGTTCATTTCAAAGATTTTCTCCATATCGTCACAAATGAGGGATTAAGGCATAGCGTCACTGGCTTCACGCCATCCCTTTCATTCGGCAAAAACAGAACCAATTCATAATTGCAGGAACGTCCCCTTCATACGTCCCTGGCTCAATTTTTGCCAGGTAACCTACCCCATACAGTTATGTACGCACATATCGAATCCGCGAAATCGGGCTAACCCGCTCGCGAAGGTAGGCCTAAAATTCCGGTCGTTTGCGCGCGAAAGCGAAAATGTTAAAATTGTAAGAGGCAAAAGTTCATTTTAAAGCTATTCTCAGATTAGATCCTGGCTGGCGTCTTCACCTACAAGTCCATACTTCGAATGAACTTTGGAGGCCGCAGATTACTGAATGAAGGAACGAATAACGACAAAACTCCGCTGTCGCTATGGAGCGTAGCGGAATGATGGTCAGGTGCAGCGCTGTGTTAGCTGGTTCGCGAATATCCTTTTCATATAGTCGTACTTTTCGCTGCGCTCCAGGAAGAGGATGTGCGCATCGGCAAACTTTCCCCTGTTCCATGTCCCGTCGTCGTATTTCTTGCGGAGATCGTCATATGACGTCGCTGAGATGATGTACGAATCCAACGTTATGCCCTTCCGCTTGCTTCTCGCGCCTATACCCTTCGTCAAGTCCGGCAGCGCTTCATGCAGCCGCGCCTTCTCGTCGTGTTTATACGCTCCCGCGTGAAGCATTCCGTGGGGCTCCACAAAGACGATGTACTGCTTCTTCCCATCCATGATCCACAGGATGAAGTCCGGATAGAATCCCCTCTCCTCAAAAAAACCGATTCCCGTTCCTCGACTCAGGTTTCGCAAGAGGAACACTTCCACCCTGGCCAGTGATTTGTCCTTTTCATTTGCCCAGTAGTCCTTCATATCCCGAACAAACTGAGATTCGCTCTTGTTCAGTCCCGGGGGAGTCATTCTCACCTTGTCCCCATGCTCTACGAGCAATGGCTGGTAAAGGTGCCGGTCGAAATGGATGCGAGGCAGTTTCCCTGTCTCTTCCTTGTATAGACGGTCCACTTCATCGATGAGTTTCTCGACCGCGGATATCAAGGCACTCTCGGACCGCTGGATCGAAACCACGTATCTGCTGGACCCGCCCTCCCTGACAAGGGCTCGGTTGAAACTGAGGTTCGGGTCACTTTCATCGAGCGTCTTGTAGACCATATTTTTCGAATCCCACCGCTCCCGGTTTACCCGATAAAAAGTGTCGGCGTATTTCCGCAGAATGTTGACTACCGCCTCCTGCAGCAGGGCCGTGTCGGCGAACGATTCCGGCCTGACCACCGACTCGTCCGCAACAAGGCTGTATAGTCTCTCAGGCTCGGTGATCGCGAGGATTCTCCTCGGCGCGTCCGCCCGGACAACCAGGTTTGTCAAGCCTTTCCGCTCCTTGTACTCGAGCAGCTCGAGATACGCCCGTTCCCAGTTCACAAGATCAAGGCTTTCGACCGGGATAGGCCGTTCGCGCCCTGCCCGCGCCTCAACGGCCGTGACGCCTTCGGAGCCGCTTTCCAGTGCCTGGACCTTCAAAGACATGTCAACCCGCACCCGCACCGCCGGGTCGGGGTCCAACAGTATGGTCGCCTCCGCCGCGAAATTGCGGTCCTCCGGCACGCGAGGCACAACGAGTCCCTTGCCCAGGAATTTCTTATTGGGCCGAATGAAAAGCGGCAACTCCACTGCCCCCCCGGTCTCCACACCCTCCTTCTCCAGGTACTCCCGGAACTGCGCCATGTAATTGGCACGCACGGCGAAGATGTTCAGCGTCTCCAACAGCCCCACGTGCTCCGGATGGCTGCCATCGAGCGTAGAGCTCCGCTTTAGCGTGAAGTCTTTGCCCCGCAGACGTACGCCGCGGCCGAAGAGCTGGATGATCTCCGAGCCTTCATTGCGGCCGATGTTGAGCAGGCCCATGTTCGAGACCCGCCAGGAATTCCAGCCCTCCATGAACTTCTTCGCGCCGATAAGGATATCGATGCTTGAGTCCATTTCGTTGATACCGTCGAACAAGGAGCCGGTGACGGCGTCTTCCTCCAGCGTTATTCCCGAGTCGTCTTCCTCCACAAGATTCTTGAAGGTACTTGTGTCGCCGATGTAGATCAGGCCGAAGTAGTCTTCTGCACCACTTGCCTTCAGGCCGAGTTCCCCGGCGCTGCCCCGGATAGCGCACAGATGCAGGCCGCCGCCCGTCGGCGCATGGAGCACCTTGGCAAGGATGTCCTGATATGCTTCGTCGGGGGCAAGGCCGGTTTCTCGAAGGTAGGTGAACCTACCTTCGAACACGTCCTGCCCATCGGGCGTAACAAGGCCGGTCTTGCCCTGGATGAGCTTTTGGATCGTTTTGACTGCCCAGCCGCGCTTGTTCTCCAGGAGGTGGTGCAGGAACCGGGCCACGGTCAAAACGTCGCTTCGCTTCTGCTTGTTCTCGGTGAAGACCGCGTTCACGGTGCTGCCAACGAAGACCCACAGAGGCTTCTCCAGGTTGTAAAGCCGCAGGGCTTCCGCCTGCTCCTCGAACACTCGCTGCTGCTCGTAGAAAGACAACAGGTTGCCCAGCAGAAGCGTCTCCGTCTTGTCCTCCGTCGTTTCCTCCTTCAGATTGAGGATGCGGAAGTCCTTTCCGTAACCGTCGCCATGGAAGTAGCGGTAGGAGTAGTCGAAGATGATGGCCTTGCCGTACTCCACCGTAAGTTCATCATTCCGCGCCGCCGTCAGGGCCTGCCCGAACGTTGCGCTATACTCGAACGTGAAGCCCGTCTCGCCCAGCGCGTCGCGGAAGCTTCGCCATGCCTCGCCGCCCGATCCCTTGTGGCCTTCATCCACAAAGATCAGGTTGTTGCCCTCGAATGCTTCCACGGGCACGCTCACGCCACCGCCGCGCTTCTCTTCAACCAGCTTAGTAATCTCGATGACACGAACGACATCCTTGCCGGTCGTCATCAGACCGCTCTCGTTCAGGTCGAACCGCCGCGCGGGAATGCCCGAGGCCGCCATCTCCGCCATGTGCTGATCGCTTAGCCCCTCGTTCGGCGTGATCAGCAGAATGTTGTCCAGTCCCGCCGAGGCGGGATTGTAATGCAGGAATTGCCGGTAGTTGATATGCATGATGAGCGTCTTGCCGCTGCCGGTCGCCATCCAGAAGGCCAGTTTCTTCAGGTCCGATTCGGAGAACTTCGCATCCTTCAGCTCTCCGGCGGGCTTCGCAGCATTACGTTTCTCGACGAAGCTGTTCAGCGAGCGAAGCATCTCGCCCCGGCGATGGAAGTACCAGTCCAGGAAGATTTCCGTGTAGAGAACCGCGAGGTGCTGGAAGTACCGAAGCGTGATCGGCTCAGGCCTCCGAGCGTTCATGGCACGCAGGTGTTCTCTGACGTTGTCGTCGTAGCGGGCCAGGTCGGACAGCGGAATTTTTATCTTGTCCCCGCGCGCCTCCAGCCGGTGATAAATATAGCTGCGGCCGGAAGCGTCGAACCCTTCGGCCGTTTCCTTCATGCCCGTCAGCAGATCGCGGTTCTTGTCGTAACCGAACTGGTCGTTCAGCCAGGCCAGCAGACCCAGCCGCTGCTCGAGTTTGACGTATTCCGACGTGCCGTGGGGGGCCGATGGCATCGACTACGCCTCCTCGTTCACGATCTTTTCGAGTGCTTCGATCAGTGGCGGCAAATCCTTCTGGAGCACCGACCAGAGAATGTCGAAGTCGATTACGTCATAGCCGTGAACCATCCGGTTGCGCATGCCAACCGTCTGACGCCATGGAACTTGAGGATGGCGCGAGCGGAAGTCATCGGGAACGCGGTTAGCCGCCTCGCCGATCACTTCCACCAGTCGGACCAGAGCCAAATTCAACTGCCGGTCGGTATCAAGATCGCCACGAGACCTGCCCCGGACCATTTCCACAGCCTCCCGCGCATGGTCCAGCATGTGACGTACCGGCACTATAGGATCATGCAGCGTCATAGAGCACCTCCAAGTGGTCGAGGACTTTTTGCCGGAAATATGGGCTTATAAAGGCCGGAGTATTCAGATCCACCTTCCGGCCCAGCAGTTGGGATAGGTTCTCCTCCATGCCGAAAAAAGCCAGCCCGGGCGTATGCCCGGGCTCAAACTCCACCAGCACGTCCACGTCGCTTTCGGGCGTGAAATCGTCACGCAGAACCGACCCGAACAGCGCCAGCCGGTGAATCCGGTTGTGCCGGCAAAACTCCGCGATTTTGTCTTTTGGTATGTCGATCCTCGCGCTCATGCCTGTACCTCCGCAAACATCTGCGCCTTGAACAACGGCTCCAGGGCCTTGGCGTTGGGGATAAACGAATCGCCGTTGACGAAGACTTCGTCTACCCTCTCGGTCAGCTTTTTCTCTGCCACGAACTTCCTATCACGTTCCAGGTCCGCCTTCTGCCAGCCTTCGTTCTCGCGCCAGATAACAACGATCTGCCGATGATCAATCTGGCCGCGATAGACCAGGTATCGCCGCCCGCCATCATCGTAGACCCCCGTGTCTGAACGTGCAGGCCCAGCAGGTAGTTGAACGTCTCGGGAATGTCCGTGACCTTCTCACGGATTTGGCCGTCGGCATGGATGTGCAGCTTGTAGCTGAACGGACGGGCCAGTTTCTCCACGTTCAGCATCGTCTCGCTCGCTCGCGTTTCCCATTTAAGCATATACTTAATCAAGTAGTCATCGAACCTCAAGGCCTGTTGCCCGGAGGCGTCATCGAACTCGATATTGTTCAGCGCGTCTTCGTAGCTCTCCAGACGGATGTACTTGACGATACGTGGACTTCTATTCGCCTCGTCATGCGTCGCCATGCGCTTAGGCTTCCCGTCCTTCCACTCGGGGGTGAATGTTACCTTCTTGATGCGCGTCAGCGTTACCATGTCGAAATACTCACCCACCTCTGCTAAGATGAAACGACGTTCGCGGCCGTCCTCTCTGTTCAAATTTATGACCGCATGACCGGTAGTCCCAGAACCTGCGAAGTAGTCTAATGCCATCCCGTCTTCATCAAGTCCAGCAACTTTCAAACAATCCTGCGTTGCGTAAACTGATTTCGGAAAAGGAAACGAATTTGCGTATCCCATGATGTCAGTCAGCAGGTTTGTGCCGTGTTCCGTAGCTGAGTATGATTTCTTGTCCCACCAAGTTCTAGGAAGAGTGCCCTCCAGTCTTAAACGAGACTTTCGATATACACCTGTTTCACCATGTTGATCCTTACGCGAGCATAAGTCATGTATCTGCTTTCTCGCGGTTTCCACTCCCCATTTCCAAGTCATTTCGTATGATTTGCCGCCATCAACCCGAATCGGAAGAATGACTTCCTCTGAAGGTCGCAAGGGCTCCTCAACCCGCCATTCCCGTTTCTCCGTATCCCATATCATATTAGGTATTCTAACCCCGTCGCGCCCCACAAAAATCGGGTAGAACATTGCTGGACGTGCAGTTCGATAGGCATTAGCACCACCGTGCTTCCTGAAATTCACCCATTCGTAACTCCCATCCTCATCCTGGTCCGCATACCGACCTTTCTGTTCTTCGGAATGCGGGAGTCTACCTACTTCAGCCATAGCACCCGATGATATAAATAGTGCATACTCGTGGGCGATTGAAAAACCCTTTGGTGTTGCTCGTCCGGAGGGATTGTTTCTTATAGCAGCACATCCCAATACTGAATCCGCCCCGAACGTTCTTTCAACAAGGGATCGCAGTCTGTGAAACTCAGAATCATCAATAGTAATGCAGAGGGTTCCCGTGGAACACAACAGTGTGCTTGAAGCTCGCAAGCGACTTTCGATTAAAGCAAGCCAGGAGGAATGTCTGTACTCATTCTTATAGAGAATCGCGGAAGCATTCGTATTGTACGGCGGATCGATGTATACGCATTTAACAGAACGGCGATATTTTTCGCTCAATAGCCCGAGAGCTTGGAAGTTCTCGCTGTGGACCAGCAAGCCGTCAGTCGTTTCGTCCAGATCATCGAAACTGGCCAGCAGTCCGTCACGGAAGTTCTGCTCATAGTGCTTCGTGTCCAGTACAAGCGTCGGGTGGGCCTTCAAAAAGGCGATGCGCTTGTCTTTCTTGCCCTTCCCCGTGTTGAACAGGTCGGTCTGTTCTTCGTCGATGTGGAACAGATCCTTCCATTCGACCCATTGCGGATCGCAAACGGCGATGTCAGGGTAGAAAACCTCATCGATGTTGCCCATCGTAATGCAGTATTGTGTCTCGGTGATGAACTTCCTCTTTTCCCAAAGCATCTTTTGAAAGCACTCGATCTGATCGAGAAACTCGATGATCCGACCGCCGACGGCCTTGATTACCCGCATTATCTGGAACCATCCATCGGCGCGATCCTCACCGGCGGTTTCCATCTCGTCAAGATTCAGCACCTCGTTCTTCAGGTAGAAGTCCAGCTCGCGGGAGAGGAAGCCCCTCAGGTCCTTGTGGATGAAGAAGTCGGACGTGTTCCGCCGAGTGTACTGCTTTAGGTGATGTTCGAGAAAGGTGACGGGCTGGCCCTCGTTGTTCTTGTGGTGCTCAGCCGTGAGCGCGACCAAAGCTTTGTCCGCCATCTTGAGGCGCTTGGGAATCTCTTCAATGGCCTGGGCAATGATGGCGTCCTGCTGGTTCTTCTTTCCGTACGTAATCTCTTCCTGCTCGGTCAGTGGCCGATACTCGAAAGGGATGATGAGTTCGCCGGCGCCCTCCTTCCATTCGGTCTCCTTGGTGCGGGGCAGGAAAAGCCGCTTATTGCCCTTGACGTTGTTCTGCTCGACGGTCGCTGCCTGGAGTTTGAAGTGCACCGTGACACCGCGCGAGGTGAAGGTGTAATCCTGGAAGTGCTCGGCGGTCTTAACGTAGTACTGGTCGTTATTGGCCCAGTACAGGTAGACTTCCTCGCCGTTGTAAGGGATGGCGTATCTCTGGCGTTTTGAGTAGCGCCGCTTTGAAATGAAATCGCCATCCTGATAGTACCGGCTGAAGAAGGTGTACAGGTGGTTGAAGATACTCGTTTCGAGAGCCTCGCGGCCGAGACCACCGGCGGCCTTGGCCTTCAGGTTCAGGTATTTCGTGCCCAGCGGCGTGCCGTGGTAGGTCGCGGCTAGATTGCCGTCGGCATCGAGGGCATCTTTGCCCAGCGTCTGGGTGATCTGCTCGGCGACTTCCTTCAACTCCTTGGCGGCCTGGGACTGGTCCGCCAGCGCGTCACGATCCACCTCATCGGTGATAGCTTTCGGCAGGTCCCGCGTGATGAAATTCTCTATCACGTCCCGTTTGTAGTTCATGATGCGGTAGATGCCGAAGTCCAGATCCGCGCAATCGAACTGGAACAGCTCTCGCAGGAGCTGCTGAAACTTCTCCCTGCACGATGTCATATTGATCCTTTGCGGTTCCATTTTTGACCGATAACGTCCCGGTCTAAGCAGGCGTTGGCCGTCCTGGTGATCCAATTGCCGAGGAAATGCCTCCTTCGGCATCTTTCAGATCACGATCGATAATCTTCAATAAAGACAGAATTCATTCCCAGGCATCTATTTTCAAAATTTTTTTGAACTGTCTTTTTTTGATGCAAATGGGCTGCTCGCAAAAAAACCTGTAGGCCTTTAAACGTTCTTTGTGCTCCGGAACTTTGGTGCTTAGATACAGAACAAGGGCGTCGTGGATCACGTCACTCAAGGATCTTCCTTGCTCAGCAGCGAGACGCTTCGCTTGTTTAATGACTTCTTCTTCCATAAGGGTGTTAACCCTTTTTCTCATCCCTCACTCCATTTACATGCCTTCATCTTGGAGATATTTTTTGATTACCTCGATAAAGGCATCGGCATAAGCGCGCAATTTGTGGTCGCCTACATCGTAGACTGTGGCAAAGGCCTCCCGCGTTACGGGCTTGATCATGGCCATATCCCTTAAGGACTTGTCGCCGAAAATTACGAATGCCGGAACGCCTTGTTTCTTGGCCAGTTCCGAATATCGGACATTTTCGCCATTAAGAATTTCACTTTTCCGGCGTTGGTTTTCTTGTTTGCTCAGTTAACAACTGCTGCAGGGTCGCAAAGGATTTGGTTGCGGCCGAACTTTCCAAAGCTTTGACGGCAATATCCTGCACCTTCTGGTTGGCCTTTTCCAGAAGTTGGGTGAGACCGGCGATCTGGGCGCTCTGTTCTTTTGCGGTTTTTTCCAGGGATTCGATGCGCGTGGTCAGGACGTTCTTTTCGCCGATGAATTCCTTCTTAAGCAATTCTTCCCTGTTTTTGGCTTCCAGGCTCAATCTCTCCGCAGTTTCTTTCACGGCCTTGCCGCTGGCTGCTTCCATCTCTTTGGGGAAGAGCGCGGTCTTCTTTCTGAAATCGTTTAATTCCTCCTCTTTTTCAGCAATCACCTTTTCCCGTTCTTTCAGTTCACTTTCCATCTGGGCCTTTTTCAGCTGAATTTCCTTCTCCAGCCTGGACTTTTCGTCCTCAAACTTGTCCTTGGTCAGCATCTGCTGTCGCTTGAAGGCATATTCGTATTCCTCTTTCTCCCGGTCTCGCCTCTTTTTCTCAACTCCGTCGCGTTCTTTGATCTGAGCTTCATATTCTTCTTTTTCTTTCGCCCATTCCAAGCGCTGGGTCTGGGTTTCCTGATTCAATTCCTCTTTGCGCTCGGCCATCTCCGTTTCAAACAGCTGCCGCTTCTGGTTTTGCGTCTCGATCAGGGCCGCCAGTGTCATGGCCGATTTCTCAATCTCATACAGTTCGTGAAGTTCCTTTTCCTTCAACTCAATGGCCTTCTGGATGGCCTTGAATTTATCGACCTCCACATCCAGTTTGTCCCCAATCTGGGTGAGCATTTTGCTAATCTCGATTTTTAGTCCACTGATCTCCTGAACCACCCCTTCCGAAGACAGGGATTCAGCTACCGTTACGACTTCTTTCGCCCTTTTCTCTTCCAGCTTCTTTTCCGGTTTCAACTCCATCTCTTTCTTTTCCTCCATCTGCTTCAAAAGTCCTTGGTAGACCTCCATCATTTCCTGTTTGGTGTTGGACAGCGAAAGTTTTTTGGGTTGTACTTTCTTCTCTTCCATAACCATCTCCTTTCTGGATGATGAGGATTTAAAATTCAAAAAATAGAGCCGGAAAAAGGAACCACCTCACTCTTGTAATAAAAGGCGTTTTGATTGATCCAGGCATGCCCAACCTCGGCGTTTATGGGGTCTTTTAGGCGAGTTTAATAGGAGTCTAATCAACTGCCGTTGGCGTGTCAATCAATATTTCTGGGGGCCATTTATCTAACTTTCCTGCTTGTCTTCAAAATATTTTTTGATTATGCCGATAAAAGTATCGGCATAAGCGCGCAATTTGTGGTCGCCTACGCCGTAGACCGTGGCGAAGGCCTCCCGCGTTACGGGCTTGATCATGGCCATGTCCCTCAGGGACTTATCCCCGAAAATGACAAAGGCCGGAACGCCTTGTTTCTTGGCCAGTTCCGCCCGTTTCCTCCGAAGCAGTTGAAACAGTTCCGGGCCCACTTCCGCCCATTCTTCTTCCTTTTTCTGCCGGCCCCTTCGGGTAATTTCTTTCTTTTTCGCCGCCACCAGCGGTTTGGCCAGAATAGGGGTCAGCTCTCCACGCAGCATTTTTCTTCCGGAGTCGGTTAGGGAGAGCGTCGAAAATTCCCCCTCTCTTCGCAAAAAACCCTGCCCGATCAATTGTTCGACCATATACCGGATAAAAGCCACCGATTCCTTGGCCATCAAGCCAAAGGTCGATAATCCATGATGGCCCCACTTCTCCACCTGATCCGTCAGGTCCCCCTTCAGCACGTTGGCGACATGACCGGCCCCGAATCCGAGGCCGCTTACCTGATGCACCCGATAAACGCAGGAAAGAATCTTTTGGCCCACGATCAGCGGGTCTTCCACCATCTCCAGCTCGTTCAAACAATAATCACAGGCCTCGCAAGAGGGCTTCTCGTAGTCCTGGCCGAAATAATTCGCCAAGACCTTATGCCGGCAATGCGGCTGGGCGCAGAAATGATAAAGGCGCTGGAGTTTGTCCAGCATGACGGCCTTTTGGGGAGAATCTTCCAGTAAAGACTTCCAGGTAAGATAATCACCTCCTCCGTAGAACATGGAACAGTACGCGGGGAGGCCGTCTCGGCCAGCGCGTCCGGTCTCCTGGTGGTAGTGCTCAATGCTTTTGGGCATGGCCGTATGGATCACGAAGCGAATGTTGGAACGGTCGATGCCCATACCGAAAGCAATCGTGGCCACCATGATATCAATCTCTTCACGGGCAAACCGATCTTGATGAAGACGGCGAGTATCATCGTCCAGGCCCGCATGATAAGGAAGGTTTTTAAAGCCGAGTTCATTCAGCCTGGCGGAAAGGGTATCCACATCATCCCGACGCAGGCAATAGATGATGCCCGGTTCATCTGCGTGTCTCTTCAGGAGGTCCGAAACCTGGTCTATAATATGGGAGCGGGGCCTTACCCGGTAGGTCAAATTGGGACGGTCTACCCGGCCGATATGGGTCTGCGGCTTTTCCAGGCGGAGCTGTTCCAGAATATCCCGGCGCACTTCTTCCGTGGCCGTGGCCGTAAACGTGTGCACGGCAATCGGCTTAAAAGTTTCTTTGATGATTCCCAGGTTCCGGTAATCTTCCCGAAAATCATGGCCCCAGTGGCTGATGCAGTGGGCCTCGTCGATCACAAAAAAGGAGAGGGGGACCGCTTTCAAAAGCTGGGTCGTGCTTTCCTTCTGGAGACGCTCCGGAGAGATATATAAAAGCTTCACTTCCCCTCTTTGAATCTGGCTCACGATAAATCTCTGCTCCTCCGGGGGAAGGCTCGAATTTAAGCATTCTGCCGGAATATCCATATCTTTCAGGCTGTCCACTTGGTCCTTCATGAGAGAGATCAAGGGAGAAATGACCACGGCCATCCCGTCTTGCAGCAAAGCAGGAAGCTGGAAACATAGCGATTTTCCCCCTCCCGTGGCCAGCATGGTTAGGGTATCTCTTCCCGCCAGGATGGAAAAAATCGTCTCCTCCTGCAGCGGCAGAAAAGAGGTATAGCCCCAATGCTTCTTTAAGACGGCCCTCAGCTTTTCCTTGCCTTGTTCCAGAAAAATGTCTCCTTCATAGCTTTAAGTCTTCCGCAGAAAGCGACCGGCTTAAAGTCCCAAGAGTGGGTTGCAGACGACTGGGCCGTTCACGGGGGAACACTGAGGATTAAGACGGCAAGAAGATGATCCGCTTGCGCCTGGCGAGAGCCGAGGCCGAGAGTTCTACCCGCTCCGGCGCTTCTCGATCGCCCGCCTGTGCCCCTCTAAGTTTTCCATCCGCGCCAACCGCATGGCCGGAGGGGAAAGTTTTTTCAGTCCATCCGGTGAAAGGCAAATCAGGCTCGACCGTTTTAAGAAATCGTAAACCCCGAGGGGAGAGGAAAAGCGAGCGGTTCCGCCGGTTGGCAAAACATGATTGGGGCCAGCGACAAAGTCTCCGATGGGCTCAGGGGAGGTATGGCCTAAGAAGATAGCCCCGGCATTCTCAATCCTCTCCAGGAGTCTCCAGGGGTCCCGCACCGCCAGTTCCAGGTGCTCTGGCGCCAATTCGTTGGAAATCTTCGCTGCTTCGGATAAACTTCGGACAATGAAGATCGCTCCAAAGCCCTTCAAAGAGCGCTCGGCAATTGGCTTCCGGGGAAGTTCCGTCAGTTGCCTGGAAATCTCCCGGAGAACCTCTGCCGCAAAAATTTGAGAAGTGCATATCAGGATGGCCGCCGCCTGCTCATCGTGTTCCGCTTGAGAAAGCAGATCCGCCGCCAAATGAGCGGGGGACCCGCTGCCGTCCGATAGGATCAGGATTTCACTCGGCCCGGCGATCGAGTCAATGGACACTTCCCCAAAGACCAATCGTTTCGCTGTTGCCACATAGATGTTTCCTGGGCCTACGATCTTATCCACTTTGGGTATAAGTTGGGTTCCGTAAGCCATGGCCGCAATGGCCTGGGCGCCGCCGACTTTAAAGAGGGCCTTCACCCCGGCAACGTATGCGGCTGCCGGAACCACAGGGTTTAGATACCCCTTTGGGGTGGGACAGGCCATAATGATTTCTGGTACTCCGGCGACCTTTGCCGGAATCGCATTCATGAGGACACTTGAGGGATAAGCTGCTTTTCCGCCCGGGACATAAATGCCCACCCGAGCCATCGGTCGGACAATTTGGCCAAGAATGGTCCCGTTTTCTTCGGCAAAGGACCAAGACGTTTGTCGCTGAAGGACA
>Ga0315282_10003153_pt1 | contig 29672 bp, 25 predicted proteins | sample YL17G07_20_MG_FD_203693 | JGI IMG/M metagenome (GOLD analysis project Ga0315282, IMG submission 203693) | Sediment microbial communities from Yellowstone Lake, YNP, Wyoming, USA - YL17G07_20 | ecosystem: Environmental > Aquatic > Freshwater > Lake > Sediment | place: USA: Wyoming | collected... | reverse complement strand
GGCTACCGCCTAGCCCGGCACCGCGCTGGCGGCCCACGGCATCAATCTCATCAATGAAGACGATGCAGGGCGTATTACGCTTGGCCTGGTCAAAAAGGTCGCGCACCCTTGAAGCGCCAACGCCAACAAACATCTCCACGAACTCGCTACCGCTGATGGAGAAGAAGGGGACATCGGCCTCACCGGCCACTGCCCTGGCCAAAAGCGTCTTACCCGTGCCGGGGGGACCTATCAGCAGCACCCCTTTCGGGATGCGCGCCCCCAGGGCCTGGAACTTCTCCCGCGACTTGAGGAAGTCCACGACCTCCTGCATGTCCTGCTTGGCTTCCTCCACACCGGCCACATCGTTAAAGGTTACGGTTACCTTGTTGGCCTGGAAGAGGCGGGCGCGGCTGCGCCCGAAGCTCATCGCCTGGTTGTTCACCCCGCGTGCCTGGCGGAGCATGAAGAACAGCAGAAAGCCGAGCAGCAGGAAAGGCAGGAGATTGATGACCAAGGTGCCCCATTCAATCCCTGATGACCCCTTTACGTCAATGACGATGCCGGTAAGGTCAAGCCCTTTAATATCGTAGATGCTGGCGCTACTTTCCTTATAAGCCTTCAGTTCCTTGCCGTCGGTCGTGGTCACCAGCAGGAAATCCGTGTTAACGACAATCTTCTCAATCTGCTGCTGCTGCGACATGGTGATGACCTGGCTCAAGGGCACTTCCTGGGGTTTAGTGGCCCCCGGCATAATCAGGTAGAAGAGGAAAATAGCCATCATCAGGATGATGATGTATATTATGCTGTTACGCTTCCAATTTAACCCCATCATCTACCTCAGCTTACGGGATAAGTATAGCCTAATAATATTATACCACAAGGGTGGCTATGGGTAGTAATGATAGGGGTCTTTCGTCCGTATGGGGTGAGGTTATCTTTAGGCGGTGTCAGGCGGTCACGGTGGCGTACTCCTGGCTGGCGGCGGCCATGAGGCGGTCAAACTCGCCCTCATCATGCTTCAGGAGCCTCAGGCAGGCCTCCACCACTTCGCTGTCATAGAGAGTGCCGCTCTCCCGCGAGATTTCCTGCAGGGCACTTTCCAGACCCAGGGCAGGTCGGTAGGGGCGGTGGGAGGACATGGCTTCAACAACATCAGCCACGCCCAGTATCTTGGCTTCCAGGATGAGATATTCCCCGCTGATGCCTTCGGGATAGCCGGAGCCGTCCAGCCTCTCGTGGTGCTGGAAGATGGCCGTGGCCACCGGCCAGGGGAAGTCCACCTTCTTCAGGATGTCGTAGCCGACCTGGCAGTGGTTCTTGATGATGCCGAACTCATACTCGTTTATCCTGCCCGGCTTGGTGAGAATCTCGGTGGGCACGGCTACCTTGCCCACGTCATGGAGGAGCCCGGCAATATGTATGCCCATCACCTGCCATTCGGAGAGCCTCATCCCCCTAGCGATGGCCCGCGCCAGCTCTGCCACCCGCCGCTGATGGTTGGCAGTGTAGGGGTCTCTGGTCTCAACGACGAGGGACACGGCGTGGATGACCCCATCTATCATCCTCTTGAGCTCCTCGGACTTCAACTGGGAGCCCTCGGTCTGGTGGTCGTGTTCCATTTCTCCTGTCCTTTGCCCCTCTCTGATACAGCCTAAGTCTAGGCAGACCGAATCAAAACAATATCACAATCATGGGACTGATGTTATCAAAAATATCACAAGCCGCTCATCTCCGTACCTAAGTCCTGGTACCACCCTGGTATCCTGTCCCGCCGTAATTAGGGGCGGCATAACAGGTGACGGTAGCAGCGTTTGTTTCGGTACTTTAGTCAGGTATTTTGCCTCCCTGTAATCCAATATAGCCCCTGTAGTAAAATTTGGGTACGGAGTTAACCCCAATTTGGTATAAAGCTACCCCTAATGTTGTAAAGAAAGTAAGGTTTGAAGCCTTTGGCATGACCAATCCGTAAACATCACGAATAAAGTAACTATTTTTCTAGTTCCCCCAATCGCCCGCAGCGTTGCCATGCCGGCTAGGGTAGCCCCGGTCGCCGCAGATGATGAAAGGGTGGGAAATGTATTATACTATGGCTGTGATAAAACCTGGAGGGGCCAAGCGTGCGCATATCAAAGCTATTCGGTAAGACTTTGCGGGAAATACCCACCGAAGCGGATACGGTCAGCCACCAGCTTCTGGTGCGGGCGGGTATGATAAGCCAGCTGGTGGCCGGGGTTTATTCCTACCTGCCGCTGGCCTGGAGGGTGCTGCAGAAGTTAGAGAATATCATCCGCGAGGAGATGAACCGGGCCGGCGCTCAGGAGCTGGTCATGCCGGTGCTCCAGCCCCTGGAGCTTTGGCAGCTGAGCGGGCGCGATAGGTCTTTCGGCAAGGGGCTCTTTACCCTTCTGGACCGCCGGGAGCGCCCGCTGGCCCTGGGGCCGACCCATGAGGAGGTCGTCACGCAGCTCGTCAGCCGTAATGTCCAGAGCTACCGCGACCTGCCCCTCATCCTCTACCAGATACAGACTAAGCTCCGTGATGAGCCCCGCCCCCGCGGCGGGCTGATTCGGGTGCGTGAGTTCACCATGAAGGACGCCTACAGCTTCCATACCGATGAGGCCAGCCTGGACGAAGGCTACCAGCTGATGCTCCAGGCCTACCGCCGTATCTACCAGCGCTGCGGCCTGCCGGCGGTGCTGGTGGAGGCCGATAGCGGTGCCATCGGCGGTAAGGACTCCCACGAGTTTATGCTGATGGCCGAGAGCGGCGAGGACGAGATTATCTGCTGCCCCGGCTGTAAATATGCTGCCAACGTGGAGAAAGCTGTAAGCACCAAGGAGGGTATAGATAGCGGCCAGCCCCAGCCGTTGGAAGAGGTGGCCACCCCCGGCAGGAAGACCATTGAGGAGGTGGCCGGCTTCCTCGGGGTGCCTCACCGCCGCACCCTGAAGGCGGTCTTTTATATTGCCGATGGCCGATTGGTCTTCGTGACCATCAGGGGCGACCTTGAGGTGAACGAAATCAAGCTCAAAAATCTTCTCAAGGCCACCGAGCTGCGCCTGGCGGTGGAGGGGGAGGTAAAATCGGCGGGCATTGTCGCCGGGGCGGCCTCGGCGGTGGGCTTAAAAGGCATTCAGGTTGTTGCCGATGACTCCGTGAAGCTGGGCACGAACTTCGTCGCCGGCGCCAACAAGCCGGATACCCACCTCAGGAACGTCAACTACCCCAGGGACTTTCAGGCCGATATTGTGGCGGACATTGCTAGGGTCCGTGCCGGCGATAAGTGCCCGAAATGCGGCGGTGCCCTTGAATCGGCCCACGGCATTGAGGTAGGGCATGTCTTCAAACTGGGCACCTTTCTCAGCCAGAAGCTGGGTGCCGCCTTTATTGACGAGAAGGGCGAGTCCCACCCCATGGTGATGGGCTGCTACGGCATCGGCGTGGGGCGGCTCTTGGCGGCGGCCATTGAGCAGAGCCATGATGATAAAGGCATTATCTGGCCGGTGCCTATCGCCCCCTACCATATCTACCTCTGCCCCCTGTACCGCGAAGGCTCGAAGGTGGCTAAGGTTGCCGAAGGTCTTTACGCGAAACTTGAAGCGGCGGGGCTGGAGGTGCTCTTTGACGACCGGCCGGAGTCCCCCGGCGTTAAGTTCAACGATGCTGACCTTTGGGGTATTCCCTTCCGTATTACCGTCAGCCCTCGGACTTTAGAAAAAGATAGCGTTGAGCTGAAGAAACGCTCCGAGAAAGAAGCCGAGTTGGTACCTCTGGCTGGTATCGTAAAAAAGCTCAAAGAGCTTGTTGAATCTTAAGGTCTTATCTGCCCATCCCCCTTTATCCCCCTTCCCTCAGGGAAGGGGGAATTAATAGAAAGAGGGGCTTTCGCCCCTCTTGGACTCCCCTCGGAGATACCCTTATCTACTTCGGTTTAATAGCCCGCACCTTGACGCTGAGGACGGAGTTGGCGGCTGCCTCTATTTTTGCCCGGGGTATCCTGGCCTTCTTGATGACAGCCTGGGCCTTCGGGTCGTTAGCGATGGCGTCGGTGGGGAAGGCGGTCTCGTCAATCACCCTGACATCCTGGAAGCCGGCGGCTTCTATCACGCCCAGGTACTTGTCCTTCAGCATCGCCCCGGCGATGCAGCCGACATAGGCCTGAACGGAGTTTCTGATAATATCCGGTAGCTCCTTCAGCAGGACGATGTCCGATACCATGATACGGCCGCTTGGTTTTAAGACCCGGAAGGCCTCCTTAAAGACCCTTCTTTTATCAGGTGAGAGATTAATCACACAGTTGGAGATGATAACATCAACGGCATTATCCGCCGCCGGCAGGTTTTCTATCTCGCCGAGCCGGAACTCAACATTGGTATAGTTGCCTTTGGCGGCGTTTTCCCTGGCCTTTTCAATCATCTCCGGCGTCATATCCACACCGATAATCCTGCCGGTTTTGCCGACCCTGTCGGCCGCGAGAAAGCAGTCAAAGCCCGCCCCCGCCCCCAGGTCAAGGACAGTCTCGCCTTTCTTCAGTGAGGCTAGGGCTACCGGGTTGCCGCAGCCGAGGCCTAAATTCGCCCCTTCGGGGACCGTGTTGAGTTCTTCTTCAGTGTACCCGATGCGCTTGCTGATAGCCCGGGCGGAAGTGGTGCTGCTGCAGCAGGGGCTTTTTGTATTGCAGCACGAGCTACCCGCCTTGGCGATGCCGGCGTAGCGCTCCCTGACCGATTTCTTGATTTCTGTCTCTTTCATTTTCGGTTACCCCCTTAACTTCGCCCCCAGCTCTTTTTCCAGCCTTTTCAGGATTTGCGCCTGCACCTGGTTGACCTCGGCGTCGGTGAGGGTGTGGGTGGGGGACTGGTAGACAAGGCGGTAGGCGAGGGACTTTTTGCCGGCGGCCACCTGCTTGCCGGAGTAGACGTCAAAGAGGGTGGCCTCGCTGACCAGGTTGAAGCTGCGGATGATGTCCCGTACCCTCTGGTGGGTTATGGCTGCGTCCACCACCAGCGCCAGGTCCCTATTGGTGCTGGGGAAGCGTGGTATCGGCTGGAAGGCCTTATCGCCGGTGGTGAAAGGTGTCAGTGCCGGAACACTGAGCTCAAACAGGCCGACCGGCCCGGCAAGCTCAAAGGCATCGGCCACTTTGGGGTGCACCTCGCCGACGACGCCCAGCTTAACCGCCTTGCCTTTGTCTTCAATAATGATGGCTGCCTGCCTGGTAGGGTGCAGGCCCTCGTCGTTCCCAGTCTCAAAGCCCGTGGCCACGCCCAGATGGGCAAGCAAGCCCTCAACGACCCCCTTGGCATCGTAGAAGTCAAAAGAGCCGTCGCCGCCCAGCCATGATTTCGGTACCCTGGGGCCGCTCAATATGCCACACAGCACCTCCGGCTCATCGGGCAGGTCTTTCCCCCGGGGCAGGTAGACTTTTCCCAGCTCAAAAAGCCGGAGGCCGCCCTCTTCATGCCGCCGGTTGGCCGCCAGCGTGGTCAAGAGACTAGCGCGGAGGCTGGGGCGGAGGTATTCTTGGTCGGCGGTCATAGGGTTGGCCAGGCGGATGAGGCTGTCGGTCGGGTGCCCCACTTTGTTGAGCATCTCCAGGCCAGTCAGCGAGTAGGTGATGACCTCCTGAAAACCGTGGCCGACCAGGGTCTGCCTTATTTCTTTCTTGATTCTGAGGATGGGAGCCGGGTCGGGGTGGGGTATGGGCTGCGCCAGCAGGGTTGATGGAATCTGGTCGTAGCCAATGATGCGGGCCACCTCCTCAATAAGGTCAACCGCCTGCCTGATGTCGCTGCGCCAGTAGGGGGTGATAACCTGTACCTGTTTGCCTTCGGCCTGGCAGGTAAAGCCCAGCGAGGTGAGCGCACCCGTGATTTGTTCCAGGCTGAAAGTAGCGCCCAGGATGCGTTTTACCTCAGCGGTTGGTAGCTTGATGGGCTTGGCTTCTTTCTTGCCGGGGTAAACGTCAATGATGCCTTTAGCTATCTCCCCGCCGCCCAGCTGACTAATCAACTGCGTGGCGTGCCGCAGGGCGGGTAGGGTCAGCTCGGGGCTGATGCCCCGCTCAAAGCGTGTGGAGGCTTCGCTGGTCAGGGAGAGGTGGCGGCTGGTGTGGTGGATATTGGCCGCGTTGAAGCTGGCGGCCTCCAGCAGTATGGATGTGGTGCCTTCGGTGATTTCGCTGTTGGCACCGCCCATAACCCCGGCAATGGCCACTGCCCTCTCGGTGTCGGTGATGACCAGTATGTCGTGGTTAAGCTTACGTTCCACCCCGTCAAGGCTGGTGATGGTTTCCCCATCTCTGGCCCGGCGGATGATGATTTCCCGTCCCCTGATTTTTTCACCGTCAAAGGCATGCAGGGGCTGGCCGTACTCCAGCATGACGTAGTTGGTGATGTCCACAATGTTGTTTATCGGCCTCTGACCGCAGGCCAGGAGTCGTTCCTTGAGCCAGCGCGGGGACTCGGCGGCCCTGACGCCGGTGATGAGGCTGAGGCAGTACCTGGGGCAGAGGTCGCTGTCGGCAATCTCGGCGGCTATCTGAGTGTCTATCGGGGTGGCGGTCTCCTCATAGCTGATTTCGGGGATATGCACCTTCTGGCCGCTCAGGGCGGCGGCCTCGCGGGCAATGCCGATGACGGCAAGACAGTCGGGGCGGTTGGCGGTGACGGCAATATCAAAGATAGTATCGCCCAGGTAGTCGGCCAGAGGCATGCCTACCGGTGCCTCGGCGGGCAGGACCATAATGCCCTCATGGCTTTCGGAGATGCCCAGCTCCTTCTCGGAGCAGACCATGCCACTGGAGAGGACGCCGCGAATCCGGGCCGGCTTAAGCTCCTCGGTCTGGCTGCTGTGTGGGTTAATGAGGTGGGCGCCGACTCTGGCGAAGGCAATCTTATCGCCGATGACGAGGTTCGGTGCCCCGCAGACGACGGTCTCCTTCTCCTTGCCTAGGTCTACCGTAGCCAGGCGCAGGCGGTCGGCATTGGGGTGGGGGCTAATGGCGGTTATCTGCCCGATGATAATGTTATCCCAGCTGCCGCCGATGACCTGCATCCCCTCCACCTCAAGGCCAGCCAGCGTCAGCTTTTGGGCCAGCTCCGCCGGCGGCAGGGTAATGTCAACATAGTCTTTGAGCCAGTTAAGCGGTACTTTCATCCGTGTATCCTAAAACTGTCTTAAAAATCTCAGGTCGTTACTGTAGAAAAGCCGGACATCATCAATACCGTGGCGGAGCATGGGCAGGCGGTCAATGCCGATGCCGAAGGCGAAGCTGCCGTAGACATTCGGGTCAATGCCGCCGCGCTCCAGTACCTGCGGGTGGGTCATGCCGGCGCCGAGTATCTCTATCCAGCCGGAGTTACCGCAGAGGCGGCAGCCGCTGCCTTTGCAGACAATACAGTCTATGGCCATCTCCACGCCGGGCTCAACGAAGGGGAAGTAGTCCACGCGAAATCTCACCTTCCTGTCCTCGCCGAAGTAGCGGCGGGCGAACTCATAGAGCGTCCCCTTGAGGTCGGCCATGGTAATACCTTTGTCCACGGCGATGCCGTCAATCTGGTGGAACATGGGGACATGGGTGGCATCGCTGGCCTCGTAGCGGTAGACCCTCCCTGGCTCTATAGCCCTTATCGGCGGCTTAAGGCACTCCAGGGTCCGGGCGGTGACGGCGGTGCTGTGGGCGCGCAGTAGTTGTTTCCCCTTTTCCCCGGCCGGGGCGTCAATCCAGTAGGACGACATGCTGTCGCGGGCGGGGTGCTCGGCGGGCATGTTCAGGGCTTCAAAATTGTAGTAGTCCCACTCCACGTCCGGCCCCTCAATTATCTGGAAGCCCATAGAGATGAAGATGCTGCCTATCTCGTCAATGGTTTGTGTGATGGGGTGCAAGCGTCCGGCCAGGTCGGGCCTCCCCGGCAGGCTGATGTCAAAAAACTCCTTTTGGGATGCCGCCGCAAGCTCGGCTTCGCGCAGGGACTGGCCCTTCTGCTTGGCCATCTCCTCAAGTAAGGTTTTAATCTGGTTGGCGGCGCCGCCGACGGCCTTCCTCTTGTCTATAGGTAGCGCCGCCAGGCCGCGCAGGGTCTGGGTCAGCGGGCTTTTCTTGCCCAGATAATGCACCCGCCAGGCCTCCAGGTCCCTGGGGTTGTCAATGCCTTCCAGCTGCTTTATGGCCGCTTGTTTTATCTCTTCAAGCTGCTCTAACATCTTCCGGCTCTAAGAAAAATTTCCCCTTCCGGTGGTGGGAAGGGGAACACGGGAAAAGGCAGGAGGCAGGCATAGCCTATTCCTTGGCCTGGCCCCCGGCCGTGGTCACCAGGTTGGCGAAGGCCTCCGGCTCCCGGACGGCCATATCCGCCAGCATCTTGCGGTTCAGGGCAATGCTGGACTTCTTCAGACCGGCCATGAACTGGCTATAGGTCATGCCCTGGGCCCGGCAGGCGGCATTAACGCGCAGAATCCACAGCCGCCTCATATCGCCCCGCCGCTCGCGGCGGTGGAAGTAGGCGTAGTTTAACGAGTGGAGCATGGACTCGGTCGCCCGGCGGATAAGGGCATGCTTGGTCCCCCTATGCCCCTTGGTCAGGGCGAGTATCTTCTTATGGCGCTGGTGTGAGGTGACACCCCTTTTTACTCTCGGCACTTCCCCGTTCCTCCTCTACTATTTGACCCCGTAGGGTATCAGTCTTTTGATGCGCTTGCGGTTGGCGGGGCTGAGTTCCACCATTTCGTCCAGCATCCCCTTTACCCTCTTGGACTTGTTGCGGCGCAGGTGGCTCTTCGGGCCTCTGGTGCGTATAATCTTACCGCTGCCGGTAATGCGTAGGCGGCTCTTGGCCCCCTTATGAGTTTTTAGTTTCGGCATGTTGGACTTCCCTTTTTTCTTCTTTTACTTTAGCCTTGGCAGTGGCCGGTGCCGGGGCCTTAGCGCCTTCTGTCGCCTGGGTCTTGGCCGGGGCTCTGGTGCTGGCCGGCGCCAGGACGATGTTCATCCTTTTCCCCTCCATGACCGGCTGCTTCTCCAGGGCGGCAATATCGCTCAGCGATGCCACCATCCTCTGCAGCACCTTCCAGCCCAGTTCGGGGTGTGTGGCTTCACGTCCCCGGAACATTAACGTTAGTTTGACCTTATCACCTTCGTTAAGCAGCTTTCTGGCCGTCCTGGCTTTAGCCTCAAAATCATGAAGGCCTATCTTGGGCCGCAGCCTGACTTCCCTGAGCAGCGAGACCTTCTGGTTCTTCCTGGCCTGCTGCTCTTTCTTCGCCTGCTCGTATTTGAACTTGCCGTAATCAAGAAGGCGGCATACGGGAGGCACCGATGTCGGTGCTACCTCAACAATGTCCAGCATCTGCTTCCTCGCCACCTCCCTTGCCTCGGCCAGGGTCATGATGCCCAGCTGCTCCCCCTTTTCCCCGACCAGGCGGACCTCTCTGGCGATAATCCGCTCGTTGACGCGCAGTTGCTTAACTATATGCTTTTTTCCTCCTCCGACTGAAGATTGTCTACGAACAAAAACTATACCATATTTTTTTCGGGGAAGCAAATCCGGGGTGGTTTTAGTTCTTTTACCCCTTTATTTTACAACTCTCCCCCTGTGTCCCCCTCCCTTGGGAAGGGAGGGGGAGTTTTATTTGAAGAGGGGCTGGCGCCCCTCTTCGCGGGCTACTCCCCCTTTGGGGGAAAAGGGGGTATGAAAAAGAAAGGTGTTATTTTACCATTATCGTAGGCTTCCCCTGGAAGATATCGGGGCTTTGTCCCCTTAGAACTCCCCCTTCGCGTAAAGGGGCTGGCGTTCTCCCTGCACTTCCTCTGTTGGGTATGGGTGCTTAACACGCAGGGGAGTTTGAGGGGCGCTAGCCCCTCAAAAAGCATTCACCCCCTTCCCTTACTAAGGGAAGGGGGCAGGGGGATAGGTTCGTAAAATAGTCCCGAATGATATTGGGGGGAAACGCCGCCCGAAGTTTTATGCCCTGCTGGCGATTTCCGCCGTTATAGCTTGTATGAAATCGGCGAAGGGCTGGGTGGCCTGCTCACCGCTGCGGCGGCGGATAGAAACGGTATTCTCGGCTACCTCCTTATCCCCGACGACGAGCATATAGGGCACCTTCTCCATCTGCGCCTGCCGGATTTTCGCATTTATCCTCTCGGGGCGGTCATCAACCTCCACACGGACGGCGTGGCCCTTAAGCTCTTTCTCAAGCCTGCGGGCATAGTCCAGGTGGCGGTCGGCTACGGGGATTATTTTGACCTGAACCGGCGAAAGCCAGGTCGGGAAGGCGCCGCCGTAATGCTCAATCAGCAGGCCGAAAAATCTCTCCCAGGCGCCGAGCAGGGCGCGGTGTATCATGTAGGGCCGGTGCTCCTGCCCGTCGGCGCCAACGTAGACCAGGTCAAAGCGCTCCGGCAGGGTGAAGTCAAACTGAATGGTGGTCATCTGCCATTCTCGCCCCAGGGCGTCCTCTATTTTCAGGTCAATCTTGGGGCCGTAGAAGGCGCCGCCGCCCTCGTCCACTTCGTATTCCAGGTTGTTTTCAGCAATGACCTTGCGCAGGGTGTCCTGCGCATCCTGCCACATCTTTTCGCTGCCGATGGAGTTGGCGGGGCGGGTGGCGAGATAGACCTTGTACTTGTGGAACCCGAAGACACGCCACATGTGCAGGGAGAAGCGCAGCACCTCGGAAATCTCGTCGTTCATCTGCTCCGGCGTGCAGATGATGTGGGCATCGTCCTGGGTGAAGCCGCGTACCCTGAGGAGCCCCATAAGCACGCCGCTACGCTCGTAGCGGTAGACGGTGCCCAGTTCCGCCCAGCGCAGGGGTAAATCCCGGTAAGAGCGTGTCTTTGATTTATAGGCGAGCAAGTGGAAGGGGCAGTTCATGGGTTTCAGGTAGTATTCCTGCTCGTCAATGAGTATTGGTGAGTACATGTACTCGCGGTAGTGGTCAAGGTGGCCGCTCTTTTCCCATAGTTTGCTGAGACCAATATGTGGCGTATAGAGAATCTCGTAGCCGTTGGCGAAGTGCTCCTGCCGCCAGAACTCCTCAATAATGGCGCGGATGCGCCCGCCCTTGGGCAGGTAGATGACGAGGCCGCCGCCTATCTCGTCGGGCGTGAGGAAAAGCTCAAGCTCCTTGCCCAGCTTGCGGTGGTCGCGCCTTTTGGCCTCCTCAAGGCGTGCCAGGTGCTCCTCAAGCTCCTTCTGGCTATTGAAGGCGACGCCGTAGATGCGCTGGAGCATGGGATTGCGTTCTTTGCCCCTCCAGTAGGCCCCGGCGATATTGACCAGCTTGAAGGCCTTGATTTCGCCGGTGGACTTGACATGGGGCCCGCGGCACAGGTCAACGAAGCTGCCCTGCTGGTAGATGCCCACCTTTTCATCCCCGATTTCGTCAATCAGCTCCAGCTTGTAGGGTTGGTCGGCGAAGAGCTTTTTCGCTTCCGCCTTGGAGATTTCCCGGTGGATAAAAGGCTGATTGGCCTTGATGATTTCAGCCATTTTCTTCTCAATGGCGGGCAGGTCATCGGGGGTGAGGGGGCGGGGCAGCTCAAAGTCGTAGTAGAAGCCGTCCTCTATCGCTGGGCCGATGCCGAACCTGGCATCCGGGAAGAGGGATAGTACCGCCTCGGCCATAATATGGGCAGCCGAGTGGCGCATGGACTCCAGTTTTTCATCCCTAGCTTTATCAGGCACCATTTTGCCTATTTGTCCCCATCAACCTCTTTCCCGTAGGCTTGCTTCGGGGTGACGCCACGGGCTATGGCCGCGGCTATTACCGCCTTGGTAATATCGCCGGCGATGAAGGGGAGCGCCCCCATGGCCAGGAGGCTGGTGAAGGTGGCCGGCGAGCCCTTGATGAAGCTCAGCCAGAGGCCAAGCTGGAGTAGCCCCGGCCCGTAGATAAGGATGAAATTGGCGAAGAGCATCAGCCCCAGCATGCAGAAGAAACCTCTGGAGCGGATGTATTTATCGGTAAAGTAGCCCAGGAAGAGTGAGGCCAGGATAAAGCCGATAATGTACCCGCCGGTAGGTCCGGCCAGGTGGGCCAGGCCGCCGCCCCAGCCGGTAAACCAGGGCACCCCGGCCACGCCCAGCCCGGCGTAGAGGGCCAGGCTGATACCCCCCCACCACCTCCCCAGGAGCACGCCGGCCAGGAGTACGGCGAAGGTCTGCCCCGTGACCGGCACCGGGCTCCAGGGGAGCGGGATGCGGAGCTGGGCCAGCAGCCCGACCAGGCAGGCGGCACCGGTGGCCAGGGCCAGCTTCTTGGGGATGCTTAGTTCGTATCTCCAACGGAAGAGGTCGTACTTGGTCTGGTTGATTCTCGCCGCTATCGCCATATTAGCTCCCTCAAACTCGCTTTATTAGCGGATGGTCGGCTTCTCAGTACCGATGATGCCGATTTCTATCTTGTGGCCGCACCTGGGGCAGGTCAGATTAATGGTAATCGGCTGCTTCATCACCCGCTCCGCCACGGCGGTGACCATTGAGTCAATATTATCAAAACGCCGGTCCAAAAGCTCCAGTTGCTTCTGGATCTGCTCAAGCTCTTTTTCGCTCAGTCCCTCTTTATCTGCCAAGGCCCCAGCCCTTCGGTGAAATTACGTTTAGACCCATTATATGTCGTGGGTGGTGATATGTCAAAATCTATTGATTTATGAAGAGCAGCGGCGTATAATCCTAAAAACAAGGGAAGGTTCTCTGGGCTGAAGTAAAGGAGGTGAGCGAAATGCCAGAGCAGGAAATTGGCAAGGTGAGCGACTTCTTTGCCCATCCGGTGGTCGCCGGTATTGACCTGACCGGCTCCCTGAAGGTGGGGGACACCATCCACATCCTCGGGCATACCACCAACATTGAGATGGTCGTCAGCTCCATGCAGATTGACAACAAGGACGTCGCCGAGGCCAAGCAGGGGGACTCCGTGGGCGTCAAGGTGCCGGAGCGGGTGAGGCGGGGCGATACCGTCTATAAGGTTACCGAGTAAGAAGGTAGCCTTTGCCTAGTATTCTAAAGGGCGGCCAGGTTATACCTGGCCGTACCGCCTATCCCAGGGACTTGACCAGGTTGGCCATCTCAATGGCGCTGACCGCGGCATCAAAGCCCTTGTTGCCTGCCTTGGTGCCGGAGCGCTCCACGGCCTGCTCCAGGGTATCTGTGGTGATGACGCCGAGGATGACGGGTATGCCGCTGTCCAGGCTGACCTTGGCGATGCCCTTGGTCACCTCGGAGGCGATATAGTCAAAGTGGGGTGTGCCGCCCCGGATGACCGCCCCCAGGCAGATAATGGCGTGGTACTTCTTGGTCTGGGCCATTTTCTGGGCAACGAGGGGGATTTCAAATGAGCCGGGTGTCCAGGCAATATCAATATCCTCCTCGCTGACGCCGTGGCGGAGCAAGGCGTCCTGCGCCCCCTCCAGCAGCTTCTGGCTGAAGAACTCGTTAAAGCGGGAGACAACCACCCCGAACCTCAGCCCCTTCCCCAGCAAATTGCCCTCAAATTTCTTGCTCATATTAGTCTCCTTAAATTTTTATTCTATTTCGTCGGTGGCATCAGGTACTTTCAGGAGGTGCCCCATCTTCTTCTGCTTGGTCGCCAGGTAGCGGCGGTTGTGCGGATTGGGCTGGGTGACGATAGGTACAATCTCCGTCACCTTCAGCCCGTAGCTTTCCAGGCCGATGCGCTTCTTGGGGTTGTTGGTGAGCAATCTGATGTGGCGCAGCCCCAGCTCCGCCAGAATCTGGGCGCCGATGCCGTAGTCGCGGGGGTCGGGGTCAAAGCCCAGGGAGATATTGGCCTCCACGGTGTCCAGCCCCTTGTCCTGTAGGGCATAGGCGCGTATCTTGTTATGGATGCCGATGCCCCGACCCTCCTGCCTCATGTAGAGGAGGACGCCCCTGCCTTCCTGGGCTATTTTCTCCATGGCCATTTTTATCTGCTCGCCGCAGTCGCAGCGCAGGCTACCGAAGACCTCGCCGGTGAGGCACTGGCTGTGCACCCGCACCAGCACCGGCTCATCGGTGGCCACATCCCCCATCACCAGGGCCAGGTGCTCGTCGGGGTCGGTATCGCTTCTGTAGGCGATGATGGTGAACTCGCCGTAGGGCGTCGGCAACTTGGCCTCGGCGACGCGGTGCACCAGCCTCTCGTGGCGGTAGCGGTAGGCGATAAGGTCGGCCACACTGACAATCTTCAGCCCGAACTTGTCGGCGAAGGCCTCAAGCTGGGGCAGACGTGCCATGGTGCCATCCTCGTTCATAATCTCGCAGCAGACACCGGCGGGATAAAGCCCCCCTAGCCTGGCCAGGTCAACCGTCGCCTCGGTCTGCCCCGCCCGCACCAGCACGCCGCCGTCCCTGGCGCGCAGGGGGAACATATGCCCCGGCATGACGATATCCTCGGGCCTGGTCTTGGGGTCAATGATGGCTTTGACCGTGGTCGCCCGGTCCGCCGCCGAGATGCCCGTGCTTGTGCCGTGCTTGGCCTCAACCGATACCGTGAAGGCGGTGCCGAAGTGTGAGGTATTATTGCCCGTCATCATGGGTATCTTCAGCTCGTCTAGCCTTTCGCCGATAATCGGCAGGCAGATAAGCCCCCGCCCGTGCCTGGCCATGAAGTTGATGGCCTGGGGGGTGACCTTCTCCGCCGCCATGACCAGGTCGCCCTCGTTCTCCCTGTCCTCATCATCAACGACGATGATGAACCTGCCGGCTTTTATATCTTCAATGGCTTCTTGAATACTGGCTAGTCCCATAAATTACCTCACCGCGAAGCCGTGCTCCTCCAAAAAATCGGCAGTTATGCCTGTGTTCTGCTTCCGGCCCAATCTCTCCACGTATTTGGCGATAATGTCCGTCTCAAGGTTGACCATGTCACCCACCTTTTTACTGCCCAGAATAGTATGCTGCTGGGTATAGCCCACGATAGAGACCCCGAAAAAGTCGCCCTCCATCTCGGTGACCGTCAGGCTGACACCGTCAACGGCGATAAAGCCCTTGGGCACGATATAGCGCATCACCTCGGGTGGGGCTTCAAACCTCATCAGCACGGCCTCGCCTTCCCTGGTGACCGAGGCCACCCGCCCGGTAGCGTCAATATGCCCCGGCACCAGATGCCCCCCCAGTTCCCCTCCCAGGGACAGAGGCCTCTCTAGGTTGACCAGGTCGCCGGCGCGGAGCTGGCCGAGGTTGGTGCGCCGCCGCGTCTCGGGCATGATGTCCACCGAGAAAGATTTAGCGTCAGAATCGGTCACCGTCAGGCATACGCCGTTGACAGCGATGCTGCCGCCCGGCTGCATCCCTTTCAGGGCCTTATCAGCAGCTACGGTCAGGCCCGACGGGTTGGCCGAGATAATACTGCCTATCTCTTCAACAATACCGGTGAACACACCTCACCCCTGGCTCCAGACCTGCTTACTGTAATTCTAACACCTATCTTATGACAAGTGCAATATAAGCTAGGTAGGAACTATATTATACTCGGATGCTGTGAGGGAAATCAAGGTGTTGTTTCACAACCTATCCCCCTGCCCCCTTCCCTTCATAAATTCCCAAGGGAAGGGGGTAAAAAGAAAGAGGGGCTGTCGCCCCTCTAGGACTCCCCAGAAAAGGGAGTGTGTGAGAGGGGTGAAACCCCTCTCTAAATAAGGGATTGACAATTCCACCAGCAGGACTATAATGAGCTTGCTCGGTGAGGTAATGTAGATGGACAGATATACGCTTACTTATGAGGGAAGGGCAAGATTTAAAAGGACGAAGATACGCATGGACATAGAAGGTAAGGAGGAAGGCTATGAGGCCCTTGACTATCTCTACGAGCATGGAGCCGCGACGGTGGCAGAGATTGAAGACGCTATCGGGCTATCCTATGAGCAGGTGGTGAGTAAATTAGAGGATTTCTTAGCCTGGGGCTATGTAGAGAGATTGGCGGGGCGGTAGGTATCAGGAAGACGCGATTAAATGTTATAATTTAGTTGATGGATATCCTCGCCGAACTGAACCCCGCCCAGAGAGAGGCTGTGGAGGCCATCAATGGGCCGGTGCTGATATTGGCCGGGCCGGGCAGCGGCAAGACAAGGGTCATCACCCACCGCATCGCCTACCTCATCAAGGTATGTGGCCAAAGCCCCCGGCGTATCATGGCGGTGACCTTTACGAACAAAGCCGCCCGCGAGATGGAGGAGCGCCTCAGGCACCTGGTCGGCAGCTTACTGAAAGACCTGACGGTGGGCACCTTCCATGCCATCTGCGCCCGCATCCTGCGCCGCGAAGGCAGGGCCATCGGCATCAGCCCCAGCTTCGTCATCTATGATGATGATGACCAGCTCAGCCTGCTGAAAAGGAGCCTCCAGGAGCTGAACCTTGACCCCAAGCAGTATGCCCCGCAGGCCATACAATCGGCCATCTCTGCCGCCAAGAGCCGTATGCTCACGCCCGCCGACTACCTCAAGCATAGCCGCAGCTACTTTGAGGAAATCGTGCAGCGCGTCTACGAGCGCTACCAGAAGCTCCTCACTGAGAGCAGTGCCCTGGACTTTGACGATTTGCTCTTAAAAACGGTACAGCTCTTCCGGGAGAAACCGGAGGTCCTCGCCCGCTACCAGGACCGCTATCTCCACCTCCAGGTGGATGAGTTCCAGGACACCAACCTCGTCCAGTACGAGCTTATGAAGCTTTTGGCGGGAAAACACCGCAATATCTGTGTTGTCGGCGACCCTGACCAGTCCATCTACTCCTGGCGGGCCGCCGACCTGCGTAACATCCTCAACTTTGAAAAGGACTATCCTGATGCCAGGGTGGTGTTCCTGGAGCAGAACTACCGCTCCACCAAATTAATCCTGGAGGTAGCCTCCCACGTCATCTCCGCCAACCGGCAGCGCAAGGAGAAAAAACTGTGGACGGAGAATGAGGCGGGCCTGCCCGCCGCCGTCATTGAGACCTACAACGAGCAGGAGGAGGCTCAGTTCGTCGTCAGCGAGATTGACCGCCTGACAAGCCAGGAAGGGATGAAGTTGGGCGACTTTGCCGTGATGTACCGCACCAATGCCCAGTCGCGCGCCCTGGAGGAGGCCTTCATCCGCTACGGGACGCCCTACCGGCTAGTGGCGGGCACCCGCTTCTACGAGAGGCGCGAGGTCAAGGATGTCCTCGCCTATTTACGGCTTGTCCAGAACCCATCCGATACCGTCAGCCTCATGCGCATCATCAATGTACCTCAGCGCGGCATCGGGCAGCGCAGCCTGGACGAGCTTGCCCAGTGGGCCAGGACGCAGGGCATCCCTGAGTACCGGGCCTTGCAGCTCCTTTCTGGGCCGGAGGAGAAGGCATCTCCCCCGCCCATCAGCCCGCGGACGGTAAAATCACTGGCCGGTTTTGCCGCCATGATGGAGGGTTTCATCGCCCGCCGCCGGGAGCTAAAGCTGGTGGAGCTTTTTGACCTGGTTACGGAGGCTACCGGCTACAAGCCGTACTTGGCCGGTATGGTGGATGGGGAAGAGCGCTGGGAGAATGTCCTGGAGCTACGCACCGTGGCCGACGAGTACCGCGACCTCAAGCCGTCCGAGGCCCTGAGCGCCTTTCTGGAGGGCGTGGCGCTGGTCTCGGATGTGGACGGGATGGAAAGCGGCGCCAACGCCGTCACCCTGATTACCCTCCACCAGGCCAAGGGGCTGGAGTTCCCTGTGGTCTTCATCGTGGGCATGGAGGAGGGGCTTTTGCCGCACTTCAAGTCCATTGACGACGCCGAGCAGCTGGAGGAGGAGAGGCGGCTCTGCTACGTGGGCATCACCCGGGCGCAGAAGCGGGTGTACCTGGTGCGCGCCTTCCGCCGCAGCCTGATGGGCTCTAGCGCCCCCCGCTCACCCTCCCGATTTTTGAAGGATATACCGCCGCGTTTACTTGCGGGCGGCACCCCGCGGGCTGAAGAGGAAGGCGGTGTTGAGCCTGAGACAGAATCTTTGGATGAAACGGCCAAGCCCCGCTATCACATAACCACCGCCCGCTCAACCGCCCCGGAGCCGAGGTACGACCTCCCCCGGTTCAAGGCCGGCGACCATGTCCGCCACGCCCAGTTCGGCGAGGGTATTGTGGTCAGCTGCCATATGATGAAGAACGACGCCGAGGTGGTGGTCGCCTTTGACGGGGCGGGGGTGAAGAGGCTTTTACTCAGCTTTGCCAAGATAGAGAAGGTGTAGAGGGGTTTGTTAGGGGGTAGGGGAGTAGCCAGCCAAGAGAGGGGCGCCAGCCCCTCTCTCTTTATTTCCCCCTCTCCTGTGACCCCTCGTCAGGAGAGGGGGATACAGGGGGTGAGGTAGAACCCACGAGCGCACCCGCTTGACAAGGGTTGGCTAGTTATATATAATTTCCCGAACGCTCCAAGAAATCACCAAGCTAAGCAATAATTCTAGCAAAGGAGAGAATAATCGGTGAAGAAGCTGGCCCTGGTGACATTAATGCTTGTATTGACAGCTGCCATGGTTCTTGGTTGCACAAAACAGACGTCCACACCAGCACCAACAACACCCGAGACGACAGAAGCACCATCGGCAGCACCCGCAACGCCATCAAAGTTCGGGGGGCGTGTGCCCGAATTCGAGCCCCAGGGAGGGGAATACGGGAAGTACTTTGTAAGAGGACCCAAGGCGGGGGGATGGGTTATGCCCACGATTTCAGAAGTGTTACAACTGGATGCAGACATTGTCCCAGAAACCGACATGTACTTTTATTTTAGCTTCCTGGCACCGGGCTACGGCGATATTGGGTCACACGGGCCTCACACGCACCCCTGTTGGGAAGTCCTGGGATTCTTCAGCGCCTATCCTAACGACCCTTATAACCTGGATGCGGAAATCGTGTTATACATGGGCGAGGAAATGGAACCACATACCATCACCCAGTCCACCATCGTCTATATCCCCCCGAATACACCACATTGCCCGTTGGTATATGAGAAAATGGGCAGGCCAATCGTCTTTCTCTATGCTATGGGTTCACCCGTGGTTCAGGAAACGTCCCGCAGAGACCTAGAGGCGCTGATACCTGAAAAGCATAGAGCCGGCGTGTTTTATCCACACGATATGCCTTTCCCGATGCCGCAGCAGACAGTCAAGAGCGAAGCGGCCAAATGGGCTTGCCCGGCCTGTCCTTATGTCTATGACCCGGCAGTGGGAGACCCCAAGGGCGGCATCGCCCCGGGGACACCCTTTGAAGAAATTCCTGATGACTGGGTATGCCCTATATGCGGGCTGAGCAAGAGCAAGTTCCAGAAAATAGAGTAACGGAGTCGTCGCCACAATAGAGTCTCCGAAGAAGGGGCAAACTTCTTAAAGCAACGTTGAAGAGGGGCACCGGGCCACGGTAATCACGGGAGAGAAGTTTGAGGAGCAAGAGCCCCCTTTTCTTCGTTGGGGGGTGTTTTAGAGGGCGCCAGCCTACGGTAATATCAAGAGGGAGAGTTTAAGAGGGGGCAACGCCCCCTCTTTTTTAATTTCCCCCTTCCCATTGGGAAGGGGGATAAAGGGGGATGGGGTAAGGTAAACCCCCTTTGACTGGGTTAAGCCAAAAGGTTAAACTCTAAGCAGAAATGCCCATCAAAGTCCTCGCTCAAGAAGTTATCTCCCAGATTGCCGCCGGCGAGGTGGTGGAGAGGCCGGCCTCGGTGGTGAAGGAGCTGGTGGAAAACGCCCTGGATGCCGGCTCAAGTCAGATTGCCGTGGAGGTGCGGGGCGGAGGGATAACCCTCATCAGGGTGACGGATAATGGTAGTGGCATACCCGCTAACGAGGTTGAGCTTGCCTTCCAGCGCCACGCCACCAGCAAGATAGCCAGCCTCAGTGATTTGGAGTCCATCGGCAGCCTGGGTTTTAGGGGCGAGGCCCTACCCAGCATCGCCGCCGTGGCCCAGGTGGAGATGCTCACCTGCGCCGAGGGTGAGACGGCGGGCACCTATCTTGGCCTGGAGGGAGGGGCCATCACCAGCCGCAAGAGCCAGGCACGTCCCCGCGGCGCGACGGTGACGGTGCGTAACCTGTTCCGGCACGTGCCGGCGAGGCTGAAATTCCTCAAGTCGGAGGCTACGGAGAACAGCCATATTGCCAATGTCGTCAGCCAGTATGCCCTCTCCTTTCCCGAGGTCGCCTTCAGCCTGTCGGTGGACGGGAAGGAGGCGCTGCGGACATCGGGGCGGGGCCGTCTCCTGGACAGCGTCATTGATGTCTACGGCGTGGCCATGGCCAGCAGGATGCTGGAAATCACTAATCCCGATGATGAGTGGCAGGGTGGTGAGGCTAATATCAGGGTCACCGGCCTGGTCGGCGCCCCGGAGCTGGGGCGGGCCGGGCGGGGCTACCTCAGCTTTTTCGTCAACCGGCGCTGGGTAAATAGCCGCCTTTTGGCCTTTGCCGTGGAGGAGGCCTATCACGGGCTTCTGATGACGGGCCGGCACCCGGTGGCGGTGGTCAATATCTCCCTGCCGCCATCGGAGGTGGACGTCAATATCCACCCCGCCAAGAGCGAGGTGAAATTTCAGAAGGAGCATGAGGTCTTCCGCGCTGTGCAGAGGGCCGTGCGGCAGGCCCTGGTGCTAGGGATGCCGGTGCCGAAGGTTGAGGAGGTAGCCGCCCCCTATGCCGCACCGCCCGCCGGGGTGCAGGAGTTATGGCCATCAGCCGAGAGCGCCACCCATCCCACACCGCCTGAGCCCCCACCGCCTTTACTATCCTCCCTGCCGGTGCTACGGGTGGTAGGGCAGGTGCTTCATAGCTACATTGTCGCCGAGGGGCCGGATGGCCTTTACCTTATTGACCAGCATGCCGCCCACGAGCGCATCCGTTTTGAAAAAGTAAAGCAGCAGAGGGCAGAGCGGGGGGTAGGGGTGCAGGGGCTGCTTGCGCCAGCCGCCTTTGAGGTAAGCCCCCGCCAGGACGAGGTCTTGAAGTCCTGCCTTGAGGAGCTGGTCGGGTACGGCTTCTCCCTGGAGCCCTTCGGTGTTCGGGCCTACCTGGTGCGGGCGGTGCCGGCCCTGCTGGGTGGGGGGGACTGGGCGGGGGTGCTGCGGGAGCTGCTGGAGACGCTATCGGGGGAGGCGAAGAGCCGCTGGGAGGAGAAGATTGTTGCTTCTATCGCCTGCCATGGCGCGGTGAGGAGTGGGCAGGTGCTATCTGATGATGAGATGCGCTCGCTGGTGCGCCAACTGGAGCAGTCGCCCAATCCCCATACCTGTCCCCACGGCCGCCCCACCATCATCCATCTCAGCACCGGGCAGCTGGAGAAGGGGTTCGGGCGGGGCTAAGGGAGCATCTGGTAGTCTATCTTCCCCTCCGTCGGTCTCTGGAGCAGTTCCCACCGTACCATGCCGGCCTCAATGAGCTGGCGGATGCGTTTCTCCTGCGGGGTAAGCTGGGGGCTCTTGCCGCTCTTTATCTCCATGATGACGATTTCCCGCGGGTCACCCTGGGCCAGTCCAGGGAAGATAATCAAATCCACGGGGCTGCCGATGAAACGGGCCTCGGTGGGGTCGTACTTGAATTCGGGGAGGTAGGGGGCCATCTGCTCGGTGAACCTGCCGCCCAGCACCGCCCGGCTCTGGCTGACGGCGGACTTTCTCGCCTGCTCCATCTCTTCCTGCCATTTCTGTACCTCCGCCTCCTGCCACTGGCGGAACTTTCTTTCATACCTAAGGCGGGTGATTGAGTTCATCAGGATGATAACCAGAATAGCGGCGAGGATAACCAAGGCGATGATGAGAGTTTCCATATTGGCCTCCCCAATTAGGTTAATAAACACTCCCGATATTTAATGTCGGTTGGGCGGGTAGCAGAAAAATCAGTCTGTTGGTTGCTTACTGCTGCCGGGCTTGACCAGGGGTATGCCGGCGGCGCAAAGCGGGCATTCCTGCGGCTGGTAGGTGATGACCTCGGTGCGGTGGCAGCTGAAGAAGGGGACACCGAAGTCCACCTTCTCTGGGGAGCGGTCAACCAGGACGCCGATGCCCACGACCTTGCCGCCCGTTTTAGTGACGGCCTCAAGCATCTCGCGTAGGGAGCCGCCCTTGGTAAAGACATCATCAACAATAAGGACATGCTCGCCGGGGGCAATACGGAAGCCGCGCCGGAAGGCCCGGCCGCCGCCCTCCTCCCTTTCGGCGAAGATGCCGCGCACACCCAGCTGCCGGGCGACCTCGTAGGCCAGGATGACCCCGCCGGTGGTTGGCCCCGCCACCACCTGGACGCCTGAGCGGCGGAAGTGGTCGGCAATCATGCCGCAGAGTTGCTCCGTGTAGCGGGGGAACTGGAGCACCAGGGCCTTCTCCCAGTAGGCAGGGGAGTGCAGGCCGGAGGAAAGCAGGAAATGCCCCTTCAGTACCGCCCCTGATTTCTCAAAGATGGCCTCAACCTTCTCTGTCACCCTATCCCTCCTTGGCTCTAGCTTGTCCCGTGGTCTTGGTGGCCAGCTGCTCACCCAGCGGGTAATCGGGCACCACCTCCCAGTCAGTCGGCGGCCAGGTTATCAGCCAGGCCTTGCCGATGATATTCTCGCGCGGCAAAAACCAGCCGTTATGCGAATCGTTGCTGATGTTGCGGTTATCGCCGAGGACGAAGTAGCTATCCTTAGGGACCTCCCGCTTGGCCAGGGTGTAGCCGGGCGGGTTCTGAATATAGGGTTCCTTCAGCTTGCTGCCGTTGACATAAACAGCCCGGTCCTTTACCTCAATGCTGTCGCCGGGCAGGCCGATGACACGCTTGATGAAGTCGTCCTGCTGGCCGTTGGGGGCCTTGAAGATGACCACGTCGCCCCGCTTGGGCTCACCGAAGAAATAGACGGCTTTGTTGACCAGCACCCTCTCCCCCTCGTGGAAGCTGGGTTTCATGCTGCTCTGGAGGACAACGAAGGTCTGGAAGACGGCCCGTGCCCCGAAGAAGATGACCAGGGCCAGTATAATGGTTATCAGGACTTCCCGCAGAAAAGATTTCATCCGAAGCTGTCCTTAATACTAGACCCAATTATACCCTATTTACCTCCCAACCTTCCAGTTCCGGCAGCTAGAAACTTGACATCATCAGGGTTTTGTTCTATGTTATACCTAACCATCCGAGGTGTCTATTCTAGTATGAGTGCTGGCGCGACTATCATGCTCTATTCGGTGTTACTGACGGTAGGGGCCTTCTGCCTTGGTGCCTGCCCCTTTTCCCTGTGGGTGGGGCGCTCATTCCTGGGCAAGGATATCAGGGGCTACGGGGACGGCAATCCCGGTGCCGCCAACGTATTTCGTGCCGGCGGCGGTAAAAAAGTAGGCTTCCTGGCGGTATTTCTGGATGTGGCCAAGGGTGTGCCCTTTGTCGCTGTGGCGCATCTAGTTCTGGGTTTACCCGATGCGGTGGTGGTGGTGGTAGCGCTGGGTGCGATTCTGGGGCATGCCTTCTCGCCGCTTTTGGGATGTCGTGGGGGTAAGGCTATCGCCGTCACCTTCGGCACCCTTCTGGCCCTGCCCCAGCACGAGATACTGGTAGCCTTTATCATCTTCCTGATTGTGGGTACCCTCTTCATAGAGGTTGATGCCTGGGTGGTTATCTTCGGCGCGGCGGGTACGCTGGCCTATCTGGCCGTTACCGTGGGGGGCTCCTGGGAATCGCTGTTCATGCTGGGGGTGCTGGCCATACTGGTCGTCAAGCACTTTGATGACCTGCACACCCTACCCGGCGTCAGGGGGAGGCTCATCCAGTGGCTGCAATCAAGAAGGCGGGAGCCCTAGCTCCGGAGGGACCGAGATGCTGTACCAGATAATCGTAGCCGCGGGGCTGCTGCTCTTTATGCTTAACCTCATCCTCAACCTGAGGAGCCTAAAAACGCCGCGTGGTGATAGTAAAGTGCCCGAGCCGGCACCTCTCATCTCGGTGCTTGTCCCGGCCAGGGATGAGGAAGAGAATATCGCCGCCTGCCTGGAGTCCCTGCGCCGGCAGGACTACCCTAACTTTGAGGTCCTGGTGCTGGACGATAACTCCACGGACAACACGGCCGGCATCGTCGGGCGGCTCGCCGCCGAGGACAGTCGTATCCAGCTCGTCAGGGGGGAGGCGCTGCCTGAGGACTGGGCGGGCAAGCCCTTCGCCTGCCAGCAGCTGGCCAGGCAGGCCATAGGCTCCTGGCTGCTCTTTGTTGATGCCGATACGACGCATGCCCCCCACATGCTGCGCAGCGTGCTTGACCTGGCGCTGAGGCTTAAGGTATCCTTGCTCTCCGGCTTCCCCCGCCAGCTGGCCGGTGCCCTGCCCCAGAAGATAGCTGTGCCGGTAATCTACTTCATCATCATGGGCTGGGCGCCGCTGTGGTGGCTCCATCGCTCCAGGTCGCCGCGGCCATCGGTGGCTGTCGGCCAGTTCCTTTTCTTCCTCAGGGAAGAGTACTGGCGTATCGGCGGGCACGAGGTGGTCAAGTCCCGGATACTTGAGGATGTCTGGATGGGTATTGAGGTATCCCGCCACGGGGGCCGCCATATCGCCGTTGACCTCTCATCGGTGGTCTCCTGCAACATGTACCGGACGATGGGGGCGATGTGGCATGGTCTGGTCCGGTGTATCTACTCGGTGGTGGCCCTGTCGCCGCTACTGCTGGTGGTGCTGCTGCCCGCCGCCTGGGTCTTTTATCTGGCACCCTTCTTCTGGCTCTGGAACGGTTTTGTCGCGACCGATGCACCGACTATCTGGCGGGCGGTGGTCGTTTTTCAGGTAGCGGTGATACTCTTTATGCGGTGGCTGGCGGATGGCCGCTTCAGGGAGCCGGCCATCTCGGCCTGGCTTCACCCGCTTGGCTTTTCGTTTCTTTTTATCAGTGTGCTCTACGCCGCCTGGCGGCGGCTGGTCGGGGCCGGCGTGACCTGGAAGGAGCGGCTCTACGGCGGGGAGGAATCGGTGGTGGAGTAAAAGGGAAGGGGTAAAAGAGTAAGAGGGGCTTCGCCCCTCTTTTATTTTCCCTCTGTTTCTTTCCGGCCTTAGGTATGGTTGGGTTGGCGTCTCATATGCTCCCGGCACTGGTGGACGAAGGCCTCCAGCCGGATGTTCTGGGTGGTGTCCTTGGTGCCCTCCACCGATACAGTCAGGAAGGGCAAGTCGTAGTCCTGGCGGAACTGGTGCAGGAGCAGGCTGACTATGGTCCCCGGCATGCACCCGAACGGTATGATGTTGACGATGCCGTCAAAGCCGTGCTCGGCGTACTCCACGACGCGTCCCATGCTCAGGATAGCTTCCCCCTCCACCGCCGGGGTCAGGTAGGTGTGGCCGCGGTCAAGAATCGCCTGCGTCGGCAGCTCGCGTTTGAAATGCTCTATGGTGCTGTCAAACTGCCTTCTTAAAGGCTCGGCGACGCCTTCCTGGACAGTCTCGGTGAGCTTCTGCTTGGCCCAGTCGCGCCAGCCACCCTCCAGGTGGAGCCGGTTGCGGCGCTTGCGCTGGTGGTCAATATAGTCCAGCCACTCCTCAAGAGGCGGCACGCCGCACTGCACCCCCAGCGCTTCCAGTTTGCGCACCAGGAAGTCGTTGGCGAAGGGGTTGGAGCGGACGAAAATCTCGCCGACAATGCCGATGCGCGGCCGGGGCGTGCTGGTATCAATCTTCACGGCGGTAAAGGCCTCCCTGATGCGGCGGGCGAGCTTCTTCATGGCATCACCGTCCTGCCCGACGGTCTTGATAAGTTGCTCCAGGTACTCCTGGTAGACGGCGTCCGTCTCGCCCCGGTTTATCTCGTAGGGGCGCCTCTCCAGGACCATCTTCTGCATGCTGTCAAGGATGGCGATGGCCCGCCAGGCATGGAGCCGGAAGCCCCGCCCAAAGGCAGCCATATCCCGGTGGTAGCCGCCGGTCTGGTCAAAGACGAGGATGGGCACCTGGGGCAGCCTAAGCTCGTCAAGCACCAGCCTGTGGAGGCGGTGGTACTGCCCGAAGCGGCAGGGGCCGCTGGCGGCGGGCATGAAGAAGGCGGCATGGTTAGCCTCAAAGTCCGGCGCCATCGTCTTCTTAACGATATCCCCGGTGGTGATGATGCTGGGATAGCACTCCTTGCCGGTGGTGTACTTCCTACCCAGTTCTAGGGTAAGCTCGTCCGATGGTGGCAGCGGCTCGGCGTCCGCCCCGCAGTGCCTCATGGCCGCGGCCAGGACATAGCCGTGGTCAATCATGTAGGGCAGGTAGATGCGGCGGCTGTTGGTATGATTTGACGAGATGCTGACCAGGGGTATGGATATGCTGGTGCCGCGTGTCTTGGCGTTACGTATTGTGTCAATGAAGGCCTCGCCGCGGGTGATGATGCCGGCATCGGCGGAGTGCTCGTCAATCTCTATGGTCAGGAAGGGTTTATTCTCAGTTTCTTTACTAAAGAACTTTAACAGGTAGGAGTCGGGGCCGCAGGCGAAGTTGGTGACATAAAGCCCGAAGAGGCGCGGGTCGCGGGCGATGAGCCTGGCGGCGCAGAGGATTTTCTGCCCCGCCTTCCAGTACATGTTGGGGTGGGCGGCGCCGACCTCCGAGGCTACTGACCTGAGGGGCAGGAAGTCTATCGGGATGGCCAGGATGCCCATGTCTCTCAGCTTCTCCGGCAAATTAAGCGTCATGGCCTCATCGTAGGTATTGTAGGCACGCCCGATGATGACGATGGCCTTTTCGCCATCTTTTAGCTGGGACAAAATCTCCCCGCCGCGCCGCTGCTGCCAGTCATTGAAGCTGTCCAGCGCCGCAAAACCGGTCTGTATGGCCTTGTCTATCATAATGCCGGAGGTGATGCCTGCCTCTCTGGCCAGTTTTTGCAATATCTTTCTAAGATGGGCCCGGCCGCGGTCGGGGTGGATGACGGGCTTGAGCACCCGCGGCCTCCTGCCGGCGGGCGCACTCAGGGCCTCCTTAATACGCACCGAGCTCGTCAGGATATAGGGCAGGCTCTGCGTCAGCGGGCAGTTCCATGATTTCGTAAAATCATCGGAGAGCTTCTCCATGGTGCACTGGACGGGCAGGAAGAGGTAGTCAGGCTCCTTCTCCAGCAGGTTGAGCACATGCCCGTGGGCGATTTTGATGGGCAGGCAAGGCTCCTCAACGACATTCTCCACACCCTGCCGGATGATGTGGCGGTTGGTGGGGTCGGAGACGACGACCTTGAAGCCGAGTTCCGTAAAGAAGGCCTTCCAGAGCGGGAAGAGCTCGTGGAAGAAGAGCGAGCGTGGGATGCCCACCTTCTTTCCGTTGGGTTTATCCGGCGCATCCTTGGGGTAGGCGTTCAGCAACCTCTCGGCGCGCTCGTTAAAGAGGCGCGGTATCTTTGAGGACTGACGCTGCGCCTTCTTCTCGGCACTGTCCCACAGGCCGCAGCGCGAGCCGTAGCAGAGGGGTGCCTCCCCCTCAAAGACGACCTTGTGTATCTCGCAGCGGTTGGAGCACTTCTGGCATTCAAAGGTGGCCAGCTCGTACTTCCGGTTGGCTAGGTAGAAGCCACGGAAACGGGTCGGCTTACCTGTACCCTCTGTCTCTTCTCTGGCCAGCATGGCCACGCCGACAGCGCCGAGTATATCATGATGGGGCGGCACCTGGATTTTCTTGCCGAGGACGCCCTCAAAGGCGGCCTTCACCGCCCGGTTGAAGGCAGTGCCTCCCTGGAAGAGGACGTGGTCGCCGATTTTGCGGTCTTCCACCACCTTGGTGAGGTAGTTCTTGACCACAGAATAGGCCAGCCCGGCCACCAGGTCTTCCTTGGCGGCACCGCGCTGCTTGCAGTAGTTCTGCTGAGACTCCATGAAGACGGTGCAGCGCTCGCCCAGGTCCAGGGGGTTCTTTGAGGATAAGCCCAAGGCGCCGAACTCCTCCTCTATCTTTATGCCCAGCTTCTCGGCCTGCTCTTCAAGGAAGGAGCCGGTGCCGGCGGCGCAGACCTTGTTCATGGCAAAGTCCACGATGGTGCCGTTCTGGAGGCTGATGTACTTGGCGTCCTGCCCGCCGATTTCAAAGATGGTGTCCACCTCCGGGCAGACGAAGGAGGCGGCCTTGGCATGGCTGGTGATTTCGTTCCTGATGACGTCGGCGCCGAAGAACTCCCCGGTCATGTAGCGGCCAGAGCCGGTGGAGCCGGCGCCTTTGATAATGACCCTATCGCCTACCTCCCGCCCCACCTCTTCCAGGCCTTTCTTCACAGCCTCAATGGGGCGACTGGCTGTCATTAAATAGCGGCGCGCCAGGACATTATTGTCCTTATCAATCACCACGACATTGGTGCTGATGGAGCCGATGTCCACGCCCACGTAGGCGTCAACCGGCGGCGACGAGGTTATCCCGGCCGCCTCGGTATATATGGGGTAGTTGTCCCCCTTGAGGGAGGGCATGGTGACAAACTTATGTTCCCGCCGGGTGATGTAGTCCCGTACCCTCTGGAGCGTATCCTGCGGTAAGGATACTTCTTTGGCAGCAAGGGCGGCGCCAATGGCCCCCAGGACGGCGAAATGTTCGGGGATAACGAGCTCCGTCTCTTTGAGCTCCAGCACCTCAAGCATGGCCCGCCTTATGCCCCGGTTGGCGGCCACCCCGCCCTGGAAGGCCACGGGTTTGCCAAGGTCGCGGCCGCGGATGACCTGCCCCTTGAAGTTGCGTATCATGGCGAAGCACAGCCCGGCGACGATATCATGTACCGGCGTGCCTACCTGCTGGAGGTGAATCATATCGCTCTTGGCAAAGACGCTACAGCGCCCGGCGACCCGGGGCGGGTGCTCCGACCGAAGCGCCACATCGCCGAACTCTTCAATGGGTAGCCCCATGCGGGAGGCCTGCTGGTCAAGGAAGGAGCCGGTGCCGGCGGCGCAAACGCCGTTGATGGCGAAGTCGGTAACCTTGGGTGGGGCACCCGGGGTTCCCTCCCCCAGCACGATGAGCTTGGAGTCCTCGCCGCCTATCTCCAGGATGGTCCTGACCTCGGGGTGGAATTTTACCGTGCCCGCCGCCTGGGCGATAATCTCGTTGACGAAGGGGATGCCCAATATTTCGGCGATAAGCCCCCCGCCCGTGCCGGTAGTTGCCGCTGAGGTGAATTTATCGGCAGGGTATTGGGACAGAATGTCTTCTAGGACGGCGAGGATAGTCTCCACAGGCTGTCCTTTGGTGCGGACATACCTTGAGGCGACGACATTACCGGCTGCGTCCAGCACCACCGCCTTGGCCGTTACCGAGCCGATATCAATACCTAGCTTCATACGACAGGCTCACCCCTTCGCCAGCTTTAAACTATGGAAGAGAAGGTAAATATAGCTATTAATATTATAACCTTGACCAGGCGGCATGTAAAATCCGTTCCCTTCCCAAGGGAGGGGGACAAAGGGGGTGGGTTGTAAAAATCCCCAGCCTTAGCATAGAATAAGGAGACTGGCGCTTGGCCGAAGTGGCGGAAGTGGCAGACGCGACAGTCTCAAAAACTGTTGAGGGGCAACCCTCGTGTCGGTTCGAGTCCGACCTTCGGCACCAGAGATTGCGCCCAGCGCGGCCCCCGGCCGACAGGTAAGGGAATTGCTACGGGAATGCTGAAATGTTATAATCAGGCTATTATGATGAGGGACGAGGGGGCCTAGACCCAGGTAATGATAACCATCAAATGCCCCAAATGCGGCACGGACAGCAAGCTCTCCCTGCTACAATCGGTCTATGTGGGGCCGCATAAGTGCTGGAAATGCCGGGAGCTCTT
>Ga0315282_10003152_pt1 | contig 29685 bp, 32 predicted proteins | sample YL17G07_20_MG_FD_203693 | JGI IMG/M metagenome (GOLD analysis project Ga0315282, IMG submission 203693) | Sediment microbial communities from Yellowstone Lake, YNP, Wyoming, USA - YL17G07_20 | ecosystem: Environmental > Aquatic > Freshwater > Lake > Sediment | place: USA: Wyoming | collected... | reverse complement strand
GGATATCAGGAAATACCGAAACTGCTGATGACCCTGCAACGGAAATCAATTGATGTAAAGGAGAAGGCAGCTTAGGATATGTTTAACGGGTGCTTTTTACTTCAACTAAAGAAAGGGACAACGTCCTTTCACCAAATGGAAGCTATTCCTTCAACACTTTTAAAATGTTTCATATCGAATGTAGCCACCTTGTGGTACCCCTTTGCCCTTATATAGGAAATATTGTAAGCGTCAATAAAATCCACCTTTCCTGATGCGTAAAGCATGATTGCCTCTTTTACCCTTGCATGGTTAGCCACTTTGATATTTCTTGTCTCAAGGATCGCGTCAACGACTTCCTTTATTTCGGTCCTTGAAAAATCATAGTATGATTCAAGAACCCATACAATCTCAGCAAGAACCAAATCGCTTGTTTCGAGTTTTACCTCTCCATTTTCTGCTTTCTCAAAAAGTTCTTTAGCCTTCTGGTAGAAGGATTCTGAATCCCTGACAAAAAATCTCAAGAATATATTGGTATCAACAAAAATGGGATCATCCATCCTTTAACCCTTCTTTCGCAATTCTCTTTGAAACCATCCTTTTTGTATATTCCCTTTCGTTCCCAATTCCAACTTTCCTGCCCTTTGCAATTCCACCGAGGCTCAGTATAGATCTTCTTTCCTTCTTCTTTAAAATCAGCATGTCATCTTTCATTTCAAAGACAAGACTGTCACCTTCTTGAATATGCAGTTTCTCTCTCAAGGGTTTGGGTATCGTTACTTGACCCTTTTTTGTAATTGTTGACATTTTCTTACCTCCAAATTAGTATTACTAATATTTTAAGTATTACCTACTTAAAAGTCAAACCTAATCCTTTAAAGTTACATTTATAATCCGTGAAGGCAGTATATGGTATTTGAGCGTATTTTTTTGCCGATAGTCATTTAATAATCCATTAATATAAAGAGGCAAAAGCCTCGGAGTCCCGATCTTATCGGGACGAGAATGAGCGAGAATACCATATACTGCCTTTTATTACCGTTTTAAAAAAAGTTAAATTCCATCACGAAAAAAAGAGGCTTACCCATTTAAACCCCTGGCAGCATGATGTTTATCTGCGCTCCGGGGAAATAAGGAAGATTCACCTCTTTCTCCTTCCCCCATGCCCAATCAGGTATTATCGAAAGCTTTGCCGTTCCTGAACGCATTGAGAGTTTACCATCCCATTGATTAACAAAACGCCTTACAGAAGCCAGCCCATGCCCCCTTCCTCTGTCAGAATATCTTGATTCACCATGAAGCAATGCCTTTTCTATCGCATTGAGATCGTCTTTTAACTCTAACCTCTGTGATAATGATTTCATGAAGCCTATTCCTATATCCATGACGGCAATCTTAACAACATTTTTGTTCAGGTTCTGAAAATGATACTTCTGTATTCCTACAAAACCAGTATCCTCGCTATGCTCAAGGATATTCTGGCATACCTCTGAAAGAGCTACGATAAAGCCGTTAATTGCCTTTTCATCATAGTGGAGATGCCTGGCAAGTATTGCATGGGCACGTTCCTTAACCTTACCAACAATAAAATGGATGTCATCTGACTTCTCTATCGGTGTGATCTCAAGGAGGACATCTGAATAGGAGCTCCTTAAATACCTCTCTGGTATCTCTGGCTCTGAAGGCACAAGCTTGAAGTATTTATTGACGAACTTGAAGAAATCCATCCTTTCAAGATATTTGAGGACTTCTTCTGACTTGGGAAGGAAAAGAAGTTTTTGAACTCCCCTTAATTTCAGAAGTTCACCGATCTCAAGGAGGCCGACCATACCGTAGGGGTCTATAAAGGTCATGTCTTGAAGGTCAATGGTCGGTGATTCTCTAAAAACATGTTGCACCTGTTCAAAAGTATCTTCTGTTATTTGTGTCATTGAATACACTTTATCAAAATCAAATAGGTACTATCCCTTCAACCTTGTTAATATCTTTTTACTTGTTAATATCTTTTTATCAGAATGAATTGTAGGATAAAGACCGCTAAAAAAAATGGGTTAAAGTCCTACACAAAAATCAGCTTTTCGCCGATGTTTTAATATCATCTCTCATTTTATAATAAGCTTATATTTCTTTTTAATTGTTAACGATTATACGTAAATTTTTAAAAATTATTATTGTCGAAAAGTCACTTGAGAAAAGAGATTAAAAATGCCATATGTTCTTGACTTTTGTTTTTGATTAAGATAGTTTTAAAGACAAAAACTTACAGAATTCTAAATCCAGAAGGAGGTGATAATTGAATAAATAGTATAGTAAAGAAGAAGACTTACACAATGAATGTGCAAAGCAAACTTAAAAGGAGGTGAAGTATGAAGGAAAAAGATATTCTCGGCAAAGACCTTGCGCGAGAATTAAAAGCTTACGGAGTAAGCAGACGGGATTTCCTGAAGTACTGTGCCACAACAGCAGCGGTACTTGGCCTCTCAGAATTTGAATTCACTACCAAACTTGCACAGGCATTAGAAAAACCTACCTCCGGTAAGCCGGCGGTACTGTGGATTGAGGGTCAAGCCTGTGCCGGTTGCACTATTGCACTCACTCAAGTTTCATACCCCCCTATTGCTTCAGTCATTCTTGACAAGATATCGATTAGGTATGACCACACGATCATGGCAGCCGCAGGTAATCTAGCTGAAAAAGTTTATGAAGACACAGTTAAACAGGGTGGCTATATATTAATCGTGGAAGGAGCAACACCCGGGGCCGATGACCGCTTCCACATGGGAGGCGGAATGCCCTTCAGAAAAAGATTGGAAGAATCTGCGAAGAATTCAACCGCAGTGATAGCAGTTGGGGCATGTTCTACTTATGGTGGTATCCCGAGAGCCTGTCCAACAAAAGGGATGGGTGTCAGCGACGTTCTTAAAAAGGCCGGGATTAAGAAGCCTGTCATCAACATTTCCACCTGTCCTGTTCACCCTGATCATTTGATAGGAACAATTCTCTATGTCCTTGTTACGGGAAAACCACCGGAACTCGATTCGAAGGGACGCCCTGCAATGTACTTTGGAGAAGTATCAATGCATGATAACTGCAGGCGCCGCGCTCATTTTGATGCTGGTGAATTCCTCAAGGATTGGAACGATCCCAAACAGAAAAACTGGTGTCTCTTTGAAAAGGGATGCAAAGGGCCGGTTTCCTACATTGACTGCACTGTACGGAGATGGAACGACGGAATAAGCTTCTGTCTTGATTGTGGGGGTGTCTGTCAGGCATGTGGCGAACCTGTTTTTTATGACAAAGTGACACCTCTTTACACTGCCGAAAATGAAATCTCTAAAACGATCTTGGCTATGAGGGAAAAAAGCATATCCAAGAAAAAGACATAAAGGAGGTGAAAGCAGATGGCAAAAAAAGTTGTTGTCAATCCAATAACAAGGATTGAAGGGCACCTCAAAATCGAAGTGGAAGTTGAAAACGGCAAGGTTAAAGATGCCTGGAGTAGTGGTACCATGGCCCGTGGTTTTGAGGCCATGCTCACTGGGAAAGATCCACGGGACGCCTCCTATATAACCAGTCGTTTCTGTGGTGTATGCTACAGCGTTCATCAGTTAGCCTCTGCGCGTGCTCTCGATGCAGCTTTCGGGGCTCAGGTTCCCTGGGGTGGGAATCTCATCAGAAACCTCGTTATGGGAGCTGAATATATCTATGACCATGTACTTCATTTTTACCAGCTTAGTGCACTCGATTATATCGATATCATGGCCATTGCTAATTACAACGGGAAAGACAAAGAATTGCTGGCTGTTAAGGATAAGATCGTTGGGTTGGTTCAGTCGAAAGATACCTATCCTTTAACACCACGCTATGAGCCGGATGAATTTACAGTCAAGGATCCCGATATCGTAATCTCTGCAGTCAGTCACTATCTTAAGGCCCTGAAGACGCACGCAAAAGCCAGAAATATGGGTGCTATATGGGGTGGGAGGACTCCCCATTATCAGAATATCGTGGTTGGAGGTGTGACGTCATATCCTGATTTAAACCAGTGGGCTCGTTTCCGCACCATGCTCGATGAGCAGAAAAAGTTTATTGAAGAAGTTTATATCCCTGATGTCATTGCCTTCGGAACAGGTCCGCTGTGGCCACTTGCCAAGATGGGTGTCGGTGGTGGTCATTACAACTACCTCTCTTATGGTGACTTTCCAAAAGACCCTGAAGGGAAAACCCTTGTCTTCCCAGCTGGTGTCATTATTGGTTTGGATCCCGCAAATATAAAAGTTGATCCTGTTGATCAAAAGAAGATTACTGAGTCGGTAAAAAATGCATGGTATAAGGCAAAAAACCCTGTGCATCCCTATGATGGTGAGCAGGTATTTGATCTCGACAAAAAAGGTGCATACTCCTTTGTCAAGGCTCCGCGTTACGACGGTAAAGCAATGGAGGTCGGGCCACTTGCACGGATGATTGTAGCCAAAAATCCTGATGTTCTCGGATTGGTCAAAGAAGGTGCTAAACCGGGTGCAGTAGCCCGTCATGCTGCCAGAGCCATTGAAACCAAACTGATCGTAGATGCCTGCTATGTATGGCTTGATCAACTCCTTACTGAGATGACCAAGCCAGGATTCAAGATTCATGATACGGCACATTGGGATCCGCCTGAAAGCGGTACGGGTGCAGGTTTCCATGAAGCACCTCGAGGTGCCCTGGGACATTGGATAAAGATCAAAAATAAAAAGATAGAGAATTATCAGGCTGTTGTCCCTTCGACATGGAATGCCTCACCTCGATGCGAAAACGGAGTCCGGGGGCAATACGAAGAAGCCCTCATTGGTGCGCCAGTACCTGATATTGAAAACCCGAACAATGTTGTCCGGATCATCCGTTCCTTTGATCCCTGTCTTGCTTGCGCTATCCACATTATCGACCCTCAGACAAATGAGATTCGGAAGTTCCTCATAGAGTGAAAAAAACGACTGCGTCTTCTGCAGCAGATTCACAGGGGGGAGAAACAATCTCCCCCCTAAAAATTGTTATCCTCGGAGTTGGCAACATCCTCCTGTCTGATGAAGGCGTAGGCGTCCATGTGGTAAATGAACTCATGAAGCTGGAGCTCCCTCCAGAGGTCTCTGTTGTTGAAGGTGGAACCGATGGCTTCCGTCTTTTAAATGTTATTACAGAGGCTGATTGTCTCATCGTGATAGACGCACTAAAAGGAGGCGCTGAACCTGGTTCTATCTATCGTTTCGACATTGGTGAAGTTCAAAACTGCCCATCTGGATTTAAGACATCTGTTCACCAGATTGGGATTTTAGAAGTCATAGATTTGTCAGGGCTGATCGGAAAAACACCACATACAACAGTTATCGGTATTGAACCTAAATCTCTCGAAATGGGCATGGAATTAACCCCTGAAATTAAATCCAGGATACCAAGGATAATTGAATTGATATTCGAAGAGCTAAAAAAGTATAATATAATCAAACAGTAAGGTGGTTTAAAAAATGTGCGTAGCAGTCCCTACCAAGATAGTCAGTGTTGAAGATGACACAGCGGTTGTAGACGTCTCTGGTGCAAGACGGGCTATAAGTCTTCTCCTCATGGAAGATAAAATAAATGTTGGTGATTATGTACTTGTCCATGCAGGCTTTGCAATCCGGAAGCTTGATGAAGATTATGCAAAGGAGACCATCGAGCTCTTCAATAAGATCTTAGAAACGCAGGAAAGATTAGACTAATATCCTCCCTTAACCCCCAAAATAATGCAATCCATGGAATCAACGGGCAGGCATATGGGCAGCAAAAGCTTGATAGCAGCACCTTTGTGAGCGGAAAGATTTAAAATATACCTGTACGTTTCCATGCAATGCGCTGTGATAACGTATACATCCAAATTCTGCATTATCAAGGTTTTGATGTCCGTGTGCCTGCCAACATCAAGTCGAATACATTTGGGGGTTAAAGAATACCTTGCGCTAAAAAATCTTACGCCCTTTCAACAAAATCCCTGAATCCCTTTAATATCGTGAGGCCAAGTTCCTGACTCTTTTCAGGGTGAAACTGGGTTGCAAAGATATTTTCTTTCCAGACCATAGAGGTAAAAGTCACCCCATAATCAGTAGTGGTAGCAACGATGTCCTTATCATCGGGTGCAACATAGAAGGAGTGGACAAAATAAAAGAACCCTTCGTTCTGTATGCTGTCAAAGATAGGTGGCCTCCTCAGAATCTTTATCGTATTCCAGCCCATATGAGGTACCTTGAGGTTATTTTCAGGAAATCTGACAACTTTTCCGCTGAAGATATTTAGTCCTTCGCTCCTGCCGAACTCTTCTGATTCACTGAACAGGACCTGAAGACCAAGACAGATGCCGAGATAGGGCTTGCCTTTCTGAATTGCCTTTATGATACTCTCTGTCAGCGACATCTCTTCGAGGTTTCTCATGCAGTCCCTGAATGCCCCAACACCTGGAAGGACAATGGCATGGGCATTATCCACTGCCTTTGGGTCTGAGATGACTCTTGCATCAGCACCAACTTTAAGGAAACCCTTTTCAACACTTCGCAGATTCCCCATTCCATAATCAACAATCGCAATCATAATTTTTATTATACAATAGAGCATTAAGGTCATTTTCATGTCAATTCCCGAGTTTATCGAATCCTTAGAAAAAGACAAGAAATTTAATCGTCAGGTCGCAGCACTGAAATACATCACTCCCACAAAACCGAAATATGGGAAACTCACTTTATCTGACAGGCTTAGAGATGTATTGAAAGGGCGAGGCATAGAGCTTTTCTATAGCCACCAGGTCGAGGCTATCAATCTCATTAAAGAAGGAGACAATGTCGTTGTTATGACCCCTACGGCAAGCGGTAAGAGCCTTATATATAACATTCCCGTGATTGAATCCATCATCGAGAACCCTGAGCACAAGGCACTATACATATTCCCATTAAAAGGACTTGAACAGGATCAGGTAAAGAATTTCAACGAACTTTTTGATAGTCTCAGAATCAATCATCCCAATTCTTTAAAATCCCCCCATCCCCCCTTTACTAAAGGGGGGCGAGGTAGGATTATTGAGCCTGCAGAGGTTTACGATGGAGACACTACTGCCTACAGGAGAAAGAAGATAAGAGAAGCGATCCCCAAGGTCATTTTCACGAATCCTGATATGCTCCACCTTGCACTAAACCCTTTCCATAAAAAATGGGAAGGACTATTCAGGAATTTACGTTATGTGGTTATTGATGAGATACATACTTACAGAGGTATATTCGGCTCAAATGTTGCCCATGTGATAAGGAGGCTAAGAAGGATATGCAAATACTGGGGATCTCATCCCCAATTCATTGCAGCCTCTGCAACGATAGCCAATCCTTCTGAGCTTGCAAGAGAACTCACAGGATTACCTTTTAAGGTTGTGGCTCAGAGTGGGGCACCACAGGCAGGGAGACATTTTATCTTCATTAATCCTCTCGACAGCCCTTACACAGAAACAACGAGGCTTTTTATAAAATGCCTTGATGCAGGGCTCAGAACAATCGTCTTCACAAAGGCAAGAAAGATAACAGAGCTCATATATTCATGGGCCATAAGCCATGCACCTGGGCTTGAGGGAAGAATCAGCCCTTACCGTGCTGGTTTTCTTCCAAAAGAAAGGCGCGAGATAGAACAGAGATTATTCAGCGGAGAGCTCCTCGGCGTTATATCAACAAGCGCCCTTGAGCTTGGAGTTGACATAGGAGGGCTTGATTGCTGCATACTCTGCGGTTATCCTGGCTCCGTGGCAAGCACCTGGCAGAGGGCAGGTCGAGTCGGAAGACATGGACAGGAATCGATCGTTGCGATGATCGCAATCCCTGATGCACTCGACCAGTATTACATGCGTCATCCTGAAGCATTCTTCGAGAAAAGCCATGAAGCAGCAGTCATAGACCCTGAGAACAAAAATATCCTCAAAAGACACATCCCCTGCGCCTCTTCAGAGGTTTACCTGAGAGAAGACGATGGTGTATACGACGTAAAGAAACTTATGCCTTTGATTGATGAACTTGTTACAGAAGGGATTCTCAATCCCGGGAAGAGAGGGGATATATGGTTTCCGAAAAGGAAGACGCCTCACCGGGAAGTTGGAATCAGGGCGATTGGTGAGCCCTTTAGTATTGTTGATAAATCGGGAAAGGCAATTGGGGAGCTAAGTGGTATGAGGGTCTTCAGAGATGCCTTCCCTGGTGCCGTCTATCTCCACAGGGGGAGGCAATACCATATTTCAGAGCTTGATTTAGAAAGGAGAAGGGTTATATGCAACGAGGTTGATGTAAATTATTATACCCAGGCTTTAAGCAAAGAGGATACGGAAGTAATACAAGAGAAAGAGTTGCATGATTACATGGGCCTTTCAGTTTACTGGGGAACCCTTAAAACGACACAGAAGATTATAGGCTATGAGAAAAAGAGGATCTTTGACAGGGTCAGGATTTCGAGACACGACCTCGATATGCCTGATTACATATTCGAGACAGAAGGACTCTGGATGAAAATAGATAAAGCAACAAAATCCTTTATCGAATCAGAGGGTTTTGATCTTGCAGGAACCCTCCACGCTGTTGAGCATACTGCAATAGCATGTATACCGCTCTTTGCTCTCTGTGACAGGGGCGACATTGGAGGGTTGAGTTATACCTTTTATCCAAAGTTTAAACAACCTGCAATATTTATTTATGATGGTTATGAAGGCGGGATAGGACTCACAAAGAGGGCAACAGAGGTTATCGGGGATTGGCTCATGACAACCCTGAGGATCATTGATGAATGCCCTTGCGAAGAAGGCTGCCCTTCCTGTGTGCAAGATCCCCAATGCGGTTCAGGCAATCAGCCCCTCGATAAAGAGGGAGCAAAAAATCTGCTCAGAAGATGGCTCTTGTAAACAAGCCAGCTTGACAATATCTTTGAACTTATGAATAATTTGGCAAGTATCCGAAATGCATGTCTGCCAGCAATAATTCCATATAAAATTTAATGGCAGAAAAAGGTTGTCATTGCGAGTCCCGACCAAAGTCGGGGCGAAGCAATCTCATCTATCAAATGTCTACTTATTAAGGAATAGAGAGATGGAAAACCTTTCATATATAGATGACGAAATAAATCTGCTTGATTATTTCAATGTACTGAAAAAGCGTAAAAAGCTAATCATTATAATTGTTGCAATCACAGTGCTGACAACAGGGATAGTTTCCCTCCTTCAGACTAATATTTATGAGGCAAAGGCAGTTATTGAACCTGTAACACCACAAAGTACACCATCGGGCATGGGTGCCCTTGCTGCACAATTTGGCATATCAACCCCTCCTCCTACTAATGCTGCAGAAACAGTAAATCTACTGAAGAGTAAAATCCTCATGGAAAAGATAATCAAAAATCATGACCTCCTGCCTGTTTTATTAAAAAAGAATCCGAAGGATAATACAGAGAACGAAAAGATATGGATGGGGATAAGGGCATTGATGGGCATTACAACGGTGAACTATAAACAGAAGGACAATATGATTGAGTTATCTGTTCAGTTTAAGGATCCAAAGATCGCTGCCGATATCGTTAATTATTATCTCACCGAGCTTACAGACCATATGAGTAGCGAGGCAAAAAGGGTTGCCCTGACAAACAAAAAATACCTTGAATCCGAACTCAATGCTACAGCCGACCCATTCATAAAGACCAAGATTTATAGCCTCATTGCACAGCAGATTGAAACAGCCATGTTGGCTGAGGCAAAAGAGAACTTTGCATTTAAGGTTCTCGATCCTCCAAAAATACCTGATACGAAGATAAAACCTAAAAGAAAACTGATGGTTATGATGAGTTTTATAGTTTCTTTATTTTTGGGTATAATGATTGCGTTCTTCAAGGAATACGTGGAAAAAACGAAAGCACAGTCCCGAGAGGAAGCTAAATGATAGTAAAAAAGATTTTTCCTGTAATATTTGCTCTGTTCTTCCTCTTCAGTAACATTGCTTATTGTCAACAGCCTGCAGGCATATCGCCAGCCCAGCCATCACCGCAACCGCAGGCTGGTACTCCACCTGAACAAGCTCCTTCACAGCCATCAGCATTACCACAACCAACAACTCAACAGCCTATCCCTCTCACCCCTGAGGCTATTGATACACTAAAGACAAGGCCTGAGTTTCAAGGGCTAACTCAAGAGGAAGTCTTAAGGGGCATGGAAGAACTAAAGAAGAAGGAGGCAGAAAAGAAGGAACAAGAGAAAAAGGAACTGCCAACGGTTATAGAAAAGAGGGTCATTGGTGAAGAGCCTGAGGGAAAATCAGTCTTTGCGAGATACAGGGAGATAGGGAAATATCAAGACATCTCCACTGATCTAAGACCATTTGGTTATGAATTCTTCAGGGATGCAGCAGTTAAGGTCTTAACAGAGCGAAAGGATATACCCGTCCCATCAGAGTATGTCGTTGGCCCAGGGGATGAGGTAAAGATAATGCTCTGGGGAAGGGTAAACGCCCAGTACAATCCTGTTATTGACAGAGATGGAAATATAAACGTCCCGCAGATAGGCCCGCTCCATGTGTCTGGAATGACCTTTGAGCAGATGGCAAGATATCTTATAAAACAGTCTGAACAGATTATTGGTGCAAATATCAGTGTAACAATGGGTGCACTAAAAAGTATCCCCATATTCATCCTCGGCGATGCAAAAAGGCCTGGAGCCTATACAATAGGCTCGTTTGCAACCATAACAGACGCCCTTTTGTTATCAGGAGGTCCAAACGCTATAGGCTCAATGAGGAATGTACAACTAAATAGAAAAGATAAGGTTATCACAACATTTGACCTCTATGACCTTCTCTTAAAAGGCGATAAATCAAAGGATAAGATACTACAGGCAGGTGATATTGTATTTGTGCCTGTAACAGGTCCTTTGGCAGGCATTGCAGGTAATGTGAAGAGGCCTGCCATTTACGAACTGAAGGATAAAAATGACCTTATGAGCCTTATTGAGCTATCAGGAGGGATTATACCAACAGCCTACACCCAGCAGATACAGGTTGAAAGGATAATAAAAAGTGAAAGACACATAGTCATCGATATTAACGATAAAAATCTCTCTAAAGCAAAGAATTTTATACTTCAGGATGGTGATTTAGTGAAAGTCTTTCCCATAGTAGAAAAGGATGTAAATGCAATATACCTCTACGGCAATATAAAACACCCTGGAAAATATGAATATAAACCGGGGATGCATGTTAAGGATCTCATAAAAGATACCACCGAGCTTTTACCCGAAACCTACTTTAAATATGCATTGATCAAGCGGCTGAGGCCCCCGGACCTCAGGATAGAGCTTATCCCTTTTAATCTCGGTGGATTTTTATTAGATAATGATCTGACAGACAACGTCGCACTCATGCCACAGGATATTATTTATATATTCTCAAGGTGGTTCTTTAAAGATAAGCCATTTATTACTGTAGAGGGAGAAGTAAGAAAGGGTGGAAGGTTTGACTTCTCTGATAACATGAGGATAAACGATGCTATTTTAACGGCGGGTGGTTTGACAAAGGATGCCTATCTCCAAAAGGGTGAGATAATACGGGTGGATAAAAACAGGCAGTACAAAACCATATATTTTGATGTGGCAAAGGCAATGGCAGGTGAACCCGAGGAAAACTCACTGCTCCAGGATGAAGACAGGATAATTATCCATTCAATATTGGGTTGGGCTTATAAGAAAAGTGTCTTTGCTGATGGTGATGTTTTCAAGCCCGGGACATATCAGTATACCGAGGATATGACGGTCAAAGACCTTATATATAAAGCAGGCAATGTCCTTGAATCAGCCTACCTTGATGAGGCTGAGTTATCATCACAGATAGTAGAAAACGGTAAGATCGTCAAGACAGAATACAAAAAAATAAATCTTAAGAAGGCACTGGAAGGCGATCCAACCGATAATCTGCTCTTGAAACCTTATGACAGACTCTTTGTGAAAAAACTGTCTGACTGGCGCAAAGAACAATTTGTAAGCATATCAGGGGAGATTTATTTCCCTGGAAGATACGTAATAAAAAAAGGAGAGCGGCTCACTTCTATCCTGGAAAGGGCTGGCGGTTATAAAGACACAGCATATCTGAGAGGCGCTGTTTTTACAAGGGAAAGGGTCAGGGAGATGCAACAAAAGTCCCTTGATGAGATGACAGACAGGCTTGAGCGAGAGCTACTTTCGGCAGGTGCCTCTGTAACTGCCACAGCCCTGACACCTGAAGAGGCAGAGATTCGTAAAACCGAAATCGAACAGAAACAGAAATTTATAGCTAGCCTAAAAAAACTGAAACCAACTGGCCGCATGGCCATAAGACTCGCACATCTGAGGCTGCTGAAAGGGAGCGAATTTGATATAGAGCTTGAAGATAGCGATTCCCTCTTCATACCTTCTGAAAACAGGACTGTTAATGTTGCTGGCGCAGTCTTTGCACCTGGGAGTTTTATATACCGCTCAGAATTCGATTACATGGATTATATCAGCCAGTCAGCAGGCTTTAGCAGATATGCAGATACGAGTAATGTCTATGTGTTAAAAGTTGATGGCACTGCAAAAAAGCTGTCAAAAAACTTTTTAAGCTGGAATCCATTTAAGAGTAGATGGGAGGTTTCAGCATTTGAGGAGGAGATAAAAGAGATCGAGCCAGGAGATACTATTGTCGTTCCTGAAAAACTCGAAAGGATTGCCTGGCTCAGGGAGATAAAGGATATAACACAGATACTCTTTCAGATAGCGGTCTCAACCGCTGTTGTCTGGCAACTGTTTTAAAAAAAGCAAGAAATGCAGGGTATGCGGGAAAAGCGGGAAATATGAAAAGTTTTGAAGATTTGGCTGTCTGGCAAGAAGGATGTAAAATTGCGAAAGAAATTTATCAGGTGACAGGTGAAGGTGATTTTACTAAAGATTTTGGATTAAAAGATCAAATCAGAAGGATTGTCATTGCGAGTGAAGTTGCGAGGCAAAGCCGAAGCAAACCGGAGCGAGCGAGATTCCTCTCCGCCTTCGGCGGATTCGGAACAAGCTCCGCAATCTCGCCTTTTCTACAGAGATTGCCACGGTCGAAACGACCTCGCAATGACAGACACAATCGATACTTGCAATCCTTATCGCTGGATTTGGGCATATATTGATTTACTAATAAGGTCATAAGTATGAAGACATTGATTGTAAAATCCCTCCTATCCTCCCTTTACCAAAGGGAGGAAATGTACCCCTCTTTGGTAAAGAGGGGCGTGGGGACCCGCCTGCCGTCCGTCGGGCAGGGATTTTTTAATAATGATGCCTTACTTATGCATTCATTAGTAACAGAAAAGATAGTCAAAGTCTCTGCTATGCTCGGGAAATTCATTAAAATTTTGAAAAGTGAGAAACTCGGAAAAGGCGAGGAAAATAGGAAAGGTGAATGACTTGCCCTTTCCGCCTTATACTTTTCACGCCTTTACTTCTTTTCTCGCTTTTACTTCTTTTCACGCTTTCACCTCTTTTCTCGCTTATCCCACCCGCCTTCGCCTCTTATGAACCTTTTACAGGCCCGGGCAACAGGGGCTTAACAGGACTCATGGAGATACCAACTGCAAGGGTGATGCATGAGGAAAGCTACAGATTCGGGATTACCAAGGTGTCTCCTTACTGGTACTATTATGTAGGATTAACCCCTTTCAAGGGGCTTGAGGTCTTTGGAAAGGTTACAAGATTAGAAGGGGTCAGCTCAGGATGGAAGGGTTTTGGTGATGACAAAGACCGTGCATTAGAACTTAAATACCAGCTCATACCCGAAGGAAAATACATACCTGCTATAGCTATTGGCATTATGGATCCTTTCGGCACCAGACTCTATCCATCACAATACATTGTTGCCTCAAAACAGATATATCCTTTTGACTTTACTATTGGATTTGGTAATGGAAGATTTGGTAAAAGGCCCTTGCTATCCGGCGGAGAAGAGATAAAGTTCGAGATGATAAGCGACCCTGTTGGATGGCTTGAAGACTCTCAGTTCTTCTGGGGTATCCAGTTTGCCCTTTCTGAAAAGTATGCCTTAATGGTTGAATACAGTCCAATTCGATATCACAAACAGACGAGGGATCCTGCGCAACCCAAATACTTCAAGGAGCCGGTGCCTTCGAAATATAATTTTGGTTTCAGATGGATGCCATTTAAATGGACAGAGCTTGATCTCAGTTATCAGAGGGGCGATACCTTGGGCATTCAGCTTTCATTCAATTTTGACATAGGAAAACCCATGATACCTATTATTGATCTTCCATACAAGGAAAGGCTTGAGGATAAGCTTCTATCCCTGAATCAGCGCATTGAAAACGCACTGCTTCAAACAGGCTTTAGCGATATAGGGATTACAGTCATGGATAATGAACTCTGGATTGATTTACAAAATGACAGATACTTTTATACCACAAAGGCGCTGGGTATTGTGATGAAGACAATAACGCCCATCATACCAGAGTCTACACAAAAGGTGCGTATCACCTTTAAAAAAATAGGCATTCCGATATTCACATTCGAAACAACAAAGGAAGATATGACAGACCTCCTTGCAAAAAAGCTCACTGCTCATGAGTTCTGGCAACTATCTACAATTGATACCGGCGTAACCGAACTTCCACCCGGCCAGGTTTTTCAAGGCAGACGTCCATTCACTTATGGTTTTAAACCGTCATTTGAGACTTCATTAGAAAAGGCTGAAAAGTTCTTCCAGTACAGGATCGGCATTGAAGGATGGGCAGACTATAGGCTATGGAATGGTGCATCTGTTGCAGCGAGTATCGCAACCTATCCTGTAAACACAATCACAGAGATGAAACCCCTTTCGATACCTGTAAGAAGTGATTTCCTCAACTATGTGGAGAAGACCGCATCCCTCAACAGATTGATGCTTAACCAGCTCTGGAAACTCACCCCAGATATCTACGGACGTATAGGTGTTGGACTTCTTGAGATTGAGTATGGAGGCATAGATGCAGAAGTCGCATCTCCACTTTTTGGTGGAAGGTTCATTATTGGGTTGAGCGGGAGCGTGGTGAAAAAGAGAGAACCTGGTGATCCATTCAAGTTCAAAGATGAAGCAAAGGATTTTTACACAACAGCATTCCTGAATACCCGCCTGAATGTACCGGAATATGAATTTTCTATTGATATGAAGAGCGGCAGATTTTTAGCAGGTGACATGGGAACAAGGATTACTCTCTCAAAATTTATCAGAGGTGTTACCATCTCAGCATGGTATAGCTTTACAAACACGTCTATTTTCCATGATGACAAAAACAGGGGGTACCATGACAAGGGAATCCTCATCTCTATACCCATAAGATTATTTACAGGTAAAGACTCACAAACCAGATATTTTTACACCATTATGCCGTGGATGAGAGATGTGGCGCAGGATATAATGCACTATAGAGAGCTTTCTGACTTTATTAATAGGGATACAAAAATTTATCTTGACAAAGATAAAGGAATGATGCTAAATAGGTAAAAATTTAAACTTTGAAAGGAGGTAGAGAGATGAAGAAGGTAATTATTTTATTAGTTATATCAGCTTTTATCTTCAATCCATTCATAGCCTCCGTTTCTAACGCACAGGCGAAAGCAGTACCCGTTATGACCCTGCCTTATGGCAGAGTTATAAGCATGATGCCAGCCCAGCTTTCGGCCCTTGCAGCACAGCCAGGCATAACTATCGCTGCTGAACCTACTATAGGGACAACTCAGGTAGCTATTCCTATTCCTGAAGAGCTTGGCCGCGGCTATATTGTTGGAACACCATCAGCCATAGCCTCTGGTCTGGAGGCAACAGGAATAGCAACTAATGTAACAACATCGGAAATTGTTGGAGCAACTACTACATCAGAAGGTGCGGTAAAAGCAGGTTCATTAGCAGGTACTGTGGCTACGCTCGGTTCGACAGGCACTGTAGTTCTGGGTGTGGTAATAGCTGCAGGCGTGATAGGTGGGATTGCAGCTTTAGCAGGCGGCGGTGGCGGCGGTGGTGGAGGTGGCGGAGGCCAACCACCAGCACATCATTAAAAGCCAATAGAGGGGGGTCAAAGCAAATTTGATCCCCCTTCAACTATTCACGTGCTATTTTTAAGGTATGTAGCAGCCCTCTTTATTCTGATCTCTTCCCTGTTTTTTAGTTCAGACCTCCATTCAAGTGTAGATAAAGTACAGGAGGAAGTGCTTACTTCAGCAGAGGGATTTTTTATTGCCCTCAAGGAAAAGAGGTTTGACGATGCATGGAAATCCCTTACAACCAAATCCAGAGACACGATAGTCAGTGAGGTATACAAAGAAATTAACAAGACAAAGGCAAAAATTGGTAGAGAACTGGTTACAGAGGACTTCGATAACAATGGTGAATTATCCAGGTGTTACTGGGATGCCTTTATAAAAAATTTTGACCCTGATGCCGTCTTGGAACAAAGCACCTGGAACATAGGACAGATGAAGGAAGATACAGCTATAATAGTGCTCCAGTACAAAGAATCTCAATACAATTCAGAGCTTAAGCTGTTTAAGGAAGATGGCAGGTGGCGTGTTGGATTGATAGAAAGCTTCTGGGTGATGAAAAGATTTCTTAAATAATTTGACCCTCTATCATCTGAATCAATCTCAAGACAATCGACAATTTATAATCTCCCCTCACCCCTCTTTATAAAAGAGGGGAATTTTTAATAGTTAACCCTTCAACGTTTTGCTACTTACCTAAGCCATTATATTCATAAATTTCTTGATCAATCAGAGCAGATGCGGTATCGGAGCGGCTTTACAGAGTGTCCACCGCCCCAAGGCGGCTGACACTCTGTACCTCGGAGGCCCGCATAAGCGGACCGAGAATGAGCGATGATACTGCATCTGCTCTGATTCTTCACGAGTGGTGAATAATCTGGGCTAAAATCTTGCTTGATTCCAAAATTTGTTTATGATAATGTATCCACGGGGCTGATCGAACAGGGTTTTTTAAGTCAAACTCTCCTGACAGAAAAAATATAAATAACGTGTTATACAAGATTTAAAAATAGACTCAAAAATACAAATTTCTTTATAACCCCCTTTTTTTTAAACATTATGGGGTCCAAAAAAATTTTAAATTTTTTTGAAATTATTATATACAGTCTCAAATTTTCTATTTTCAATTACCCAGTCAGTTCTATTTTTCCTTTCCCGGATCTCGTAATAATCTCACGCAACTTTTACAAAAAATGAAGCCTTATGAACACTTATATTGATAGTAGTTTTATAAAGAATTGGTACTGCGTATATACAAAGCCGAGACAGGAAGACCTCGTATCGACAAGGTTATCAGATATCACTGAAATAGAAGTTTTCAATCCAAAACTGAAAAAGAAGAAATATGTCAGAGGAAGGCTCAAAGAAATAGTAGAAGAGCTCTTTCCCTGTTATATCTTTTCAAGATTCAATCCCGACAGATATTTCCACATGGTGAGATATACAAGAGGTGTAAGAAGGATAATAGGTAATAAAGTTCCTTTCGTTGTTGATGAAGATATCATATCCCTCATAAGATCGAAGATAAAAGAGGGATTTATAAATCTTGAGCTTCCTGTGTTTAAGAGTGGTGAACAGGTTGTTATAAAAGATGGTCCATTCAGTGGACTGACAGGTATTTTCATTAAAGAGCTGAAGGCAACAGAAAGGGTTCTTGTTTTATTAAATACCATTGCGTACCAGGCAAAAATAGAAATAGATAGATGTCTCCTATCTAACTAAAGCAATACGCGTAACGACTCTTACGAGACAGTTTAACTACAGTTTGTTTCTTTTATCGGCAGACAGCCAAAGGCTGTAAATGGCGGTAGCTTGCATATTTACCAAACGTTGCATTAAAAATGTATAAGCTCAGCAGAATCAATATTGAACACAGTAAAGACCTTTTTCATAAAATAAAAGTCTTTGCTGATAAACTTAGGAAAACATTTCCTGTGCAGGAGGTTTATGTCTATGGTTCTTTCGCCAGAGGTGAAATCCACGAAGGAAGTGACATAGATCTGCTCATTATAGGCAATTTCAAGGAGAGATTTTTTGATCGTATAGGTAAAATCCTTGAGATTACAGATCTGCCTGTTGAACCTCTTGTCTACACCCCTGAAGAATTTAAAGAAATGATAAATTCTGAGAACCCCTTTATTACGAATATCATGAAAACTGCCATAAAGCTTTAAATATGGAGATAAGTAATAAGACATCTCATCTTTACATTTCACGTTTTACGTTTTACGATCTACATTTCATGCGATGACTCGCTTGTCCGCTTGCTCGCTTGCTATCCAGATAAACCAAAGAAACTAAACAAACCAAAGAAACCAAAGAAACCAGAGAAACTAAAGAAACCAAACAAACAAGAGAAACTAAATAAACTAAACAAACTGAAGAAACCGTTGAGCTTGCCAGCTTGCTATGGGACACATAAGCTATAATAAGACAGATATGAGAGAGAGGTGATAGCAATGACGAATAAAACGTTAACCTTGCCTGAAGATGTTGTTATTAACCTGTTGAAAACACTACCCGAAGATATTTTGGTAGATATTTTTTGGAAAACATTGGTGGAAAGTGATGTTTCCCCTCTGACCCAGGAAGAAAGAGAAGCAATTGAACAAGGGAAAAGCGAGTTCAACAAAAGGGAAACTATCAAGTGGGAAAATTTAAGATAGAATTTTCGAAAAGGGCAGCAAAAGATTATAAGAAGATACCTTCAGATTATAAAGCGTTGATTGATTCAGCTCTCCTAAAGCTTTCAAAAGGACTGCCAGCAGATATAAAACCAGTTATTGGAGAAAAAGACACCTACAGGCTCAGGATAGGCAAATACAGAGTCCTCTTTATAATCATTCACGAGACTTTATTAGTAACCAAGATAGGTCCGAGAGGTGATATTTATAAGTAGTGTTGCGAGCTTATCAGCTTGCTCGCTTACTACCTTTTTAGCCTGATAGCCTGCAATCCAGAGAAACCAGAGAAACCAGAGAAACCAGAGAAACCAGAGAAACCAGAGAAACCAGAGAAACTATACAGATGAAACTCACCCATTTCGAAGACCTTGAATGCTGGAAAGAAGCAAGGAAATTGGTCAATATGGTATATGATGCCATAAAAGAGAGCAAAGCATTTCAGAACGATTATCGTTTAAAGGATCAGAGCACTGGTGCTGCAATATCGGTCATGGGCAATATTCCTGAAGGATTTGTCCGTCGCTCGAATAAAGAATTTACTCAGTTTCTCTTTATATCGGTTTCATCTGCTGCTGAACTACAATCACACATGTACATAGCTTTAGATCAAGATTATGTTACTAAAGAAACCTTCGATTCAATTTACCAACAGGCAGAAAAGACATCAAAAATGATATCTGGTCTGATAACTTATCTAATCAATAATGAAAAGAAATATAAACAAGAGAAACTAAAGAAACATGAAAAACAAGAGAAACCAAATTAACCAGATAAACAAGAGAAACTAAATAAACCAAAGAAACTAAAGAAACTAAAGAAACCAGATCAATGTGCTATAATGGGTCTAACAGAGGCAGATATATCATGAATATATATGTAAGGATTGAGATATTTAAGGAAGGGGATATCTATGTTGTATTGTCACCCGAGCTAAATGTCTCCAGCTTTGGTGATACGATTGAGGATGCAAAAAGGTCCATAAAAGAGGCTATCGAGGCTTTTATCGAGGAATGTGAAAGAATGGGAACGCTGGAAGATGTTTTAGAGGAATCAGGTTTTTCAAGAATTAATGATTCCTGGAGGTCAAGAAAGCCTGTCGCAGAGGAAGATCTTACCCTCGCTCTGTAGCTTAAATGCATGAGAGAAAAATTACTCCTACCCATTATGAAACCCTAATAAAGATATTCGAGCTTGATGGTTTTGTAGTCCAGAGAAAGAAAGGAGATCACGTAGTAATGACAAAGGCTGGCATAAAAAGACCACTTGTAATAAAGACAAGTCCAAAGCTTGTTCCAGTGACACACATTCGCACAAATATGACAACCGCTGGAATGACCAGAGAGAAATTTTTTGAACTTTTAGAAAAAGTAAAATAAATTAGCTTCCCTAAACCAACTAAACAAACCAAAGAAACCAAAGAAACTAAAGAAACTAAAGAAACTAAATTAACAAGAGAAACTAAACAAACAAGATAAACCAGATAAACTAAATAAACCATGATGTCAAATGTGGAGACCTGACCCTAACCCTGTTCTTCTCTTTATGCCTAACGCTTTACAGATTTACATGCTTGTTAGTATGATAGAATTCAGGGGGTGTACATAAAAATGTTATTTGAATATATCCAGGGCGCTTTAGAAAATGCAGAATATAAAAAATTGGATGACGGAACATGGTTTGCTGAAATACCAGGGTTTGATGGAGTTTGGGCTAATAAAAAAACGGTTGAAGAATGCAGAAAAGAACTGGTAGAAGTTTTAGAGGAATGGCTTATTCTCAAATTAAGAGATGGTGATCCTATCCCTAAAGTTAAAGGTGTTGATATAACAATCAAAGAAATCGCAACCGCCTGATCGTGTCCCCGTCGATTTCAAGAAGAGAACTTATCAGAAAGTTTAAAGCACTTGGATTCTCAGGTCCATATTCTGGTGGCAGACATCAATTTATGATCAGGGGAAGACAGAAAATCCGCATTCCAAATCCTCACGGAAGTAGTGACGTTGATAAAGCCATGTCACAGAAGTATGGTTATCCTCTGAAAATTGCTTTTTCTAAAGAAAATGATAAAATAGTTGTAATAACAGCTTATCCCTTAAGAAGGGGGCGTCGATTATGAAAATATATTATGATAAAGAAGTTGATGCAGCTTATATAAGACTTTCTGACCAAAAACCAACAGGTGTTATCGAAATATCTGAAGGTATCAATGTTGATGTGACCGATAAGGGCGAAATCGTTGGTATAGAGATATTAGACGCCTCAAAGAAATTCCCATTGCAATCTCTGTTTGTCTGTGAGTACGACACCGACCTGTTGCTCAGTAGGACATAAAATAGTTTAGCAGTAATTTTATCGATTCTTTGATCTTACTTTCGCTTTTTAATTTCCTCCATGCGCCGCTTTCGAGCTCGTTCGCTTTCCATATAAAATAGATAAACTAAACAAACTAAAGAAACCAAACAAACAAGAGAAACCAGATAAACCAAAGAAACTAAATTAACCAGATAAACCAAAGAAACTAAATTAACTAAAAAAACTAAAGGCTGACCCTCTAAAAAGAACCCTCGATAGATTATTTTAGAGACTTGATTGAAAAGGAGAAAAGGATATGAAACGCGCTCTTATTACTGGAATTACAGGTCAGGATGGTTCTTATCTCAGCGAGTTACTTTTATCAAAAGGCTATGAGGTTCATGGACTTATCCGTCGTGCAAGCACATTTAATACAGGAAGAATAGACCATATCTATACTGACCCTCATATACCAGGGACAAGATTATTTTTACATTACGGTGATTTATCAGACGCTGGACAACTTACGAATCTCATCTACAACATTCAGCCTGATGAAGTCTATCATCTCGCCGCTCAGAGTCATGTAAGGGTGAGTTTTGATATGCCTGAATACACAGGAGATATAACAGCTCTCGGCACAACAAGACTCCTTGAGGCGATCAGGAGAAGCGGGATAAAAACCAAATTCTATCAAGCTTCTTCCTCAGAGATGTTCGGTGATGCTCCTGCTCCTCAAAATGAAAATACTCCCTTCCGTCCACGCAGTCCTTATGCTGCAGCAAAGGTCTATGCCTACTGGATGGCTGTAAATTACAGAGAGGGATATAACATGTTTGCATGTAATGGCATCCTCTTTAATCACGAATCACCCCGCAGGGGTGAAACGTTTGTCACGCGCAAGATCACAAGGGCGATAGCAAATATCCTTAAAGGGAAACAGAGAAGGCTCTATCTTGGAAATCTCAATGCGAAAAGGGACTGGGGATTCGCACCTGGATATGTGGAGTGTCAATGGATGATTCTTCAACAGGATAAGCCCGATGATTATGTCATAGGTACAGGTGAAAGCCACTCGGTAAAGGAATTTGTAGAAAAGGCATTTTCTTATGCAGGAATAGAGATAAAGTGGAAAGACAGCGGAGTAAAAGAAAAAGGTGTTATCCGTTCCTTAACCTCAACCTCAACCTTGAATATCGGAGATGTTCTCATTGAGATTGATCCCAAATACTTCCGTCCAACAGAAGTAGACTATTTAAAGGCCGATATAACAAAGGCAAAGAAAAAACTTGGATGGAAGCCGAGAACAACCTTTGATGAACTCATAAAGATAATGGTTGATTACGACATGAAGTTAATAGGTTTGACCCCGGTCGGTGAAGGCATAAAGGCATGTGAGAAAAAAGCCTTTACCTATACCAACCACGACTTTTCTTTGTATGAGAAGATAAGGGAAAGATGCTAAAACGGACCTAGGCTAAGGTTAAACAAAAACCTGAACCTTGACCTCAGCCTAAACCACTTTATTCATAAAATGAGAAGAACTAACAGATGATAGAGTATTGGAGCGGATTCTTTTGCCGATAGTCAAATACAGTGTGGAAATAGAGAGGCAAAAGCCTCGGAGGTCGGAACGACCGAGAATGAGCGACAATGCTCTATCATCTGTGCAAACACAAACACAAAGATTTATGAATAATCAGGGCTAAACCTCAACCTGAACCTGATATGTAATCCATGGATTTTTGGCAAAATAAACGAGTATTAGTTACCGGCGGTGCAGGCTTTCTTGGCTCTTTCGTCGTTGGGAAACTACGGGAACGGGGCTGCAAGGATATATTCGTTCCAAGAAGTAAGGACTATGACCTTGTTGAAATGGAGGCAGTAAAAAGACTTTATAATGATGCTGAACCTGATATTGTCATCCATCTTGCAGCAAAGGTTGGAGGCATTGGGGCAAATCATGCAAATCCTGGCAAATTCTTTTACGACAACCTAATTATGGGGGTTCAGATGATGGAAGTCGGGAGGGGGATGGGAATAGAAAAATTTGTTACTATAGGCACTATTTGTGCTTATCCTAAATTTACGCCTATACCTTTTAAAGAAGAAGACCTCTGGAATGGCTATCCTGAAGAAACAAATGCCCCTTATGGTCTTGCGAAGAAGATGCTTTTAGTTCAATCGCAGGCATACAGACAGCAGTATGGATTTAATGCTATCTATCTTCTACCAGTAAATCTCTATGGACCAAGAGATAACTTTGACCCTGAATCTTCCCATGTAATACCTGCCCTAATAAAGAAGATTTTTGATGCTATGTATGAACCAGATAAACCAGATAGAACAGATAAACAAGATAAACCAGACAAACTAAATAAACTAGATAAACCAATTACCGTTTGGGGAACAGGTAAGCCCACCCGTGAATTTCTATATGTGGAAGACGCTGCCGAGGGCATTATCTTGGCTACTGAAAGATACAACAAACCAGACCCTGTAAATCTTGGAGCAGGTTTTGAAATATCAATAAAAGATTTAGTTGATTTAATTGTAAAGTTAACGGGCTTTAAAGGCGAAATTATCTGGGACACAACAAAGCCCGATGGACAGCCAAGACGAATGTTAGATACAACCCGTGCTTTCAAGGAATTCGGATTCAAGGCGAAAATGAGTTTCGAGGAGGGACTAAAAAAGACCATCAATTGGTATCTCTCAACAAAACAAACCAGAGAAACCAAATCAACTCAATAAACCAGATGTGTCTGACGGTCAACCAAGAAGGATGCTTGATACCTCAAAGGCAGAAAAAGAATTTGGATTTAGAGCAAAGACTTCATTTGAGGAAGGATTGAAAAAAACGATTGAGTGGTATAGCTCAACAATACGAATGAAATGATGTTAGACATCAGAAATAAATTTGCTGTGTTAGTAGCATCTTGTGATAAGTACTCCGATTTGTGGAAACCATTTTTTAAGTTATTTTGGCGATTTTGGCCTGATTGTCCATTTAATGTTTATCTTCTAAGCAACAGAGTAATTCCTGATATCCCGCGAGTTAATAATGTGTTAGTGGGTGATGACTTATCGTGGTCGGATAGTTTATGTAGGGGTGTAAACCAATTAAAAGAAGAATATATATTTTTGTTTTTAGATGATCTTTTTTTGTACGACTTTGTTGAAACAAATAAAGTGTTAAAAGTTTTCAATTGGATTTTAGAATCCAATGCGAACTACGTGAGAATGAATCCTTCTCAAAAACCCGATAAACCATACAATGAATTTGTTGGCATTGTCTCAAAAGGATCAATTTATAGAACTTCCACTGTATTATCAGTTTGGAAGAAAGGTATTTTATTGGATTTACTGAAGGCTGGCGAGAGTGCCTGGGATTTTGAGGTGCATGGGTCTGTTCGGTCGGATAGTCATGATGGTTTTTATTCTACATGGGAGGGTTGTTTCCAAGTGGTAAATTGTGTGATAAAGAATAAATGGGATAGAAATGCTGTTAGAAAAATTAGATCGTTGGGTATAAATATCGATTTAACTAAAAGACATGTAATGAGTAAATCAGAGATGATGATATTATATTTCCAAGAAATTCGTTCAAAGTTATTCAAAACAATTATACCTGCGAAATATAGAAGGAAAATTAAAGATGTTATTCTAAATGGAAAATATAATTATTCGCCAGTTAAAAAATGAATTACACCGTTATAGGGTCTTCCCCAGAAGAGGCCCATAAGGTTAGCCTGATGTTCACTGCAGACACAGGAGACCCCATATCCCAAGCTCAGGGTCGAGATCGGAGAGCGACCAATCTACAGGGACATTTTCTGGATTTAACTAATCTGTGCAATCACCGGCATCTTAAACCTGTCCATTCACATGGCACCGAATAATGTCGCAACAGTCCGGTACATGATGGCTTACCAACTGCACCGCAGGCCGGAGACATATGTAGCAATTCTTGGAGAAGCGCTATGAAGGTCGTTATTCTTTGCGGGGGATTGGGTACTCGTCTTCGGGAAGAGACAGAATTTCGTCCTAAACCTATGATAGAAATTGGCGGGAAACCTATCTTATGGCATATCATGAAAATCTATGCCCATTATAGATTTAAAGATTTTATCCTCTGTTTGGGTCATAAAGGTGAGATGATAAAGAAATATTTTTACCATTATGAACTCATAAATAATGATTTTACAGTGGAATTGGGAAATCATAAAAATATAGAAATCTATAGTGGCCATAGTGAAAAGGGTTGGCAAATTACTTTAGCTGACACGGGAGATAAAGCACTTAAAGGAGCCAGACTGAAAAAGGTAGAGAAGTATATCGATGGGGACCTATTTATGTTGACTTATGGGGATGGCGTGGCAGACATAGATGTTAACTCTCTTTTGGCATTTCATAAAAGTCATAAAAAATTGGTGACTGTGACTGGAGTTAATCCAGCCTCTCGTTTTGGTGAGTTGAAAGTTAAGGGAGACAAAGTCATAAAGTTTACAGAAAAACAAGAAGTAGGTACAGCATGTATTAGCGGTGGTTTCCTTGTATGTAATAAAGGCATTTTTGATTATCTAACTTATGATGATAATTGTGATTTGGAGATAGGTCCATTAGAAAAAATAGCCAATGAGGGACAGCTTATGGTCTATAAACACAAGGGATTCTGGGCCTGTATGGACACACTTAGGGATGTGGAATATTTAAATAAGCTCTGGAGTGAAGACAAGGCCAAATGGAAGATTTGGTAATTGATCATGTCAGGACTATTTAACAATTTTTATGAAGGGAAAAGGGTTCTAATAACTGGTCACACAGGTTTTAAGGGCTCATGGCTTTCCATATGGCTGTGTGAACTTGGTGCCGATGTAATCGGGTATGCTTTAAACCCACCTACTAAGCCCAGTCTTTTTGAAGTCTGCAAACTTGAAGAAAAAGTAACCTCTATTACAGGCGACGTCAGAAATTACAAACTATTGAAAGACGTTTTTGAAAAATATCAACCGGAAATAGTCTTTCATATGGCAGCTCAGTCTCTTGTAAGATGCTCTTACTTACAGCCAGTGGAGACTTATGAAACAAATATTATGGGAACAGTAAACTTACTTGAATCCTGCCGCTGTATACAATCAGTTAGGGTCGTAGTTAATATTACTAGTGATAAGTGTTATGAAAATAAAGAACGGAAACATAGATATAGAGAGACCGAATCTATGGGAGGATATGATCCTTATAGTTCAAGCAAAGGATGTGCAGAACTTGTAACATCGGCATATAGGAACTCATTTTTCAATCCTAAAGATTTTGCTAAAACCCATAATGTTGCATTAGCATCTGTTAGAGCGGGCAATGTAATTGGTGGAGGCGATTGGGCTGAAGACAGGCTTATTCCCGATTGCATGAGGGCTTTAATGGATAATAAACCAATTGTTATTCGTTATCCTGATGCTGTCCGTCCCTGGCAGCATGTTTTAGAGCCACTTTACGGTTATCTATTGCTTGCTCAAAGATTATATATAGGTGGTTCTAAATATGTAGGGGCTTGGAATTTTGGACCAGACGATAAAGATGCTAAACCTGTCAGGTGGCTTGTTAAACAAGTTATTGAGATGTGGGGGAACAATGCCTCCTGGGAGATTGATCCAGGAGAGCATCCCCATGAGGCAAATTATATAAAATTAGATTGCTCAAAGGCAAAATCAAAACTTGGCTGGCATCCACAATGGAATATAAATCAATCATTAGAAAAAACAATTCAATGGTATAAAGCTTACTGCAATCGCGGATATATGTTGGATTTTACAAGCAGTCAAATTAAAAGTTATGGAAGAAGTATTTAAGGATGAATTGCAGATTCTGTAATACATCGCTTAAGCATTTGTTTATATCTCTTGGAACCTCTCCGTTATCTAATTCATATCTGATCAAAGAACAACTAAATAAAATGGAACCTTTTTATCCTTTAGATGTTTATATATGTGAAAAGTGCTTCTTAGTACAATTAGAGGAATTTGAAAGCCCAGAAAAGATCTTTGGTGATTATGCTTATTTCTCATCTTATTCTGATATATGGCTAAAACATGCCAAGGCTTATGTTGATAAAATGATAAATCTCTTTGGAATTAATACCCAGTCTTATGTTATTGAAATTGCCAGTAATGATGGATATTTACTTCAATATTTTGTAGAAAAAAGGATTCCTGTCTTAGGGATTGAGCCTGCCAAAAATGTTGCAGAATTAGCTATAAAGAGAGGAATCCCAACTGATATAGTTTTTTTTGGAACAGAAACAGCCAAACGAATGGCATCAACAGGGAAATATGCAGACCTTTTGCTCGGAAATAATGTATTAGCACATGTTCCTACTCTTAATGACTTCGTTAAAGGTTTGAAGATTATTCTAAAACCACAAGGTGTAATTACAATGGAATTTCCTCACCTTATGCGACTTATAGAGGGGAACCAATTTGATACTATTTACCACGAGCACTTTTCATATTTTTCTTTCCTGACAATAGAGAAGATATTTAAAGCACACGGACTTATTATTTTTGATATAGATGAATTACCTACCCATGGTGGCTCTTTGAGGATTTATGCAAAACATGAGGAAGATAATACAAAAGAAGTTTCTAAGAAAGTTATTGGGCTGAAACAGCGGGAAATTGATGCTGGCTATACAAATATTAATAGCTATCTTACTTTCAATGAAAAGGTTAAAGCAATTAAGCGAGATATCCTTAATTTTTTTATTAAAGCAAAAGAAGAGGGCAAAACCATCGTAGGATATGGAGCACCTGCAAAAGGAAACACTCTACTTAATTATTGCGGAGTCAGGACAGACTTTATTGATTACACAGTGGATAGGAATCCATATAAACAGGGGCGATATCTACCAGGAAGTCACATACCTATTGAAGCACCGGATAAGATAAAGGATACAAAACCAGATTATGTATTTATACTGCCATGGAATCTTAAGGATGAGATTATGGAGCAAATGGCTTTCATCCGTGAATGGGGTGGAAAGTTTGTTATTCCCATTCCTATTGTTCAAGTAATTTGAGATGCGATTTATCGAAACAGAACTCAAAGGAGCTTATATCATTGAAATAGAGATAATTGAAGATGAAAGAGGCTTTTTTTCTCGCACCTTTTGCCAGAAGGAATTTGAAGAACATGGATTAAACCCACGTATTGCCCAATGTAATATTTCTTACAATAAAAAGAAAGGAACATTACGAGGTTTGCATTATCAGGCAGCACCTTATGAGGAGGCTAAGATAGTAAGTTGTACCAGAGGAACAATATACGATGTAATTATAGACTTGCGACCAGATTCTCCTACTTATTGCCAATGGTTTGCTGTGGAGTTGAGTGATGAAAACTATAAGATGCTTTATGTGCCTGAAGGTTTTGCACATGGCTTTCAGACCTTAGAGGACAATACAGTGGTTTTTTATCAGATGTCTGAATTTTATAATCCAGAAAGTGCAAGAGGAATTAGATGGGATGACCCAGTGTTTGGGATTAAATGGCCGTTATCAAACAAAGTTATATCAAAAAAAGACTTGGATTATAAAGATTTTAAAAAATGAAAAAAGTTATATTAACTGGTGCCAATGGTTTTATAGGAAGACACACCATTCCTTTTTTGGTAAAATTAGGATATGAAGTGCATGCTATTTTTTATCCTAATGATTCAGGTTTGAAGGAAGGCAAAAATATTTTTTTGCATAGATGTAATCTTTTAAATATGGAAGAACAAAAACAATTACTTGCTAAAATAAAACCAACCCATCTACTACATTTTGCTTGGTATACAGAACATGGAAAATATTGGACATCTCTTGAAAACATTCGCTGGGTGCAAGCCAGTCTGGAACTTCTAATGAACTTCGCAGATCAAGGAGGTACACGCGCAGTATTTGCAGGTAGTTGTGCGGAATACGACTGGAATTATGGATACTGTTCTGAGGGAATTACTCCTACTAGACCTCAAACTTTCTATGGAACTTGCAAAAATAGCCTTCAAGAGATACTCTCTCAATTTTCTAAGCAAACCGGTATAAGTAGCGCTTGGGGAAGGATATTTTCCCTTTATGGTCCCTCCGAAGCAAAATCACGTCTTGTTCCATCGGTTATAATTTCATTGTTACAAGGTCTACCGGCTCATTGTACCCATGGGGACCAAGTTAGAGATTTTCTTCATGTAGAAGATGTTGCTTCGGCTTTTGTCAGTTTGCTTGAAAGTAATGTGGAAGGACCTGTAAATATCGCCTCAGGTCACCCTGTAGCCCTTAAGGATATTATTTATAATATTGCGGATTTATTAGGCAAAAAGCATCTAATTGAACTCGGTGTTTTATCAGCTCCAGAGGATGAACCACCTTTTCTCGTAGCCGATGTTCGTAAAATTACTCAGCAGGCTGCTTGGAAGCCCAAGATAACTCTTGAGGCAGGTTTAAAAAGCACCGTTGAATGGTGGAAGGAAAATTTAGTAAAGAAATACCCAAATCCAGCGATAAGCAATTATAGCTAAGAATTATTTGGAAAAACAGATTATTTATTGTTACCTGTGACAGAGATATCAGTAAAAGGCATTCATGAATGGTTTTCAGTCTATCCAACCTG
>Ga0315282_10003151_pt1 | contig 29690 bp, 23 predicted proteins | sample YL17G07_20_MG_FD_203693 | JGI IMG/M metagenome (GOLD analysis project Ga0315282, IMG submission 203693) | Sediment microbial communities from Yellowstone Lake, YNP, Wyoming, USA - YL17G07_20 | ecosystem: Environmental > Aquatic > Freshwater > Lake > Sediment | place: USA: Wyoming | collected... | reverse complement strand
CGTTCGGACAAAAGTGTGCGGCTTACCCCGGTTTGGGTGTGCGACATGCTCCGGTTAAGGTGTGCGCCTTACTCCGGTTAACCTGTGCGCCTTGCTCCGGTTTTTGCATTCATCGTTAGTATGCTGACTGTTGGTGCAATTGCCATTTACTTTGGTTTATTTGGGGCAATCTACATTTCCATTAGTGTTTTTAAAATAGTTCTCGTTATCGGCGGATTAACCTATATTGTGTCTGACCTGTGGTTGCGTAAACCCTAACAATAAATAAACATGTTTTTAACCTGACAACCAAGCGCCCAATATTAATTTTATAGATTCTTGATATGATGCAATATTGTATTTTTACCAGGCATACGCCTCCGGCGACTCACCTTTTTGAAGTGGTCTACCGTGATTAATGTCAAAGAGTTCATCCAACCGGGCCATCACTTCCGGGCTAAGCCCCAGTTCCGCAGCTCGTTCGATTCCATCGAGCTGTTCCATCGTGCGGATACCCACGATGGCCGAATGCACTTCGGGGTGCATCAGGGTCCAGGCCGTGGCGACGATGTGCTCTTTCTCGCCGATCTCACGGCACAGTTTTGAGAAATTCATGAGCTGCTGGTTATTCTCACCCAGGCTCATATTGTATTCCTTCTCCAGGTCACGCGTACGCGTACCGTCAGCTGCCTGCAGCTTGCCGGTCAGCAGCCCGCCTGCCATAGGCATATAAGCCAGGATCCCGATCCCGAATTCGCGCCCGGCCGGTAGAACTTCCAACTCGGGGATACGGTTGAGCAGGTTGTATTGGGTCTGTTCGGAAATGAGCCCCATGAAACCGCGCTGCCAGGCAAGCATCTGGAACTTAGCCAGTCCCCAACCGGGGAAATTGCTGGTGCCCACATAAAGCACATCGCCGTCGGCTACCAGCTTCTCGAAGATTCCCCACCACTCCTCGCCAGAAATCCGCCGGTCAATATGGTGAACCTGGTACAGATCAATGTGATCAGTTTGTAAGCGGCGTAGCGAATCAGCGCAGTGTTTGCGCACCTTATAAAGCGAAATGCCACGCTCTTCATTTGGTATTTTCGGGTCCGCCATCGGGTTATAAACCTTGGTAGCCAGCACCACACGCTCGCGGCTGCCGGGGCGCTGGCTGAACCAGTTGCCGATGATCTCTTCAGAGCGGCCTTTAGACCCGTAAACGTTAGCGGTGTCGAAGAAATTAATCCCGATTTCCAGGGCACGATCCATGATCTTGAACGATTCTTCCTCCGAGGCCTTGGGGCCAAAGTGCATTGTGCCCAGGCAAATCTTGCTCACAGTCATATTCGATCGTCCCAATTTTGTGTATTTCATAACTTCCTCTTTTTGATCCCTTAAATGGGAGAGTAAAAACTTTATTTATAGGACTTACGCAAGCGGCATTTTAATTATAGAAGATTTCAATTGTTGACACAAGTAATCTGAGAGCAACCCTCAATAACCCTCTTGAAAATCTGCCCGATTCAGATATAATAGAATCAATTCACGAGCCAATGGCTGTGAAGGAGGAAAGTAGGCCGGTGGAATGCCGACAGGGAAGCCGGGGCGCAGACTGAGACCCCCACCCGGAAGAAACCGACCGAAGTTCCCTCTAGAGCCGCCCGGGTGAACGCCCCCCAAAAGGGCCAGTAGTCAGGGCCGCAGGCGCAGCGTTAGCGGCGCAGCCAATCGCCCATCTCAAAACGGGCCGTTGGAACGAGTGGGCTGCCACCCGGCAGCCAACAAGGGTGGTACCGCGGTAACCTATCCCGTCCCTTGAGGGGACGGGAATATCCTATCCCCTTAGGGATGGGATTTTTGTTTGTGGAGGTCGCTATGAGTGAACCAACCGTTTTGCTAGAGCTGGAGGACATCCAGCAAAAAGCCCTGGAGGCATTGCAGTCTGTCCAGGATGAGGCCGGCCTGCAGGCCTGGCGCGTAGCTTACCTGGGGCGCAGCGCGCCGGTCATGTTGGTCTTCAGCAGCCTGCCCAGGCTTGGCAAGGACCTGCGCCCGCAGGTTGGGCAGCGCGCCAACCAGGTCAAGCAGGCGCTCGAAACAGCCTTTGCCGCCCGCAATGAAGCCCTGCGACAGACCAGCCTGCAGCGTGCCTTGACCCAGGAGCGGGTGGATATCAGCCTGCCAGGGCGCTTGCCCATCCACGGGCGGCTGCAGCCGATGACCCACATCCTGCGCGAGATCTATGCGATCTTCGCCGAAATGGGTTTCCAGGTTTTCCAATCGCGCGATATCGAGCTGGATGAATACAACTTCGAGCTGCTCAATATCCCTGCCTACCATCCGGCGCGCGATATGCAGGCCACTTTCCATACTTCGATCCCAGGGGTGGTGCCGCGCTCCCATACTTCCCCAGGCCAGATCCATGCCATGCGCCAGTTTGCCCCTGAGCCGGTGCGCGTGGTCCTGCCGGGGATGTGCTACCGTTTCGAGCAGACCAATGTGCGCTATGACGTGCAGTTCCACCAGGTGGAAGTGCTGGCTGTCGGCCGCCATATCACTTTGGGGGACATGCTGGGCACCCTGGAAGGTTTCGCCCGCCGCATGTTCGGTGACAGCGTGCACGTCCGGCTGCGCCCGGCTTACTTCCCATTCACCGAGCCGAGCGGCGAGATGGACGTGGAATGTTTTCTGTGCGGCGGCAAGGGCTGCTTTATCTGCAAAGGCTCGGGCTGGTTGGAGATCATGGGCTGCGGCATGGTGCACCCCACCGTGCTGCAGAATGGCGGTTACGACCCGCGTGAGTTCACCGGCTTCGCCGCCGGCATGGGCCCCGGGCGGATCGCCATGCTGCGTTACCATATCGAAGATATCCGCTATTTGTATGCGAATGACATCCGGTTTTTGGAGCAGTTCTGAGGAGCATCCTATGAAAGTCCCTCTTTCCTGGTTAAAAGATTACATTGACGTTGATCTCCCGCTCGAAGAGCTGGCCAGCAAGCTGACCATGCTCGGGTTGGAGGTGGAAGAAATCCTGGTGGTTGGGCTGCCCATGCCGCCCGGGGATAAGCACCAGTTCAAGATCACCGGCCTTGCCTGGGAGCCGGAAAAGATCGTGGTGGCGCGCATCGACGAGGTCATGCCGCATCCAAATGCCGACCGGCTGGTACTGTGCCGCCTGAACGACGGCCAGCAGGAGATCATTGTGCTGACCGGGGCGCCCAACCTGTATCCCTACAAAGGAATTGGGCCGCTGGCCAAACCGCTCAAAGTGGGGTATGCCAAAGAAGGGGCGCGCATCTATGACGGTCACCAACCCGGGCAGGTGCCGACCATCCTCAAGCGCGCCAAAATCCGCGGGGTCGAGTCGTTCTCGATGGTCTGCTCCGAGAAGGAACTGGGCATCTCCGACGAGCACGAGGGGGTCATCATCCTGGATGACGACGCCCCCACCGGTATGCCGCTGGTGGATTACATGGGCGACGCCGTCTTTGAAATTGTCATCCTGCCCAACGTCATCCGCGACGCTTGCGTGCTGGGGGTGGCGCGTGAGTTGTCCGCTGTAACCGGCAAGCCGCTGCGCAAACCCACCCCAAAACTGCCGGCAGACGGGCCGAGTGTAGTTGGGCGCGCTGCCATCCAGATCACCAACCCTGAGCTCAACCCGCGTTTCGTGCTCGGCCTGGTGCGCGGGGTGAAATCGCAGCCCAGCCCCTATTGGGTGCAGCGCCGCCTAGTCCTGGCGGGGATGCGCCCAATCAACAGCGTGGTGGATGCCACCAATTACGTGATGCTCGAGGTCGGGCAGCCCTTGCATGCCTTCGATTACGACGTGATGTACCAGCGCGCCGGCGGCACGCCGCCGACCATCATCACCCGTCAGGCCAACCCCGGCGAACGCCTGCTGACGCTGGATAGGGTTGACCGCCCGCTCGATCCTTTCACCGAGCTGGTGTGCGACACAGCCGGCGCCCTTTCCATCGCGGGTGTGATGGGCGGCGCCGAGAGTGAAATTACCGGCAGCAGCAGCAACATCCTGCTGGAAGGGGCGGCCTGGAACTTCATCAATATCCGCCGCACCTCAACCGCCCAGAAGCTCATCTCCGAGGCGGCTTACCGCTTCGGGCGCGGCGTACACCCTGCGCTGGCTGAATACGGCGTAAAGCTGTGCCTGGACCGCATTGCCGAATGGTCGGGCGGGCAGATCGCCGCCGGGTTGGTGGACGAATATCCCAAACTACAGGTTGACCCGGTGGTGGATGTCACGCCGCAGGATGTGCGCCGCCTGCTGGGTATCGAGCTGACCCCGCGCCGCATCGCTGACCTGCTCTCTGGCCTTGAGTTCGAGTGCCAGGTTGAAGGTGAGACCGTGCATGCGAAGACCCCGCCCATCCGGTTGGATATCGGCGAAGATGTGATTGGCCTGGCAGATGTCTTAGAGGACATTGCCCGCTTGTACGGCTACGACAAAATCCCGCTCACCCGCATCGCCGACACGATGCCGCGCCCGCACCCCAACCCGCTGTTCGAGCTGGAAGAGCGCCTGCGCGACCTGCTGGTCAGCCTGGGTTTACAGGAAGTGATCACCTACCGCATGACCACACCCGAGCGCGAGGCGCGCCTGCTCCCAGCCGGAGTAGCATACGAGACACCGGAATATGTCCGCATTCTTAACCCGATCACCCCCGAGCGCACGGTCATGCGCCGCAGCCTGCTGGCAGCCGTGCTGGATGCCGTCGAGCGCAGCTCACGCTTGAGTGACCGCCTGGCGTATTTCGAGCTGGGCCAGGTGTTCATCCCGCAGGCCGGGCAGCCGCTCCCCGCTGAGCCGCGCCACGTGGTGGTGGTCATGACCGGCGCACGCTACGTGCCTGCCTGGGACCAGCCGGACAAAACTGCGTTGGATTTCTTCGATATTAAGGGCGTGATCGAGGCACTGCTCGGACAACTGCATGTGCCGGAGCTGAACTATGCGCCGCTGGAGGATAGCCCGACCTACCATCCCAGCAAATGTGCCGTGGTCAGATCGGGCGAGACCGTGTTGGGCGTCTTCGGCGAGCTGCACCCGCTGGTTAAGGAGCGCTACGATTTGGCGGCTGCCCCGCTGCTGGCAACCGACCTTGACCTGGAAGCTCTCCAGGCGCTCGTCCCACCGTATTACACGATCCGAGCGGTGCCGGTTTTCCCGCCGGTGCTCGAGGATATCGCTGTCATCGTGGACGAGGACCTGCCGGCTGAGCGCGTGGTGGAAGTCATCTGCAAAGCGGGCGGTAAGCTGTTGAGTGACGTGCGCCTGTTCGACATCTTCCGCGGCGGGCAGATTGGCGCCGGCAAGAAGAGCCTGGCCTACAGCCTGACCTACCAGTCCACTGACCGCACCCTGACCGACAGCGAAGCTGCTAAAGTACGCCAGCGCATCATCCAGAGCCTGGAAAAGGAACTCAGCGCCAAACTGCGCAGCTAATCCGTGAAGACCGGCAGGTGACCGAGCGAGATGATAGAGCGCCATTTGGCGCGCTCGCCCTCGGTGAAAATGGCGGCTTCCGCCACCACCTCGGCCCCGGCATGCTGCATGATCAGGCGCATACCCTGCAGGGTTGAGCCGGTGCTGATCACATCATCCAGGATGACCACTTTCTTGTTGGACACCAGATGGCGGTCTTTCTCATCGAGGAACAGCGTCTGGGGTTCTCCGGTAGTGATTGAAAGCGTCTCAGCCTGCAGCGCTTCTCCCATGTAGGGCTTGTAAGATTTGCGCAGGATGGCGTAAGGCTTGCCAGTTTCCACCGCCAGGGCGTGCGCCAATGGGATGCTCTTGGTTTCGGCCGTGATCACCGCGTCGTATTCAAGACTGGCAAGCTTCTCAGCCAGGGCCCGGGCGCAGGCGCCGACCAGCTCGGTATCTCCCAGGATGTTCAGGATGGCAATACGCAGGCCGGGTTTGATCTCGAATAACGGCAGATCACGGTGGACGCCCGCAATATCGACCGGGTAAGTAGTTCGATTGGACATAGGTGAGATTCCTCCTGGAAAAAGGATCAGGGTCTGATTCTCGACCCATCAAAAGTTTATCACAAAAGAGGGATAAAAGGGATTTAAAGCAAAAGAGATCCGTTTTCAATGATGGATCTCTTTATCAGGCTATTCATAGGAGGGGATGAAAAAGCAAGCCTGTTAAGCATTGAGCGCCGGGGACGCCGACCCCGGCGCTCTATTAAGGAGGAGAAGAAGAGAAGTCGCCCTTGCATGTTATGTTACCAGAAACATTGTTCCATAACTTGACGTAAACCCTACGCTTACCCTACGCTTGCCTGACAACTACCTAACAAACGGTGGGAAATAGGTGCTTTTTAATTTCCGGGAGAGGAACTGGCGAATTGAGGGTTACGTGGGTGCGCAGCACCCACGTAACCCCCAATTCGCCGCCTTTTCCTCAGGAACTGAAACGCACCCAGAGAAAGCAAGTTTCATTTTCATTGGATGTCCTGTATACTAATGATAAATCGAGATCAAGGATTCCAAAATCGACCCCGTTATGGGCCGATAGCTGATGCGGGTCGAGGAAAATTATGCAAACCAAATTTGACCATTTCAATTCCGGTTTCGTGGCGGTAGTCGGCCGCCCGAATGTGGGTAAGTCAACCCTGGTTAACGCTCTGCTGGGCCAGAAGATTGCGGCGGTTTCGCCGCGCCCGCAAACTACCCGCCGCAAGCAACTTGGCATCTTAACCCTGGAACACGCCCAGGTGGTCTTTGTGGATACCCCGGGCTTGCACGTGGCGCGTCACAAGTTGGGCGAATATATGAATGAAGAAGCCGCGGCCACCCTGGATGATGCGGATATTATCCTGTGGTTGGTGGATATCAATGGGCTGCCTACCGAGGAAGACAGCCTGATTGCCCGGCGCCTGGCGGCGCTCAAAGAACTGCCCACCACGCTGTTGGTGCTCAATAAGACCGACCTACTGCCGACTGAAAGGATCTCCGAATACCAGGCCGCCTATCAGACATTGCTGCCAACCGGGCTGCCTTTCCTGATCAGCGCTACCAACGGGCAGGGCTGCCCTGAGCTGCTGCATGCCATCCTGACCAGCCTGCCGGAAGGTCAGGCTTATTACAGCGAAGAGGAGGTCACCGATTTCTTCGAGCGCGATATCGCCGCCGACCTGATCCGTGAGGCCACCCTGCTGCACCTGCGGGACGAGGTGCCGCATGGCATCGCGGTGCGTATCGACGAGTTTACCGAGCGCGGCGAAAGCGGGGCGCGCATCAGCGCCACGCTCTTCGTCGAGAAGGAATCGCACAAGGGTATTGTGATCGGGCAGGGCGGGTCGATGCTCAAGCTGATCGGCACTACCGCTCGCCAGGAAATCGAAGGCATGAGCGGGCGCAAAGTCTTCCTGGAGCTGCGCGTCAAGGTCAACAAGAACTGGCGCAACAATCCGGAGGCGCTGCGGTTGATGGGCTACTTCAGGGATTGAGGATTAGTGATTTTAGATTGATGATTCTAGATTGCCCTCTGTACTGCGAGGGTTGCGGATTGGGGATTGGGATTGTAGACTGAATGGGTGTTTGGCTAAACGCTGACTGGCTGATCTTTGACCAGCTAATGGGAGAGGAAAATGGTCACACCTTTGCTGGTTTTGACGCTGATCCTGGCGGTAGTAGACTGGATTGGACTGTGGCGAGGCTGGGAAAAGGTGGGGTATTTTGTTAAACCGGCCACGCTGCTGGGGCTGATCGCCTGGTCCTACCAGCTCAGCGGTTGGAGGGGGGCGGTGGCCTGGTTTGGCGCCGGGCTGGTCTTCTCGCTGGCAGGCGATTGCTTCCTGATGTTCCCGAAGCGCCTGTTCCTGCCGGGCATGATGGCCTTCATGGGCGCCCACCTGCTGTATATCGTTGGCTTCAACCAGACGCTGCCGCCGTTCCAGCCGGCGCTGCTCCTGCTGCTTTTGGTGGTGGGCGTGCCAGACGCTTTGGTTATGCCCACGGTCCTGCGCAGCCTGCGCCAGAAAGTGGAGCTCAGCCGGTTGCGCATCCCGGTGTTGGTCTACGGCCAGGTGATCAGCCTGATGTTCTTCTCGGCGCTGCTGTGCCTGCTGCGCTCGGATTGGCCGTTCCGGGCGGCCTGGCTGGCCGTGTTCGGGGCCGGGTTGTTCTTCACCTCCGACAGCCTGCTGGCGTACCACGATTTCGTGCGGCCTTTCAGGCACGGTGTGGTATACGTGCACATCACCTACCACCTGGGCCAACTGCTCCTGATCGCCGGTGCGCTCTTGAGATACGCTTAAGAGTATGCACTGAAGAGTGTGGGCCTTTGTGGTGAATAACCCTCTTTATTTTTTCTCCAAGGAACTGAAGCCTTCGCCGAGGGCCTCGTGGGCTGTGCCGATGACCATGAAGGCCCTGGGGTCGATCTCGCGCACCAGCTCTTTGAGCCGGTTGACCTCCGAGCGGGTGATAACGCAGTACAACACCGGGTGAGCTGCCCCGGTATACCCGCCCGTGCCGGGCAGGATGGTCAGGCCGCGTTCCATGGTGGTCAGCACCTGGGTCGCGACCGCATCCGGTTGGCTGGTGATGATCATGGCGGTGCGGAAGATCCCCGAGCCTTCTGAGACCGCTTCAGCCGCCAGCCCGCTGACGTAGATCACTACCAGGCCGTACAGCGCCCGCTCCCAGTTGAAAGCGAAGCCGCCTGCCAGCACCACCAGCGTGTCGGTGATCAGGTAAGCCTGCGAGATGGAGACGCCCAGGCGATGGTTGAGGATGCGCCCCAGCACGTCGCTGCCGCCGCTGGTGCCCTGGCCGCGGTAGACCAATCCCAGCCCAATGCCGGACAGGATACCGCCATACAGGCTGTTCAGCACCAGGTCCTGGGTAATGCCCTGAGCTGGAATGTATAACACCAGCAAGTCGGTCAGGAGCGAGAACGTGACAATGGCGGCGGCAGTGCGCAAGGCAAAGCGTGAGCCACCCAGGTAGCGCCAGCCGAGCACGAACAGCGGGATGTTGCCTACCAGCACCATCAAGCCGATCGGCCAGTGGGTGTAGTAGTTGATGATCTGCGAGGCGCCGCTGACGCCGCCGCTGACCAGGTGGGCCGGCACCAGGAACAGGCGCATGGCCAGCGCCTGGACCAGCGAGCCGAGCAGCACCAGGGCGTAATCCTGCGCTGAGTGCCACGAGAATCTGGCCGGCCGGATTCCGCCGGATAATTTTTGGAAGATAGGTGGGTTGGGCATGGATGCCTCCGCAAGGGTGAGGGAATGCTGAGATTATAACGCTAACCTTCGAAGACAAATCCAAGAGTTCACCACACTCTTCAGTGCACCTGAAGGGGCGCGGGAATTCCCAAAGAACCCGGATTTTTTTGGAGTAGAATTACAGATAACAAGATAACCACAAAAAAACCTGCCTGTGGATAAAAAATGTGAATAGCACGAGACTGTATACCATTGGACACTCCAATCATCCTTTTGAGAAATTTCTTCACCTGCTTGAAGAGAAAAAATCACACTTCTCATGTTTGTAGAATTTTTTGACCAGTAAATTAAACTAACCTGAGGAATCTTTATGCCAGACTATGAAGCAGTAATCGGTCTCGAGACACATATCCAGCTCAATACCACCAGCAAGATTTTCTGCGGCTGCAAGGCCGATTCGTGGTACGACCCGCCCAACAGCAACATCTGTCCGGTGTGCTGCGGGCTGCCGGGTGTGCTGCCTGTTTTGAATGAAAAGGTGGTCGAAAAAGCTGTGCTGTTGGCAGCTGCCATGCATTCGAACCTGAGACCGGTCTCGTATTTCGACCGCAAAAACTATTTCTACCCCGACCTGCCCAAGGGTTACCAGATTTCGCAGTACGATATGTCGCTGGCAAGCGGCGGTTTTCTGGACCTGCCGGTGCCCTCCAACCTGGACCCGGCCGGCCAGGGCTATATCCGGTACATCTCGATCACCAAGCTGCACATAGAGGAAGACGCCGGCAAGACCAAGAACGCCGGTGGCGAGCGTTTCATCGACTTCAACCGCTGCGGCGTACCGCTGGTCGAGATGGTCACCGGGCCCGACCTGCACACCGCCGACGAGGCCGCCCAATACCTGATCCGCCTGCGCCAGCTTTTACGCTGGCTGGGCATCTCCGAGGCCGACATGGAAAAAGGGCACCTGCGCTGCGACGCCAACGTATCGATCCGGCCGGTGGGCGCCACCTATCTCAACCCAAAAACCGAGATCAAGAACGTCAACTCGATCGACGCCGTACGGGATGCTATCGAAAAAGAGGTTGAGCGCCAGATCCGTGAAACCGCAGCCGGGCGGCGCATCCAGGCCTGGACGCTGGAATGGGACGAGGACGCCGGGGTCTTAAAGAAGATGCGCTCCAAGGAGACCGAGGACGATTACCGTTATTTCCGCGAGCCCGATCTGCTGCCCATCCGCCTGACGGAGGATTGGAAGCAGGCGATCCTGCAAGACCTGCCCGAGCTGCCGCTCGAACGGCGAGCGCGCTTCATTGCCCAATATGGCCTGCCCGAGTACGACGCTGAAATCCTGACCCAGGAGCGCCGCCTGTCGGATTACTTCGAGTCGGCCGTTAAAGCCTATGCTGGCGACTCCGCTGGAGTGATGCGCGACTCCGCTGGAGTGCTGCGCGACTCCGCTGGAGTGCTGCGCGACTCCACTGGAGTGCTGCGCGACTCCACTGGAGTGCTGCGCGATGCCAAGAAGGTCTCGAACTGGCTGATGAACGACATACTGCGTATGCTCAACGACGGCGGGCTGACCGCCGACCAGCTCAAGCTGACGCCGGGCTTCCTGGCTGAAATCCTCAAATTGGTTGACAGCGGCGCCATCAACAGTTCCACCGGTAAAACCTTGCTGGGTAAGGTGCAGGAGAGCGGCAAAACCCCGGCGCAGATTGTAGAAAGCGAGGGACTGGCCAGGGTCAGCGATGATGCCTCCATCCGGGCGGTGGTCGAACAGGTGCTGGCCGAGAGCCCCAACGAGGCGGCCGCCTACCGGGGCGGCAAGGTCACGCTGATGGGCTGGTTCGTGGGACAGGTTATGAAGAAGATGCGCGGCAAAGCCGACCCGCAGCTAGCCCGCCAGATGCTCGAGAAACTGTTGGGATAGTGCGTAAAATCCTTGGGAGACCCCTCAAGCTCGACTGGCGCATCGCCACGCTGACCGTGTCCAGCACGCTTTTGATCACGGTCAATTTCTATCACTCCTTCACCCCCTGGAAATACGTCGACCGGGTCATTTTATTCCTGGTTATCCCACTGCTGATCACGCTGGTCATCTTCCGCCAGGCCCCCAAAGAGTTCGGCTTCCAACTGGGCGATTGGAAAATCGGGCTGCTGCTGACATTGGGCGGCATCCTGCTGATGACGCCCATCATCTGGTTCCTGGGGCGCAGCAACCCGGGCATGCACGACTTTTACAGGCCCTACCTGAACGCCAACCTGCCTTTATACACCTTCCTGGACCTGATTGGCTGGGAGTTCATCTTCCGCGGCTGGCTGCTATTTGGCTACGGGCGCAAGTTCGGCGCCGAGGCAATTTGGCTGCAGGCGGTGCCGTTTGCCATCGCTCACCTAGGCAAGCCCGAAGTCGAAACGCTCTCGACTATCTTCGGCGGGTTTGCCTTCGGCTGGGTCGCCTGGCGCACGCGCTCGTTCCTCTACCCATTCCTGATCCACTGGTATATCGCCACCCTGGTCATTTTGGTGGCTGGGGGAGCCTTTGGATAAAATGGATTCGCGGTATGGGACTCTCATCCCCCAACCCCTTCCTCCGCTTCGGGGGAAGGGGAGAAATCGGCGATCATTCCCCTCTCCCATTTTTGGGACCGCGAAGCGTGCCGTAGGCGAAGAGGCCAGGGGTGAGGGCTTTATGCCTGGGCCACTTTTTTCAGGCTTTCTTCCAGCAGCTGCACATCCTGGCGCAGGATAGCGGGATTATCTTTCTGATAGATGCCCACGCAGGCGGCATCGTTCGGGCGCATCTTCGAGGCGGCGAAAGCAAAGGCGGGGCGCGGGTCGTTGCGCCCGGCAGCCAGGATCTTGTAGTGGATGACCGGCTTCGAAAGCTGCAGGATCAGGTCCGTCATAGCCTGGCGGTCGGATTCAAGGTAATACTCGGTCTCGTCCGCAATATGCTCGGCGTGAGCGGCGCGGTTGGTGGGGTTGTAATAGCAGCACAGGTAATAATCCAGGTCGAGGTGCTCCTCGGCCCACTCGATGACATGGTGGTTATGGGCGGCGATGCCCGCCAGCAGGCCCTTTTCACGCGCCAGGTCGAGCGCCGGCTGGATATCATCCAGTTTGCCCTGGGCAAAGGCGTTGTCCATCACCCCACCATGCAGGTGGCAGGCTTTGGCGCCGTAGCTGGCGGCGCGCAGGATACAAGTTTCGTGGCTGCCGACCTCAGGGCAGGTTTGGGCGAACCATTGCAGCGTGCCGCCTTCATCCCGGTACTCCATCAACATGCGCATGACGTGAAAATCGGTGCGGGCGATCAGGGTGTTGACGCCCAGCTCTTCAGCCTCGTGCAGGGTTTGCTTGATGCGCGTGGTGGTGAAATAATGGCGCATCGCCTGGTCTGTCTCGGGGCTCTGGTGCGAGAAGCCGCTAAACGGGTTGCTACCGATGATGAAACGGCTTACCTGGATATTTTTAAATTGGGCGTAATGCATGAGCCTGCTCCTTTTTAGCCGGGGATCGTTTTTATGATAGGGTTATAGTATATCAAGAAATAACGGCGATGAATGCTCTTTTGTGGTAAATTAGGGCTATGTTCGAGCTGCGCCCGGCCAGGAAAGAAGATGCGGCTGCCATCCGCAGGTTGATCCACCTGGTTGGGATCAACCCGACCGGGCTGGATTGGCGGCGCTTCGTGCTGGCAGTCGACCAACACGACCGGTTGGCAGGCTGCGCCCAGGTTAAACCGCACGGTGACGGCACGCGCGAGCTGGCTTCGCTCGCCGTCCAGCCTGCCTATCGTGGCCAGGGCGTGGCGCGCCGGCTGATCGAATACCTGCTGGCGCACCACCCACCTCCGCTCTACCTGACCTGCCGCAGCCGGCTGCAGCCGTTCTACGAAAAGTTCGGCTTCCGGGTGGTGTCACCCCAGGAGCTGACGCCCTATTTCCGGCGCATCCTGCGGCTGGTCACGCTGTTCGGCGGTCGCATCGGCCCACCCGGTGGGCTGCGGGTGATGCAACGGAAATCTTATTAATTCCACTTTTCAGACAGCCACATTCTTTTTATAGAGTTATTTTTGGTCCCAGGCAGCTTTCAAACGCCAGTAGGTTTCTTCTAACTCTTCGGGTAAGACGCGGGTATTGCCTACCGTCGACAGAAAGTTCGTGTCGCCCAACCAGCGCGGCACGATGTGAAAGTGGACATGCTGCTCCACGCCCGCCCCGGCCGCTGCGCCGATGTTGGCGCCAATGTTGTAGCCCTCGGGGTGATAGACCTGGTTGGCTACCTGCATGCTGTGTGTGATCAGTCCCGTTATCTCATGCAGGGTTTCGTCATCCAGGTCGATGATGCTGGGCTTATGGATATTTGGCACCACCATCATGTGCCCACCGGTATACGGGTATAGGTTCAGAATCATAAAAGCCAGTTTCTCGCGGTGCACTATCAGGTTGCTTGGGCCATCTTCTTGCTGTAATGCGCGGCAAAAAACACAGCCTTCCATACCTTCGTGGTTCAATACGTATTTCTTCCGCCACGGAGTCCAGAGATATTTCATACAGGCAACCGCCTCTCTTTTAGAGTCCCATCTACCATCCGGACAGGCTGATTAAATTTTAACCGAGATTAGGGGATTGGGGAAGTAGGAAAACAGCATGTTAAACAGCCGCCAACCAACTGCCAGCCTTCTCAGGTTTGTGAAAGGTACAGTTCCTTTGCATAAGTTTATATTCCCTTGTGTGGATTCTTTTTACGGGCTATACTTTAGCCGGGAGATTCCTTATGCCTGATGTTGAATTCTCATTGATGTCCAGTATTTATGATGTTGATTCGATTGGCCGGGTCTTTCAAGAAGTGGCGGCCCACACCGGCGCCCAATATCGCCCGCAGTTCCTGGTTTGGAGCAGCGCCTGGACCGAGTTGGTGCGCATGGCATTGTATAGCCATGGCCCGGATGTCTCGGAGATCGGCACTACCTGGGTGGGTGACCTGGTCGGTATGAACAGCCTGCACTCCTTCACCAGGGCCGAGCTCGACTCGATCGGCGGGCCGGAACCTTACCTGAAGGGCGCCTGGCAGAGCTGCGTGGTTGGAACCGAAGGCAGCGTGTGGGCTATTCCCTGGCTGGCAGATACCCGCCTGCTGTATTACCGGCGCGACGTTCTCCAAAAGGCCGGTATCGACGAAGCCAACGCCTTTAAATCACATATTGCCATGAAAGCCACCTTCCAGCGCCTGAAAGAATATGGCGTCCCGGTGCCCTTTGTGATCCCGACCGGGGCTAACCGGGTGGCTTTGCAGAGCCTGGCCTCACTGGTGTGGGGGGCGGGCGGTGATTTCGTCAGCAAAGATGGCAAGACGGTCCAGCTCGACCTGCCTGAAACGCGCGCCGGGTTCTACCAGTATTTCGAGCTCGGGCAGTACCTGGTGCCCCAGGCCCGCAACGTAGTGGATGTTAATTCCGACGCCATGTATTATTCGGACCAGGCGGCAATTACCATCAGCGGTCCCTGGCTGCTGAGAGACCGAGCTGCCAACCCGCAGGTAGTTGCCAATTCAGGCGTAACCTTTCCGCCCGGCGTACCCTTTGTGGGCGGTTCCAACCTGGTGATCTGGAAACATTCACGTTCTGTCAAAGAGTCAATGGCTTTAATCCAACTTCTGACCAGCCAGCCGGAGCAGCAGAACTATTTGAAGAGCATGGGGTTGCTGCCGGTGCGCCTGGATGTGCTGTCCTCGCCAGAGGCGGCTAAGGACCCGCTGTACAAAGCGATCAACCTGGGCTTTGAATACGGCCGTACTTTTCACATGTTCCACCTGTGGGGCCTGGTGGAGGACCGCCTGACCACAGCCATCGGCTCGATCTGGCATGATGTGCTGGCCAACCCTGAAGCCGGTGTTAAGACCGCGGTCGACAAGCGTCTGAACTCCCTATCGCGCCAGCTCGATTTAGTCTTGAGCAGCAAATAGAAGAAATTTACCAAGAGGGAAATAAAATGGATTATTATGGCAACCCGGTGCGGCGGATTGAGAATAAATTCATGCAGGTCGATTTCCTGTCAGAGGCTGGCCCGCGGCTGGTGCGCTTGCTGGTCAATGGCTCGAACGATAACCTGCTGGCTGAAGTACCCAATCTGGTGCAGACCACCCCTTTTGGCGATTATCACTTCTTCGGGGGGCACCGCCTGTGGCATTCTCCTGAGGGCATGCCGCGCTCGTATTTGCCTGACAACCACGGCCTGCAAATCGAAGAACTGCCAGGCGGTGTACTGCGCCTGACCCAGCCGGTAGAAAACAGCAGCGGGCTGCGCAAGGTGATGGAACTGCAGCTCTCCGCCGATGCACCGCGGCTGGTCATCCGCCACTTTCTGACCAATGCCGGGCTGTGGCCGGTGGAATGCGCCCCGTGGGCCATCACCCAGCTCAAGCTCGGAGGGCTGGCGATCATCCCGCAGCAGAAGGGCGTGCCCGAGGCGCAGCTCTTACCCGACCGCCGCCTGACCATCTGGAACTATACCCGCCTGCAGGACCCGCGCCTGCACCTGGGCGATGACTTCATCCTGATCGAGGGCGTCGGGACTAAGCCGCCCTGCAAGATTGGCACGCTCAACCCGCAGGGCTGGCTGGCTTACCTGTTGGGCGAAACCCTGTTCGTCAAGCGCTTCACCCACCAGCCCGAAGCGGCGCACGTCGATTTCGGCTGTGATACCGAGGTGTACGTCGACGACCGCTTCATTGAGCTGGAGACACTCGGTGCGCTGGTGCAGATGCAGCCGGGGCAAACCGTCAGCCACACCGAGACCTGGGAGCTGCATCAGGGCATTCAGGCTGCTCCCACCCTGGAAGGCGTGCGCGCCCTGGTCCAGTCTTATCTTTGATATTTCCCCATCCACTGCCCCTGTGCCAGGATATGGCCCTGCATGGCCTGCTGTAATTTAGCGGCATTCAAGCCAGTCGCCAAGGCCGGCTCCAGGTCGAGGGCATAGAGCTTGAAGAAGTAGCGATGGGCCTTGCCGGGCGGCGGGCAGGGGCCATAGTAACCGGTCTGAGAGGCGCCGTTGTTGCCCTGCGTGCCGCCGCCTGTCACCTGGACGGTTTTAGCGATTCCTTCGGGCAGGCCGGTCAGGTCGGGTGGTAGATTATAGATCACCCAGTGGGTAAAGGTGCCCATCGGTGCATCCGGGTCGTCGGCGATCAACGCCAGTGAACGCGCCCCGCCAGGGATGCCGCTCCAACTCAGCGCCGGGGATACACTGCCACCGTCACAGCTAAATTTGCGCGGAATGGTGTCTCCATCCCTGAAGGCAGGGCTGGAAATGGAAATTACAGACATATTAACCTCCTTTTGTGGGGCATTCGGCCCCAGCAAAACCGGAAAAACAAGACCAGCCGCCAATGCCAGCAGCGCTCCCAGCGCGGCGCAGGCGGCGTTGACCCAATCATTATTCAACCAGGGCCAGCCGCGGGCAAGAGTAGTGAGGCTGCCGCAGGTGTGTCGCGGGTGGCGTTCAGTTTCCTTGCAGCAGCTCGGGCAGAAATAGATGGCCTGCACGCTGGCTCCCAGCAGTGAATCAAACAGGCTGCCCAGCACACCCGCCAGGGTGACCAGCAGCAGGGCGCTGTAAGGTCGGGCATGAGACGCGCTCAGGCCAAGCATATCCACAGCCAGCATCAGCAATACGATGAACAGCGCCCCACCCAGCGCCGCCAGAGTGCCCACCAGGCTGATACCACCGGATGCGCCGCGTTCGACCGGTTTACCGGTGGTGATCAGGCGGGGGTTGCTTTTACCCAGCACACCCAGCTCGGTAGCCCAGGTGTCGGCGTTGACCGCTGCCAAGGTGCTGGCAAAGGCCAGCCAGGGCAGCAGCGACTGCGGCCACAGAAAATTCAGCACCACGCACAACCCGGCTACCCCGCCGTTGGCCAGCACCTGCTCTGCGTCACGCTGCGAGCCCTTGGAAAACTTCTCGTCCAGCGCCTGCTTGCGGCGGCGCGCCAGGCGTGATAAGCCGCTGGAAGAGATGAAGAAACCCAGCAGCAGGATTGCCCAGCCCCAACCGCCCAGCCCGCAGATGACCGTGCCCAACCCCAGCGCCGCCAGCGCTCCAGAGCGTGACAGGCTGTGAGCGCGATACGCCGCAAAAGAGACCAGGACGGCAAGCAGGAAACCGAGCAGGAATTGGGTGAGCATATCGAAGATATTTTACCGTAAATAAAACCTTGCCTATATTTCTATTTACGCCATGAACACCACCGCCGCCAGCAGCAGCAAGGGGGTGATCACGTTGGCCGCCCATAACAGGTAGGCTACCGGGCGCTGGCTTACATGGCGGTAAAAATACATTCCCCCCAGCAGGTCGAAAATAAAGGTAAGCGCCCCCAGGGCGGGCAGCAACAGCAGGCGTTCCGGCGGACCGGGCTCCACCGGCAGTCCACTCGGGGTGAAGCCCAGGCTGAGACTGGGAAGCGACGGGATGAGCAAAGCCACGGCTGCGAACAGCAACGCCAGCAACAACAGGCTGGCAATCCACAGGATGCGTACCACCCGGTCAGCCCACACCGCTTGCAAGAAGGCGGCTGGCACGGTCGAAACCGGTTGGATGGGTGAAATGCTGCCCATTTCGATCACGCGTTGGAAAGCGGTGACGAAGGCCAGCGGGTCAGCCGGGGAGATGGCGTAGATCTTGTGACGGGTTGCTACCAGCAGCATGGTACGGCCGTCGGAAGCCATGTATTCCACTAACCCCAGCCCGGGCACGTTGACCTCGCCCACCAGCGAGCCTGGGGTAGAAAGGAACGGCCGCGGCAGGCGCAATTTCAGGTCGCTGGCCGGGCGGACCCACTCCACGTCAGGCAGTGGGATATCCTCGGCGCGCAGTCCCCAGCGCAGGCGCAGGCCATCACGTTCGAGCAGATAGCTGGCCTGCAGCAGGGAATAAGCGCGATAGATCGACGCCAGCATGGGCGCCACCAGCGCCAGAGAAAGTAACAGGAGCAGCACAAAGGTCAGGCCGGCCGCCTGCTGCATGGTATACCAGAATATCGTGCCGCAGGCCATCAACAGTGCCAGAGCCGCCAGATAGTGCAGGATCAATCCCCCGCGCCGGGGTGGGGCAAATTCGAAATATTCAGCCATCCTGTTTAATTTACCACATAAGGCATTCCCTTGCGAAGGTTTTTCATCATCCTCGCTTTTTAGGGAATATCCCTGATTTTTGGGGATCACCCCCGTTTTTGGGGAAACGTCTTCATTTCTTGCCAACCTTGCGGAGTCTAAGAAACCTTCGCAAGGTTTAAAACGGCGATTTTCCATTGACGGTAATCTACGCAGACCATATAATCCCCTATCTATAAGGATAAAAAATGAAAATAAGAATCATCATCATTGTGTTGTTTTTATGTAGTCTCAGCCTGGCAGCCTGCGGGGCTGGGCAGCCCTTCGGCCCAACCGTAACGCCGACCCCCAGCCCTACGCTGAGCGGCCCGGGGCAAATCAAAGGTATTTTACAGGATAGCAGTGGAAAACCGGCGCCGGTATCCATATTTATCACCTCCAGCCTGCCCACCGCCACCCCAGATCCTGCCCAGGCGGATAAAGACCCTCAATTTAACGTTAAGGCCAACGACGATGGTTCTTTCGTGGTGAGCAACGTGCCGGCGGGCGAATATACCCTGTTCTTCATGGATAACGGCCTGCATATTAAACCAGCCAATTCCCAGAAGGTCTCGATCAAGCCCGGCGAAGTGATCGACCTGGGAATAGTTATATTACAGTGATAATGGATCCCACGTTGCCCATGCTTGAAAAACCTGATCTTCAAGACCAACTTATCATCGCTCATTTAGGGGACGCATATGGGTTGCAGGTCGCCCGGTTAACTTTTCTCCCCATCGGGGCCGATTTTAATACAGCCGTCTATCGGGTGGTCACAAAGGATGAAACGGCGTACTTCCTGAAGTTAAGGAAAGGCGACTTTGACGAAATTACCGTAGCCGTCCCCCAATTCCTCAAGGCCCAGGGCATCCAGGCGATCATCGCTCCTCTGGAGACCAGGGCCGGACAGCTATGGACCAGCCTGGACGCCTACAAGCTGATCCTTTACCCATTCATCGAGGGACAAAATGGTTATGAGGCAGCCTTGTCGGATCGGCAGTGGCTGGATTTTGGCGCAGCTCTCAAAGCGATTCATACGGCTCAAGTGCCACCGGCACTCACCAGGCTTATCCCGCGCGAAACCTATTCCCCGCGCTGGCGTGAAATGGTAAAGACATTCCAGGCGCAGATCGAGGAAACCGCTTATGATGACGCGACTGCTGCAAAATTAGCTGCGTTTATGAAGGCCAGGTGGAGTGAGATCAACCGGCTCGTTGTACGTGCTGAACAGCTTGGTCTTACGCTTCAGGACCGCTCCCTGGAACTGGTTTTATGTCATTCCGACATTCACGCCGGCAATCTTCTGCTTGGCGCAAACGATGCACTTCACATTGTGGATTGGGACAACCCCATCCTTGCCCCAAAAGAGCACGATCTCATGCTGGTGGGTGGGTGCACCGTTTGGAACAGCGCCCGCCAGGAGGCCCTGTTCTATCAGGGCTACGGCCAGGCGCAGATCGATGCGATGGCCCTGGCCTATTATCGCTACGAGCGGATTATTCAAGATATCGCCGTTTATTGCGAGCAATTGCTTTTGACAGTCGCTGGCGGCGAAGACCGGGAACAAAGTTTTCAGTATTTTACCAGCAATTTTTTACCCAATCAGGAGATCGAGATCGCTTTTAAGACCGACCGGTTATTGACGATTTAATTTACCTGATTGCCTGTTAAAACCAGAAAAGAGGAACTGGCGAATTGAGTGGTTCGTGGGTGCGGAGCGCCCACGAACCACTCAATTCGCCGCCCTCTCTTGTAAACTAAACTCCGGGAGCGCGCGCTGCCATGGGCAGCACGTTGTTATCGGTGATGTCGTTGAGGATCATGTTACCAAGCTGCTCGCCGTAACCGGTGAGCTGGGGGATCTTGCTGGGATCGTCCATGTTGATAGCCTGGTTCAGGTTGACCTGGAAGCGGCGGAAATCGAGCTGGTCGAAGAAGGTGTGTACCACCTGCACTTGCTGGTCATCGGCTGACTGCAGGAAAGCGCCCAACACCGGGTCGAGCCAGTTCCAGACAAAATAAAGGTCGGCCTGCCCCGCCCCCATTTTGTGCGGGTCGCGCCCGGTGCCCAGGCTGATCAGGGTGGTTTCGGTCGGATCCCAGCCCAGGCAAAAGCGCGCCTCGTAGGCTGCCAGGTAGCAGGGGTTGGCGTAAGCCCCAACCCCGCCATCCACATAGCGCCCCTCCACCACCGGGAAATAAGTAGGCACCGAACTGGAGGCCAGCACCGCCCGGGTTACCGGCCAGTCTTTATATTCATCTTTCCAGGGCTTGACGAAGCGCGTGTGATTATCCACCAGGTCAAAGGTGGTGATAACCACATCCGTCTTGGGGTCATCCGTCCAGAAGCTGCCCATGGTGCGCTCGCCCAGGTAGTTGCGCAGCGCAATCGAGAGCGCCGCGTGGGTGTAGCGGTAGTGGGTGAGTGGAAAGAAAAAGGTGCGCCAGGTGCGCGGAAAGATGGTATTGCCCAGGTCGACGTACAACTGGTTCAAATCCCCGGCGCTCATCCCGGCGGCGATGGCAGCAGAGATGATCGAGCCGGTGGATGTGCCGCACACCAGGCGGAAGACCTGGTGCACTGGCTGTCCCAGGGCCTGTTCGAGCATGGACAGCGCCTGGGTCACGATCACGCCGCGGATGCCGCCGCCATCCACAGCCAGTGCCACATTTTTACGAAAGGGGATCATAAGACACCTCCTTGGTTTGAAAAACTAGCCTGCCCACTCCTGCATCATCAGCCCGTAGAACTTGACCATCTTGCCCAGCGATTCGACGGGGATATATTCATTAACGCCGTGTATGCCGTCCATGGCAGCCTGGCTGTTGACTACCGGCGATAGACGGTAGACCCGGCTGCACAAGGCGGTGTAATGGCGTGCATCCGTGCCGCCGGTCACTACGAAAGGCGCCAGCGGGATGTTGCCGAACACCTGGCGAAGCACCCGTTCGAGACTTTCATAAATCGGCCCTTCCGCCGGGGACAGGGGGCTGGCCTCATGAGCATTGTCCGATACCGCCTGGAAATGGATCCGTTCGTCGGCCAGGGTGCGCTTTACATACTCGCACACGCTGGCAATGTTGTCACCGGGCAGCAGGCGGAAGTTGACCAGCGCCGCAGCCCGGGCCGGCAATACATTTTCCTGGCTGCCGCCCTGGATGACCGTCACGGCGCTGGTGGTGCGGATGAGGGCATTGGAATTGGGGCTGGCTGCCAGTCTGCGCTGCAGGCTGCCGCCGAACAACCACAGGTTGGCAAAGGCAAGCTGGTTGGTAAATACCGCGGCAGCCCCGATCGCCTTCATCATTGAGCGTAGGGCTGAGAGGTGGGCCGGCATAGGGCTGGCTTCCAGGCGCGCCAGGGCGGCGGCCAGGATGCCGATGGCGGTGTGAGTGGGCGGCATGGCGGTATGCCCACCGGCAGTTTCGGCCGACATTTCCAGCGTCAGGTAACCCTTTTCGGCGACGCCGATCAGCCCGAGCACGCCGGAGATGCCCGGCAGCATCCCATCCGTCAGGAAACCGCCTTCATCGAGCACGGCCGACAGCTCAACGCAGCGCTCCTGCAGCAGGGCGACGATATGCTGGGCGCCGCTGCCGACCAGGGTTTCTGCGTCGTGGCCGAAGGCCAGGTAAATGGTGTGCTGCGGTTGAAAGCTGGTCTTCAACAGGCCTTCTACCGTTTCGAGAATAGAAATCACCTGGTGCTTGCAGTCGATTGTGCCACGCCCCCACACGCAGCCATCGGCGATCTGACCCTCAAAGGGGGGATAGGTCCAGGCTGCCAGGCTGGCCGGGTCAGCCGGCACCACGTCGAGGTGCGCCAGGTAGACCACCGCCGGCAGGTCGGGCTGCACGCCGACCCAGGTATACAGCAGGCTGTATTGTTCGACCACTTCACGCTGTAGGGTGGCGTGCACCCTGGGGTAGAGCTTTTCCAGCAGCTTGTGCAGTTGGAACAGGCCTTTGCGGTTGGGGGTATGTTTTTCACCGCTGGTAAAGGTCTCGCAGCGCACGGCGGCCGAGAGGTGCTCGGCAACCACCGCCGCGTCTACTTCGAGGCCCTCTACCGGCTCAACCGGCTGGAAAGGGCGGGCGAAGGTCACGGTTTTGATGAGCAGGGCGGCGGCGAAGAACAGCACGACGACCAGCAGGATAATCAGGATGGTAAATAACATGCGGCTCCTTGCAAGGATCGGATAGGGATGATTCTATTGTACACCCAATGAAAACTGCGGCGATCCTTTGCTCCTACCTGCGTCGCGCAGGACGGAACAACACAACGGTGGTTCTGCTTGTGTACGCTAAAAAAAGCCAGGCTTCTGGGATCGGTTAAAGAATGTGAACCTTAACAGAAGCCGGGCTTTTTAAGTCAGGGGAAAGAAACCGGGTTTCTGGCTGCGAAACCCGATTTCGAATAAAGCCGTACCTGAAGCCGGGTTTTCAGAAAAAACCCGGTTTTAATCCGAGATACGTTAATACCCGCAGTAGACTCGCTGCCAGTTGGGTGTGCCGCCGTAGGACAGGTCGCCGGCGCCGCCCAGCTTGTTATTGTCAGCCACCAGTGTGCCTTTCAGGGTCAGCGAGCCATTGGAGACTACCTTCAAACCATGCTGCCCGCTGCCGGTGAAGATGCTGCAGCTGATGAAAATAGCCGAAGGACTGGGCTGCGTGCCAATCCAGATTTCAGCGCCATTCGTGTTGTGAACGATGCCGTTGCCCGCCACCGAGACCCGGTCCATGGTGACTGCGCCCTTGCTGGCAATGTACAGGCCGATGCCGTGATTGTTATTGAAGGCATTCGGGCCGAGCTTGCTCAGGATGGTGACGCTGCCGCTGCCGTTGCAGGTGGGGTATGAATCGCAGGTATCCAGCCGGGCGCCAAAATCGCCCTGGTTGCCGCTGGCGGAGACATTATTGAGCGTGATGTTCGACCACGTTTTTATTTCCAGCCCGCTGCCCAGGTTGCTATCGAAGAAGCTGCTGGTGATGGTCACCGGGATGGTGGCGATCGCTGTGAATTGGTTGGCTAAATCTGCGCCTTCCTGCCCGTTGCCGCTGGCGACCACTTTGTTGACCGTGATCAGGCCGCTGCTTTCAACAGAAAGTCCATTTCCAGCGTTGCCGGTGAAACTGCTCAGGCTCACGCTGACATTCCCGGCGCCCAGGCACTTCGATGAAGCGGTGATCCAGATGCAGGTGTCGAGATCAGCGCCGCCGCCGTCGCCATTACTGGTAGCCGTGACGCCGGTCAGGTTGATGTTCTTGGCAGATAACACGGACAGCCCGGTAGAACCATTATTCATGATGCGGTTGTCGCCCAGTTTATTGGTGATGCTGACCGAGCCAATGCCGGTGCAGACAGGGTCATCCCCGATTGCCATACAGCTATCCAGAAAAACGCCTTGTGATAGGTTGTCGCTGGCCGTAATGTTGTCGAGTGCAATATTGCCCTGCGATGTCACGCTCAGCCCGTTATTATTGAGGTTGAACTGGCTGTTGGTGATGGTGATCCCCGGTTTGACAACAGCGAGACTGCCATTGAGCAGGAAAGCCCCGGTAATCCCGTTGCCATCCGCCTCGACGTAATTGAGCTTGATGACCCCATTCGACGACGCCATCAGGCCTTCCATGCTATTTTGATTGAACTGGCTGTTGGTGATGGTCACCGGGTTGGCCTTGCCGGCGTTGGTATTATCCAGGATGGCGCCATGGCCATTGTAGCTGGCTGAAACCCCGTTCAGGGTGATGCTGCCGGTGGTGACGAGCCACAGGCTCTGGTCGGTGTTGACATCGAAGGCGTTGTTGCCCAGCGTGTTGAGAATGCTGATATTGCCGGTCCCCAGGCATTTCCCACTTTCGCCGATGCAGTTATTCAAAAACACTGCGGCGGGTGAAGGTAAGTTGATGTTCATGCTGGAGCTGACATGGTTAAGGGTGATGTTGCCCAGGCTGCGCACCAGCATACCGCTGGAGTATTCACCATAGCTGAACTCGCTGTTGGTGATGGAGACGGCGGGCGCCCCCTTAGAAACGCCGGAGTTATCTACCTGCAAGCCCCAGCGTTCGAATGCGCCCGAGCCGCCGGTCTCATAAGCGAACACTTTATCCAGCGAGACCGCCCCGGTGGAAAAAACGCTGAGGGCAGCATTGTGAGCGGCGTCGAGGTGGTTTTTATCCATGAAGACATTGCTCAGCGTGATCTTGCTGGCGGCGAGATTGGTGCAAAGACGGGTGCCACTATCCATCGCGCAGTTATCCAGCCGGATGGCGCCTTGCTTGTTCAGGTTGGCGACGGTATCTTTGACCGAGATCGCCCCTTTGGCGAGGACGAACAGGCCGGTACCGCCGTTGCCCCAGAACTGGTTGCTGCCGGTTTTGCTGGTCAGGTTGACCGCGCCGGTGGCGCTGAAGAGATACACCCCGCTCCCGTCATAATTATAGAAGGCGGTCAGATGGTCCGCATTGATCGCCCCGGCAGCGTGAACATCCAGCCCGTCCGAGCCGTTAAAGCTGAAATCGCTGGCAGTGATGGTGACCGTCTTGGGCGCCATCACGTCCCCCAACCAGGCGCCATTACCCAAGTTATCGTGCGTGTAGACATTCTTCAGCGTGACCGTGCCGTTGGTTTCAACCGCCAACCCGTCAACAACCCAACGAATATTTCCCATAATCTCGGCGCTGGTAATGCTGACATTGGATGCGCTGATGTACTCCTTACAATAGTCGTCGCCCAAGTCAGTGTTGTTAGCCCCACAATAGTTGATGCCCACGCCGGTTTCACCGTTGTCCATCGCTTTCAAACCGGTGAGGGTCACTTTACCGCCAGTCATGATTAACAGGCCATTGTAGCCGTTGCCAGAAAATTCGTTTAAACCCAGGCTGTTGGCAAGAGTAATGGCGCTGGTCACCGTGCATTTGCCGGTGTCATCATTGCCGTAGCAATGGTTCAGGTACATCCCTGAGTGAACGTTGTCAAAAGCCGTGACGTTGTTGAGGGTGATCGCGCCTTTGGTATTGATCCAGAAACCGGTATCCCCGGTGTTCATCCCAGACACGCTCTTGCTGATCGATACGGATGACCCGGTATCGCCAGCATCCAGGGTGAACCCATCATTGCCATTCTCCAACGCCAGATTATTTTTCAGGTTTATCGGGCCGCCTTTTGCATCGACATAAAGGCCGCTGACTTCGTTAAAGTCGAACTCACTGTTGGTGACGGTAAGCGCTGAATTACCTTGCATATGAACATAAACACCAGCCGCCCCGTTGTCGGCAGCGTATAGATCATTCAACGTTACCGCTCCACCGGGATCAACGATTTCCAGGCCATGATAAAGGTTACTCTGGAAACTGCTCGAATTGACCAGCGCGCTGGAAGCTCTGAAGATTATTACCCCGGATCCGTCGTTATTTGCAGCGGACACATTGGTCATCGTCACCGCGCCTAACTTGGAGGCGGATGAATAAGGCCATATGCCTAATCCATAACCTCTGGTAGCGGAGGTGGCATCGCTGAAGACCGCGTTGGTGACGGTTACTCCGGCCTTGGACAAGATATCCACTCCAGGCCCGTTGCTATTGCCACTGACAATCACATTTTCAAGCCGGACTGCCCCCGCAGATTTGATGGTCAGGCTGGCCATGTCATCAACCGGGCTGGTGTTATCGTTGAACACGCTGTTGATCACCGTCACCTTGCCGGGGGATAGGGCATCCAGGTAAGCGCCCCCCCCGTTACCGCTGGAGACGACGTTGTTCAGCACGATGCTGCCCTTCTGCCCGGTGATCTCAATCCCCATCGCGCCGGGGTTCTTGACGATCAGGTCCTGCAAATGGACATAGCCCGATTGTCCGGCGGCGCTCACCTGACCGTTGATGGTAAACTGCATCAGGGTGGTGTTGGCGGCTGCCATTGTCACGTTGCCGGTGATGGCGGTGTTGGCAGCATTCTCGCCGATCACGCTGATCGACTTGTTGACCGTCACCACCTCGACGTAAGGCCCCAGGGCAGTCTCCACCCACACCGTCCAGTGGGCCAGAGTGGTGGCGGCGCCGATGGCGGAAGTGATCGGAGTGCCGGTGGGGTAATCATGGCAGCCAATCGCCAGGCCGCCCAGCCAGGTGGGCATAGACCCCGGCGGGCAGGCGGTAGCTAAAGGCCCTGCAAGCAAACCCACCGCCTGCTTCGAGGCCAACGGTACGGGGTTGCCATGACTGTCTTTCAGCACGGCGTCCGCCTGGTAGAACGCCTCGACGGCTTTGGCCACCTGATCGGGCAGCGTACTCGGCGGGTGGACAGGATCGGAAGAGGAATTGTGCTTACCTGAAGGCTCCCCGCCGGGGGGCGGCGGCTCGCCGGCAGCCAGAACTGGCTGGACCAGTGAAGCCATCACCGCCAGCATGATCAAGACAGCTATAAGAAATCTGAGCATGGTTTTCATGATTTGTTCCCTCCTGGTTGACATTGTATAGAAATGAAATCTTAAAGGGTGTGTCAATGTCATCACCGCCTTGCCGCTACCCTAAATTAACCGAAAAAAGCCGCTCCGGATGGACAGCTATGCTTATCTCATTCACCTCCTTCCCACTCCCCTGGCGCGCGTCGGTCTGGCGATGATGTCTGGGTAAAGTTAGATTATTATAGGGGGTTCAGCTATATCATACGAAATTGGAATGAGAATGTCAACGATCAGATTCTGATCAGAATCTGAGCTTCGGACTAAAGATCGGACACTTTACCATCCAGTGTCATTGGAGGAAGCTTTGCGACGAAGCAATCTCATACTAACATTGCACCAAATCATAATCTAAGATTGCTCACCCCTGCGGGTGTACCCTGGGTGTCACCCCTTTGTTAGTCAAAAGGAGTTAATTGATCGAAAAAATTGGGGTTCGCAATGACATCCTCTTTTAGACGAATGTCCGAACTTTTGTCCGAAACCCAGTCAGATTCACCCCTTGACACTCGCAAGGGATGCTATTAAACTCAATGCACACGTGTGCATTGAGGCTCGCATGTCGATCACCATTAAAGATATCGCCCGCTTGGCTGGCGTTTCACATACCACCGTCTCGCGCGCCTTGCGCGGCCACCCTGGCATTTCACCTGCCACCACCGCCCGCATCCAGGCCATCGCCATCGAACAGGGCTACCTGGCCAGCGCCGCCGCCCGCAGCCTGAAAACCAGCCGCTCCCAGGCGGTGGGGGTCATTTTGAGCTACATCGACGACCCGTTTTTCAGCGAGGTGCTGGAAGGCATTGAAGACATCCTCCAGCCCAGGGGGTACAGCCTGTTTGTGGCCGCCTCACACCACGACAACTGGCGCGAAAAAGCCATCGTGCGCGCCATGCTCGAGCGCCGGGTGGACGGCGTGATCATCTGCTCGCCCCCTTTCCGCCCCGAACACAGCCGCCCGTTCCAGGAGTACGGCCTGCCGCTGACCGTCATCAACAACCAGGACGCTGAAGATTACCAGTTCTCAATTTATCACGATGACGCCGACGGCAGCCGCCAGGTTGCCCGCTACCTGCTCGGCCTGGGTCACCGCCAGATTGCTTACCTGGGCAATTCCCTGGCAGGGCGCAGCAGCCAGGACCGCCTGTCAGGCTACCAGACCGAAATGTCAGCGGCTGGCCTGTCCATTACAGAAGGGTATATCTTCCAGGGTCCGGATGGCCGCCCGCAAGGCGGCTATGCCGGCGCCGGACACTTTTTACGCCTGCCTGACCCGCCGACTGCCATCATGTGCTTCAACGACCTGATGGCGCTGGGACTGCTGCGCGGCCTGCAAGAAAGTGGGCGGCGCATCCCACAGGATTGTTCGGTTACCGGGTTCGACAACATCGAGTTCTCGGCTTTTCTCAACCCGCCTCTGACCACCTTCGACCAGCCTAAATACCAGATGGGCGCCGATGCCGCCAAAATGATCCTGAAGCTGCTTTCGACCCGCCCGCAAGATGAGCCGGTCCCTGGCCCGTTCATCCACACCCTTCACGGCGAGCTGCTCGTGCGTTCTTCTACCGGACCACAGAAAGGTAAAACCGATCTATGAACCAATCTCCCCTGCTATTCTCCCCCGATCTCAGTCGTGAGGAATACCAGCACCTCACCCCGGCCCGCGCCGGCTGGGAATTCCTGCATTTTGCGGCCCGCCATATGCTGCCCGGCAGGCGTTGGGAGTTCGATACCGGCGAGCATGAACTGGCGCTGGTGGTGCTGGGCGGCGTGTGTTCCGTGTATTCCAACCGCGGCCGCTGGCCACGTATCGGGCGGCGCCCGGATGTCTTCCACGGTATGCCCTATTGCCTGTACCTGCCGCGGCGCACCCGCTTTACCCTGGAAGCGCTGGAACAGGGAGTTGAGATCGCCTACGCCTGGTGTCCCGCCAGCGAAGATCACCCGGTTCACCTGGTGACCCCGGCCGAGGTTGAAATCGAAATCCGTGGCGGCGGCAACGCTACCCGCCAGATCAATCGGATGTTACCCCCCGGCTTCGATTGCCAGCGCCTGGTGGCGGTGGAAGTCTTCACTCCTTCCGGCAACTGGAGCTCATACCCGCCCCACAAACATGATATACACCAGGTTGATGCCGAGGGCCGCCTGCTCGAAGCTGACCTGGAGGAAGTCTATTTCTACCAGATCGACCGGCCCGAAGGCTATGCCTACCAGCGGGTCTATAGCGCCGATGGTCGCCTGGATGAGCTGATTCTGGTCCGCCACCACCAGCTTGTATTGGTGCCGTATGGTTACCATCCGGTGGTTGCCGCGCACGGATATAATACCTATTACCTGAATTTCCTGGCTGGCAGCGCCCAGTCGTTGGCCAGCTCAGACGACCCACAGTATGCCTGGGTAAAATCAACCTGGACCGAAAAAGACCCGCGGCTGCCGCTGGTTTCGATGGCGATGGAAGCTACGCCCTGACAAATTATTTGAGCTGCTTTTTTGAGGTCCTCCGGCGGCTTTGCTGACGAAGGAACTCAAAAAAGCGACCTTCCCAAATTTTCAGATAGATCCCAAGGAGGAATAATGGCTGATGCAATCTACAAGAGTCCGCTGCACCAGATGACCATGACGACGGTCACCGATTATTGGAATGATTCATGTTCCATTGAAGAGCTGACTTATGCCATCGAGAATGGGGCGGTCGGCGCTACCAGCAACCCGGTCATCGTGCTGAATGTGTTGAAAAAAGAGATGTACCTGTGGCGCGGGCGCATCCTGCAGATCATCCAGGAGAACCCCAGTTGGTCCGAAGACCAGGTTGCCTGGAAGCTGATCGAAGAAATGGCAGTGAAAGGCGCTGAATTGCTGCTGCCCGTGTTCGAACGCCAGCAAGGTAAGAAAGGTCGCCTCTCGATC
>Ga0315282_10003150_pt1 | contig 29692 bp, 19 predicted proteins | sample YL17G07_20_MG_FD_203693 | JGI IMG/M metagenome (GOLD analysis project Ga0315282, IMG submission 203693) | Sediment microbial communities from Yellowstone Lake, YNP, Wyoming, USA - YL17G07_20 | ecosystem: Environmental > Aquatic > Freshwater > Lake > Sediment | place: USA: Wyoming | collected... | reverse complement strand
GTTCACGCTGTTGGCGGGTAGTTTGCACCAGGCGGGCCAGACCGGCGGCCTGTAGCATCGGTTCGCCACCCGAAAAAGTCAACCCGCCGATATCCTGGCGTGCCAGCAGCTCAACTGCCAGGTCTTCCGGGTGCACCAGCCGCGCCAATTGTTTGGGAATCCATTCAGGAGAGATGCAGCCCTGGCAGTTGAAACAGCAGCCCTGCACCCATACTACCGCCCGCAGCCCCGGGCCAAGCGCGTGCGTGGCAGCCACCGTGGCGGCAATATTCAGAAAGGGCAGTCCGCCTTGATCCCAGGGATCGTTCATCCGTCCGTCCATTTGAGCCTTTTTGTTTCGATTATGGTTCTTTGGGATTAACCGTGGGAGGCTCCCACGGTTAATCCCATGAGCCCTGATTATAACCATTTTCTATTGTTGATTGTGTTAGAATTAATAAAACCATGACACAATCAACCATTTTGTTAGCCTCAAATTCTCCTCGCCGGAGAGAACTGCTTTCATTGACGGGTTGGAGGTTCACCATTCTACTTGTGCCGGTAGATGAAACCCCGCGTGAGGGGGAAGACCCTGCTATTTATGGTCTGCGTTTGGCTGAAAGTAAAGCACAGGCTGTCCTGCCGATGGCCGAGCCAGGCATGGTCGTGTTAGCTGCGGATACAATCGTGGTGGATGCCGGTAAACTGCTGGGAAAACCGGGTGGCCAAGTGGAAGCGGCCAGCATGTTGCGCCAACTGCGTGGCCACGCCCATCAGGTGCTGACTGCCCTGGCAGTCTTCGACTCGGCTGAAAACCGGATGGAAACGGCCCTTTGCACGGCCGAGGTGCCGATGCGCAGGTACACCGACCAGGAGATCGAAGCCTACGTAGCCAGCCGCGACCCGCTGGATAAGGCTGGGGCTTACGCTATCCAAAATGCCGGGTTCCACCCTGTGAGCACCTTTAAAGACTGTTATGCCTGTGTGATGGGTTTACCGTTGTGCCACCTGGTGCGATCGCTACGCAAGCTGGGGATTGTTCCCCGGGCAGATGTGCCCACCGCTTGCCAGGATTATCTTCATTATAAATGCCCGGTTTACAGGGATATTCTAGCAGGTGTGCTGTGAGGCGCGAGGTCTATTATTGGTTAATCTTATGAAAATGACGAAAAAGGTTTTTTCCTACCTGGCAGCGTTGGTGATCATCCTGTCGGCCTGTGCTCCAGGCCGGTTATCAGCTACTGCCACGCCGGCTGTCACCCTGACGCCTACCCTACCGGGGCCGGTTGTGAATATTACGCGTGCCCCCGATGCGCAAGGCGCAGCGGAAACCTTCCTGGCAAACTGGCAGGCTGAAGATTATGACAAAATGTTTGCTGCGCTTACCCGGGTCAGCCAGGATGCGGTGAAGATCGAGGATTTTAAAACTCGGTATAAGGATATCTCAGCCAGTCTCAGCCTGCAGAAGCTGGATTACACCGTGCTTTCTTCGCTGACTAACCCGAAATCGGCCCAGGTGGCTTACCGGATCACCTACCACACTGCGCTGTTCGGTGACATATCGCGTGACATGCTGATGAACCTCGAGCTCGACAACGGCATCTGGAAGGTGCAGTGGGATGAAACGCTCATCCTACCCGAATTAAAAGGGGGGAATCACCTTTCGCTGGATGTAAAAATCCCGACTCGCAGCGATATTTACGCGCGCTCGGGTAAGACAAAATCGATTGTCACCCAGACTGAAGCCGTGGCGCTGGGAATCGTGCCAGGGGAGATCGGCGCCGGTCAAGAAGGGCAACTGCTTAGCCAGCTTTCAGCCCTGACTGGTAAAACCCCCCAGGCAATCAAGGCCCTCTACGAAAACGCCGGCCCCAACTGGTATGTGCCGGTTGGCGAGGCGGCGCTGGCAGATGTGCAGGCCCGTTATAATGTTCTCTCGGCGTTGGGTGGGCTGCGCATGAATAACTTTACCTCGCGTTTTTATTATAATGGGGGGATTGCACCGCATGCCACGGGCTATGTGCTTTCGATTTCTAAAGAAGAGCTGGATGCCTACCGGCGCAAAGGCTACCTGGGCGATGAGAAGGTCGGGGCGGCCGGGCTGGAAAAATGGGGCGAGGATTACCTGGCCGGCAAACGCGGCGCTTCATTGTATGTAATCGATCCAGAGGGACAGATCGTCACACTCCTGGCCTCGGTTGATTCGCAGCCTTCACAGGCGATTACCATGACCATCGATAAAGACCTGCAGGAAGGGGCGCAGAAAGCCATGGCGGGTTTCCGCGGGGCGGCGGTGGTGTTGGAGCGCGATACCGGGCGCGTCCTGGCGATGGTTTCTTCGCCAAGCTTCGATCCGAACCTGTTTGAGAGCACCAATTACAACAGCGGCTACCAACTGGGAGACATTTTCAACTCGGAAGACCGTCCACTGATCAACCGCGCCGCCCAGGGCACTTACCCGCTGGGCTCTGTTTTTAAGATGATCACCATGGCGGCCGCCCTGGAAAGCGGCCTGTACACCGCCCAGACCACCTATGATTGCGGTTATGATTTCACCGAGCTGCCCGGCGTAACCCTTTATGATTGGACCTATACCAAAGGTTACAACCCCAGCGGCAAGCTGACCCTGCCCGAAGGCCTGATGCGTTCCTGCGACCCTTATTTCTACCACATCGGCCTGGACCTGTTCCGCCAAAAAGGCGCCAAGATCGTCTCAGATATGGCACGCGCCTTTGGCCTGGGCAGTCCGACCGGCATTGGGCAGGTTGCCGAAGATGCCGGCAGTATCAATGACCCGGGTGACGAGAATGATGCGGTGCAGGCAGCCTTTGGACAAAGCACCAACCTGGTCACGCCGCTGCAGGTGGCGACATTCATCGCCGCCCTCGGCAACGGCGGCACCCTTTATCGCCCACAGATCGTTGAAAAAGTAGAATCCCCGGATGGAACAGTTTCTCTGGCTTTTAAGCCTGAAGTTAAAGGCACCCTGCCACTCAAACCGGAGAACTTGAAGATCATCCAGGACGCCATGTTGAGCGTCATCCAGAACAAACGTGGGACGGCATACAGTGTCTTCATCGGGCTGGATGCCAAAGTTTATGGCAAGACCGGCACGTCGCAAAACTCAACGGGTAATGCACATGCCTGGTTTGCCGGGTATACTGACAACCACCAGGCCGATAAGCCTGATATCGCCATCGCAGTCATTGCCGAAAATGCCGGTGAAGGCTCGGAAATTGCTGCCCCAATCTTCCGGCGTATTGTTGAGCTGTATTACTTCGGCAAGCCTCTGCGCCTGTATCCGTGGGAAACGAGCTTTTATGTGACGCGCACCCCTACCTCACAGTACACCAATACACCGGTTGCGACAGAAGAACCACCCACCGAGACTCCTAACCCCGATATGACAGCTACGCCGATTAAATGAGCAAAGTACCCGCTTCTTTGGGTAAGGTGCCCGCTTCTTTGGATAAAGGCACCTTCCCAGGTTGGGTCATTCGCCAGCAATCTGGCTTTTTCTATGTGCAGACCAGCCAGGGGATGGTGGTCTGCCACCTGAGAGGGCGATTGAAACAGGGCCCAATGCTGGGAGATATTGCAGCGGTTGGCGACCGGGTACAAATTGTTATCCAATCGGATGGCAGCGGTACAATCGAACAGGTGGAGCCGCGCCAGAGCGCCCTGGTGCGCCTGGATCCCCGCCCAAAAGGGGTTTACCGCCAGGTGCTGCTGGCTAACCCGGACCAGGTGGTGCTGGTGTTTGCCTGTACCCAACCCACCCCCCATCTGCGCATGCTCGACCGTTTCCTGGTGGTCACCGAAAAACAGCAAGTACCGGCCCTGATCGTGGCGAACAAGGTTGATTTGTTCGGCCTGGAGGAAGCCAGGGCCCTCTTTGATCTCTACCCGCCGCTGGGTTACCCCGTGCTATATACTTCTGCCCGCACCGGTTACGGTTTAGCAGAGCTTCGCCAGCACCTGGCAGGCAAACTTTCGGCGCTGGCCGGTCCCTCGGGCGTTGGAAAATCGAGCCTGCTGAACGCTGTCCAACCCAACCTAGGGTTGGCGGTGCGCGAGGTCAACCAGGTGCGTGACCGCGGCCGGCATACCACTAACGTGCGCGAAATGTTCCCCCTGGATGAAGGCGGTTTTGTATGTGATTTGCCCGGCTTGCGCAGCCTGGCGCTGTGGGATACCCAGCCTGAAGAGCTGGATGGTTACTTCCCGGAGCTGCGTGAGCTGGTGCAGCACTGCCAGTTCAATGACTGCACTCACCAGGATGAACCCGGCTGTGCCGTGATGCAGGCGGTGGAAGAAGGGGTGGTCAACCCGGAGCGCTACGAGTCTTACCTCAGGCTGAGGTTGGGTGAAGGGTACTGATCTTTAAAATTTTTATTATCAATTTCTATCTATGCCCGACTGGAAGTAAAAATTTTGCCATCATGAACCCCATCTTAACCTGGACCCCACTTACTCTGAAACTGCGCAACCCCTTCCGCCTTTCTTCCGGCGTCAGCGATACGCGCCAGGTGTTCTTGATCCACCTGACAGATGACAGCGGTTGGGGCGAAAGCGCCATCCCGCCCTATTACGGGGTTGACCAAAACGCCATGATCGCCTGCTGGGAGGCGGCTGCCCAAAAGCAGCAGCCCCTGCCGGATGAGCCGGAGGAAATTACCGGCTGGGTTGGCACCATGGGCCCGGCCCCGGCGCGCTGCGCTCTTGAGCTGGCGTTGTACGACCGCATCGCCCGGGGGCGCGGCCTGCCGCTATATGCCCTGCTCGGTCTGCCGAAACCACAGCCCAAACCGACCTCATTCACTATCGCCATCGACACACCTGAAGAAATGGCGCGCATGGCGAAAGACATCTCAGATTACCCGATCATTAAGATCAAGCTGGGCAGCGAGGGGGATGACGCTCGCCTGGCTGCCATCCGCGCCGCCCGGCCGGATGCTCGCCTGCGGGTGGACCCCAACGCCGGTTGGACATTGGATCAAGCCTTACAGCGCATCCCGGCGCTGGAGAAATTTGGCCTGGAAATGATCGAGCAGACGCTGCCGCGCCCGGAGATTGCCGGACTGGGTGAAATCCAGCGCCATACCTCCATCCCGGTAGTGGCAGATGAATCGGTGCAAACGTTGGAGGATGTCGAGCGCCTGGCGCAAGCCGGTGTGCAGGGCATCAACCTCAAACTGATGAAAGTGGGCGGCCTGACCCCGGCGCTGCGCATCCTGCAATGGGCAGGCGAGCTGGGACTGCGCGTGATGCTGGGCTGCATGATTGAGACCTCGCTCGGGGTGACTGCCATGGCGCACCTCTCCGGCCTGGCGGAATGGCTCGACCTGGACGCGCCCATCTTGATCACCAACGACCCATTCGAGGGGGTAACTTACGATAAACATGCCTTCATCTATGTGCCCGACCGGCCTGGGATTGGTGTGAAACTGCGATAAACAGAGGTTTACATGCTCGAATCGATTCAATCCGTGATCCAAGAGGTCGATCGAAGAATCAGGCAATTGCTTTCTCATCTGTCTATATAAGAGTATAATTTGTCCGTTAAGTCCAGAAAGTGAGCCAATTGCATGGGTTTCAATGATAATGGTAATTCGAATATCTTCGAGGAAAAAGCCGGGTACGTGCCAGCGCCGTCCTGGCGCTCGTGGCTGGTCGGTCGCCCGTTGTCTACGGCGGATGCTCCCAACCAGGCCATCGGTAAGCTGATCGGCCTGGCAGTTTTTTCGTCAGATGCATTATCTTCGGTAGCCTACGGCCCACAGGAAATGATGGTAGCACTGGCGGCGGCCGGTATGGCTGGATTGCGGCTGTCGTTCCCAATTGTTATTTTTATCGTCTTGTTGTTATCAATCCTAACCTTTTCGTACGAGCAAACTATCCACGCCTACCCGGGCGGCGGCGGCGCTTATATTGTCTCGCGCGACAACCTCGGAGAATTGCCCGCGCTGTTGGCGGGAACTGCTTTATTGACCGATTATATTTTGACCGTAGCCGTCTCCATCTCTTCGGGCGTTGCGCAGATTGTTTCGGCTTTTCCGACCCTTTATCCTTACCGGGTGGAAATATCGGTCGGGTTCATCATGTTCATCATGCTGGTAAACCTGCGCGGCGTCAAAGAATCCGGCACAACTTTCGCTATACCGACTTATTTTTTCTTGCTGTCAATCTTTATTACCGTAATTATTGGCTTCATCCGTTATTTAACCGGTTCGCTGGGGCCGGTGGTTGACCCACCGGCGCTTGGGGTGGGTATCGTCCAGCCAGTCGCCCTCTTTCTGATATTGCGGGCTTTCGCCAATGGTACATCTTCTTTGACCGGGGTCGAGGCGATCTCGAATGGCATTCCGGCTTTCAAAGAACCGCGCAGCAAGAATGCCGGGATCACGCTGATATGGATGGCGGGTATTCTGGGCACATTGTTGTTGGCGATCACATTTCTAGCCAACCACATTGGAGCCTTGCCGGCTGAAAGCGAGACCGTCATTTCACAATTGGCGCGTACGGTTTATGGTGGGCGCGGAATTTTATACATTACGATTATTTCAGCCACCACCATCATCCTGGTGATGGCAGCCAACACCGCCTTTGCGGATTTCCCCCGCCTGGGAGCGATAACCGCAACCGATGGTTTTCTGCCGCGCCAGCTTGCTTACCGCGGCAGCCGCCTGGTCTATTCGCGCGGCATTGCTGCCCTGGCGATTATTGCCTCGCTGCTGGTAATTGGTTTCAACGCCAGTGTAACCGGCCTGATTCCATTGTATGCCATTGGCGTATTCCTTTCGTTTACGCTCTCGCAGGCGGGTATGGCGCGCCGTTGGTGGAAGGTCGGTCATTTGAAACCTGGCCTGGAAGTGAAAGAGCCCGGCTCAACCCTGCGCCACGACGATGGCTGGCAGCACAAAATGGTGATCAACGGTATCGGTTCCATCTGTACCTGCGTGGTAGCGGTGATATTTGCTGCCACCAAATTCAAAGATGGCGCCTGGATCGTCATTGTGCTGATTCCGTCCTTAATTACGGTCTTTTTTGCAATTCACCGCCATTATAAGAGGCTGGCGGGCCAGCTCTCGCTCGAAAATTACACCCCACTCGGGCGCCCCGAGCGTGTGCGGGTGATCATGCCCATCAGCGGCGTGCACCGCGGCACACTGCAAGCCTTACGCTATGCCCGCCAGCTTTCGGATGACATCACAGCCGTGCACATTTCGATTGATACCAAAGATGCCCTCAAGGTGCAGGACAAATGGGAACGCTGGGGGGATGGTATCCGCCTGGTGATCCTTGATTCGCCCTATCGTTTGTTTTTAGAACCTTTGTTGGAATATATTGATAAAGTCGATGCCGCCCGCCAGCCGGACGAAGTGATCACGATCATTGTACCCCAGTTCATCCCCAAGCATTGGTGGGCAAACTTCCTGCACACCCGCACCGCTGAGGCGCTGCGCCGGGTGTTGTTGAACCGTAAGAACATCGTTGTCACTGAGGTCCCCTATCAAGTGGAATAAATTTTTGAGGGGCTGGTTTACAGATCAAACAAAAGGTACAGTCTGGTCAGCCGCCTGGTGCTTTTAAGCAAATTTAAAAAAGGCGCGTTGATTTGAATCATTTCAGATAGCTTCCTGCGCGTATAATTACCCTATTCTTTCAAGTTCACAAGGAGGTTTGCATGACTCACCTGTTGGTCACCCAACTGCGTTTTGCTCGCAGCGAATTCATCCGCTGCCTGGATGGTGTTCATGCCGAAGATGCCGTGCGCCGCATGGGGCCGATGAACTCGATCAGTTGGATGGTCGGGCACCTATCTAACCAGGAGAATACCTATTGGGTGCGTCTGGCCCAGGACAAGGTTCTATTCCCAGACTTAAACAACCTGGTAGGTTATGGTAAACCAGCCAGTACGCCTCCGTTGGAGGAAATGTGGGCTGCTTGGCGAGAAATCACCGCCGTGGCCGACCCTTATTTGGATACGTTGACCCCCGAGCTGCTGCAGACCCATTTTGTGTGGAAGGGTAAGCCGAAAGATGAGAGCATTGGCACTACGCTGATGCGCAATATTTTTCACTATTGGTACCACCTGGGCGAGGCTAACGCAGCGCGCCAGATGTTGGGCCATAAGGACCTTCCCGAATATGTTGGTGATATGTCGAAGGCATTTTATTTTCCCGAATGACGCCCATTTCGACGGTTGACCTGCACCTGCATACCTTTTACTCGGATGGCCGCTTTTCACCCGAGGAAGTCCTGCGCCATGCTGCCAATATCGGGCTGAAAACCATCGCCATCACCGATCACGATAATGCCAACGGGGCGCGCCAGGCGGTTGACCTGTCCCGCCAGTTAGGATTGGAGCTGATCCCGGCAATTGAGTTCACCAGCCGCCTGCCGGGCTGTGATACTTCCCCAGAAAAAGGCGATATCGACGTATTGGGTTATTTCCTGGCGCTGGATAATCCCGAATTCCGCGCCTTCGAGCAGGCTGCCTTGAATGATATCCACATCCGGGTGGGTGAATGCTGCGACAGCCTGACCGGCATGGGCTATCCCATCACGCTCGAGGAGGTTTTCGCAGAAAATCCACGCTATGCGGGCCTAATGCAACTGGTGCATGCCGTGCAAAAGAAAGGCTACGCCCAGGATTGGGATTCGGCCCAGCGTCTGGTGGACATCGGCTGGCTGCCCGGCCGGTTGAGCCCATTCACCACGGCGCAGGTCGTTGAGCAGATCCACCTGGCGGGAGGGGTGGCTGTGCTGGCCCACCCGGCCGCGATCCACTGTAATGGAGAATGGCTAAAGGCTCGTCAGCTTGGGCGGTTGGTGCAGGCCGGGCTGGATGGGTTAGAAATCTACCATCCTCGGCTGGACCAGAAAGCGCGCACTTACTTTCTAAAATTGGCTCGCCAGTTTAATCTGCTGGTCTCAGGCGGGTCCGACAGTCACGACTGGGGCACCGGACTTAACCGCACTGGCAGCCAGCCGGTCAGGCCTGAAATGGTTGAGGCTCTGCGCGCCCGGCATGAAGTTTTGCAGAGTATAATAGGGTCAGAATGAGCAGTCTCCTCACTCCTCCCCGGCGTATTGCAGTTGTGGCCCATCCCAGGTTGCCTGAGGCTGTCAGCGAAGCCCAGGAGATGGCGCACTTTCTAGAACAGCAGTCGCTGCAGTCGGTGTGTTGGGGTTCGATTTACGAACCGGGCCTGCAGCAACAGATACGGGCAGGTGAGTTCGACGTACTGGTAGCTTTAGGGGGTGATGGGACCATGCTGCGCGCCGGTCTGCTGTGTGCCCCAATGGGACTGCCCTTGCTGGGCGTGAACATGGGACGTTTTGGCTTTTTAACCGAGGTGCAGCGTGACCAGTGGCGCACCCTCTTGCCCGATTTGCTGGCAGGTAATTACTGGTTGGAAGACCGCATGATGCTGCACGCTGAGCACTGGCGCGCTGAAAAGTTTATGGGAAGCTACAAGGTGTTGAACGAAGTGGTGGTAGCGCGTGGTCAGACCGTGCGCGCCATTCGCCTCAAGCTTAGCGTAGATGGCTACCAGTTGGCCAACTATGTGGCCGATGCCATGATTGCCGCCACCCCCACCGGCTCGACGGCCTACGCCCTGGCAGCGGGCGGCCCAATCATGCCGCCCGAGCTGCACAACATCCTGATCATCCCGGTCGCGCCGCACCTATCGGTTGACCGGGCGATCATCCTTTCGGAAGGCAGCTGCGTGACCATTACGGCTTACTCGGATCACCAGGCAGTTTTGAGCGTGGATGGGCAGGCGCCCGAGACCATGCTCGATGGCGATGTGGTCAGGGTAGAAGCCGGTGAAGATACCGTTAAATTTGTCCGCTTTCAGGACCGCGGTTATTTTTATCGCAACCTGACGCGCTATATGGAACAGAACCCCTCAGCAGGTGGAGCTAAATGACTGAAGAAGCCCCAAAACTCTATTGTGTAAACCATCCGCAAAGGGAGACGCTGCTGCGCTGCAACCGCTGTGAACGGCCCATTTGCAGCGCGTGTGCCGTGCTCACCCCGACCGGATATCGTTGTAAAGACTGCGTGCGCGGTCAGCAGAAAATATTTGAGACCGCTCAAACCATCGATTACCCGGTTGCGATTGTGATCGCCGCTGCCCTGTCGTTTGGCGGGAGTTTAATTGCGCCGGTGATGGGATTTTTTATCATTTTTATCGGACCCATCGCCGGTGTAATCATCGCAGAAGCCGTACGCTGGACTACCGGGCGGCGCCGTTCGAAAGCGCTGTTCCAATTAGCAGCCGGGGCGGCGGCTGTAGGCAGCCTGCCGCTGTTATTGATCAGGCTGCTGCCGCTGCTGATGGGCAGTGGGATCGATAGTCTTCTGGGATTGGTCTGGCAGGGCGTCTACGCTTTCCTGGTGGTCACCACGGTTTATTATCGATTGAGCGGAATCCGGATCGGGTGACCAGCCAATGCTGACCGAACTGCGCATCGATAACTTTGCAATTATCCAGCATTTGGAATTGGAGCTGGGGCCGGGTTTAATCACCTTCACCGGTGAGACCGGCGCCGGCAAGTCGATCATCCTGGATGCGATTGAGGCCCTGGTGGGTGGGCGCGCCGATATCAACCAGATTCGCGGTGGCGCCGACCGGGCTATCCTGGAGGCAGTTTTTCACATCCCGGCTGCCAGCCAGGTCGCCCTGGTCGAAATCCTCGAGCGCGAAGACCTGCTGGATGACCGTGATTACCTGACCCTCGGGCGTGAGATCCGCCGTGAAGGGCGCAGCACGGCGCGGGTAAATGGGCGCACGGTCAACGTCAGCTTGCTGCGCGAGTTGGGCAACTACCTGGTGGACATCCACGGCCAATCAGAGCACCTCTCGTTGTTGAACGTTCGCCAGCATCTGGTGCTGCTGGACTATTATGCCGACGATAGCACCCTGCTGGAGGCTTACCGCCAGATCTACCAGCTTTTACTGACGTTGCGCCGAGAGTTGAACACCCTGCGGCAGAGCGAACAGGATGTTGACCGCCGGGTTGAAATGCTCACTTTCCAGTTAGAAGAGATTGAGACGGCGCGTTTGCAGCCGGGCGAAGAAGAAACCCTGCGCAGCGAACGCGACCGTCTGGCAAACGCTGAAAACCTGGCCGCCCTGGTCCAACAGGCGTTGGCCCTGCTGGATGATGGCACTCCTGAGGCTCCGGCAGCCAGCGACCAGATCGGGCAGGCCATGCAGGCTTTGATCAACCTGGCGCGCATCGATTCCAGCCAGGCTCGCATCAGCGAACAGGTAACAGCGCTTTCTGAAAACCTGTCGGACATGATCCATGACCTGCGTACCTATCTGGAACGCATTGAGCCCAACCCGCGCCGCCTGGAACAGCTCGAAGAACGCCTGGACCTGGTCCACAATCTAAAACGCAAATACGGCGGGAACATTGAGAAGGCACTGTCTTTTGCCGCCGATGCTCGCCAGAAGCTGGAAAAGATCACGCATGCCAGCGAACGGATTGTAGAAATGGAAGCCGAGGAGACGCTCCTGCTGCTAAAGCTTTCGCAGCAGGGCCGGGAGCTGTCAGGCCTGCGCCGTTCTGCCGCTGAGGCACTTGGCCGGGCCGTCGAAGGTGAGCTGGCGGACCTGCACATGACCGGGGCGCGTTTCACGGTCGATCAACAAACCACGCCGAGGCCGGACGGGTTGGAAGATGCCAGCGGCCAGCGGGTCGCATTCAGTGAAAATGGCCTGGACCAGGTCGAGTTTTTAATCGCTCCCAACCCGGGAGAAGGTTTCAAGCCGATGGTCAAAATTGCCTCGGGGGGTGAAACCTCACGCCTGATGTTAGCTTTGAAGAACGTGCTGGCGCGCGCTGATTCAATCCCCACCCTGATTTTCGACGAAATTGACCAGGGGATTGGTGGGCGAGTCGGGATAGTGGTCGGAGAAAAGCTCTGGCAGCTTGCCCGCCAGCACCAGGTATTCGTCGTTACACACCTGCCTCAACTGGCGGCCTTTGGCGACCAGCATTTCCGGGTTGGGAAACAGGTGAAGGATGGACGCACGCTGACCCAGGTAGATGCTCTGGAAGATGCTGCCCGTCTGGACGAGCTGGCTCAAATGCTGGGCAACCTGAGTGAGGCGAACCGGGTAGCTGCCAAAGAAGCCCTGGCGCTGGCCCGCCAGCGAGTTGCCGAGCTTACTAACAGTACACCCAAGGTGCACCCGAAGGAGTGAAAAAGGGAAATGAATACCCTCAAGCTCCTGCTGCTCGGTCCTCCGCAAATTTTGTTGGATGAACAGCCGGTCCAAATCCAGCGCCGCACCCAACGTACCCTGCTGTATTACCTGGCTTCGCGTGTTAGCATGACCAGCCGGGATGAGCTGGTTCTGCTGTTTTGGCCGGATGAGCCTGAAGAAATTGCCCGTAAGAACCTGCGAGAAAACCTAAGCCGGCTGAAAAACCAGCTTTTAAACAATGGGCTGTTGGTAACGAACCGTGAATATATTGGGTTGGATCAGGGTCACTTATCCGTGGATGTGCTTGAATTCCAGGCGCTCGACCGGCAAACCCGACCGGTTGTCCAACGTGCCCCACGCGACCGCCCTCTGCCGGAGGCAGTCTACGAGCAGATGAGCCAGGCGGTTGAACTCTGGCGTTCTCCACGCTTTCTGGCGGGCGCCACCCTGGCAGAAGGGGACGAGGTCGAGAGATGGGTGCGAGATTTTGGCCATGTGCTGGAATGGACCCGCCTGTCAATGTTGGACCGCCTGGCGGACCACCACATTGCCCAGGGTGACCTGGAAATGGCAGTCAGGCGCCTGAGGATGGCTCTGGCAGTCGACGAAATGAACACTAGCCTGCATTATCGCTTTCTAATTTGCTTGCAGGATTTAGGCCGCCGCAGTGAAGCCATCAACCACGCCAGTTATCTGCAGCGCCTGTTCCAGGAAGAAGGAGAAGAGATCCCCCTGGCGTTGCTCGAACTGTGCCAGGTGATTCGCGACCAGGTGGCAGTTTCGCCATTAGCCAGTAGCATATCCTGGCCGGTTTCGATGAGCCTGCGGGCACCATTTATCGGGCGGGATTATTTTATAAACGAACTGAAGCAGCTATACCAGCGCGGGGGAGCGGTGGTCATTCTCGGAGAAGGTGGCGCCGGAAAGACTCGCCTGGTTTTTGAGCTTTTTCAGTCCCTGACTCCAGCCCCCCGCTTGCTGCTTGCGCCTTCCCGGCCGCTGGAGAGCAGCCTGCCTTTCCAGCCTTTTCTCGATTTGCTACGCCAACCCACCTTCCAGGATGAACTCAAGCAACTAGATCCAACTTGGGCCGCTCAGATCCAACGGATTTTACCAGAATTGTTACTTCCGCACCCTATGCCGCAGATATCCAGTGGCCATAGTATTGATGTAGGACGCTCACTGATTTTTGAGGCCCTGCACCAGTTCCTTCTAAAAACCGCAAAGTCGCAGCGGGTGTTGTTCTTCCTGGATGATGCCCAGTGGTGTGACGAAGCCACCCTGCGTTGCCTGGTATACCTGATCGGAAAAAATTTTTTCAACCAGCACGGTCTTTTAGCGATCGCTTCTCGCATTGAAGAACCCAATCCATACCTGGTTAGTCTGCTCAACCCTTCCAATCTGTCAACTGGAATAGTACAGATGGAGCTTTCGCAATTCAACTTAGTAGAAGTGACTGAGTTGACCAGCCAGGTCCTCGGCCAAACTCCATCTGAGGAAATGGCCTTGCGCCTGGTACGAGAAACAGGCGGTAATCCACTCGTTTTATTGGAGACGCTTCGCACCATAGTAGAGGTTTATTCGGGCAGCGGCTTGCCGTACCAGCTGGAAAGTTTTCCAATCTCTGGTAATATTCAGGCCCTGCTGCACGAGCGCCTGCGCCAGCTGCAGCCGCAGTCCCGCCAAATTTTGGTCACCGCCGCCGTAATTGGAAACGAATTTACGCCACAATTGATCGAAGCTGCCACTTCTTTGGATGCTGAGCAGGTGGCCCAGGCCCTGGAGGAACTGGAGGGGGTATACCTTGTACGGCCTGCGCCAAACCTGGCGCAGGTGAGCGGTTATGCCTTTGCCCACGATAGAATTCGTGAGGTGCTCTTATCGGAAACAGGGGCCGCCCGTAAACGGCTAACCCATTTGCGCGTGGCAAGTGCCATGGAAGCTATCCAGGTTAACTACGCCGATCGCCGGGCGGCAGTTCTGGCCAGCCATTTTGAGCAAGGTGGCGAACTGCTGTTGGCTTTCCAGTATTGGGTCCAGGCTGGCCAGTATGCCCGCAGCCTGTTTTCACGCACCGAGACTTATGCCGCCTTCCATCGGGCCGAACGTATTTTGCCCAGACTGGTTGACCTGGCTGAACAGGATATTTATCAGCTTTATTCCAGTTGGGGTGAAATGGCCGAGATTATTGGAGACCACGGGACCTTGCTCGATATCTACCAGGCTTTGCTCCATCTTGGCGAGCAACGTCGTAGTATTTTACTGGTCGGGACTGCATTGAGCGGCCTGGGACACGCCCTGGCTCTCAGTGGGCAGCTTGAGCAGGCGATGGGCTGCTTCCGCCGGGCCTTTGGTTTCCTTGAGCAGGCAAAGAATCGCTTCGAATATATGGAATGTTACAGCCGTTTTTCACTGCTGTTGGCCATGCAAAACCGCTTTCCAGAAGCGGACAAGGCCCTGCAAACTGCGATTGAAATGGGTCGAGACACGCCAGACCAGCGCACACTTGAAGCCCTGGTTAATATTGAGTATTTCCTGGCCTTGATTAATAACCTGGCGGGCTGGCCTGCTAAAGCAAGCCTGTTGGAAGAACATGGGCTGCAAATCAGCCAGAATAATTTTTACACCTCCGGCACCACCCGCATGAACAGTATGGTGGCCATATCTTTGTATTTCCGTGGCCAGTATCAGGCGGCGCTTGCCCAGTGTAAGCTCAGCCTGCCGGTGGTCGAGGCTATCCAAAGCTGGCGGTTAGCCGGGCTATTTTACCTGGTGGCCGCTCGAGCTGAACTGGCCATTGGACACGTAGACCAGAGTTGGGAATACACCGGGGCTGCCTCAGCCATCGCCGATAAATATGGCTACCGCGAAACCTTTTGCGAATCACAATGCCTGCAGGGCGATATTTACCGCATCCTGCGGGATTATCCGAAAGCGACCGAGGCTTATCAGAAAGGCATTCTCAATGACCAGCCTAGCTATGAGACTTTTAACAACCTTTACCGGCTGGGGTGTGTCCTGGTGGAAAGCGGCCAGCGCGCCGCCGGGGAAGAACTCTTAGAAAAAGCCATTAGCATAGGTCACCAATCCAACCTGGGGATGATTTACATCCCTGCGGAGTTGTTCCTAGCATTGAGCCATAACCAATATTGCCCGGTTGAAATTGTCCAGCAAGAGATCGACCGGCTGGAAGGGTATCCCCAAATGCCTGAGTTGAGCTTGGAGAAGGGAATTCTTAACCGGCTGAAAACTGAGCTCGCGCTGAGACAAAACCAGGCAGAAGAAGCGGCTGTCTACGCCCAGGCAGTGGTTGCTGAGGGCTGCATTTCTGGGCACATCTGGCTTGAATTCGCCGGGCTGTGTTTGTTATTAAAATGCGCTGGCCTGGAACAATCACGCTACCAGGCTGCCCGGCAGCGTATCATTGAGCTGCTAGATTTCATCGACCAGCACACTCAGACCAGTGAACTGCGCCCGTTATTCGAGCAATATTCCAAAACAATGCTGCAAAATATTGGTTAAGAAGTGACTGCTCAGGTTATTGTGGCAAAGCCCCGAATTTGAGGTGTTTGCGGGTGCTTCGCACCCGTAAACACCTCAAATTCGGGAACTTCCCCATGACTCTCGAAGTGTGGGGGTGATGGCTGAGTAGTCACTTTACAAAGGTCTATTATATGGATTCATTAATGCTTGTCAACGTTATGGCAACGGTGGGCTGGTAAAGTATGGATGTACTCGGATGAACAATAGTGCACGCCAGCAGGGGCTCCGTGCGAGAAGGTCGAGAGTGTACATGGGGATGAACACTGTCGACCTTTTTGATTCCAACCAGGATCATTCTTTATGCAGGTGGGCGACCGTAACACCATCGCCGCCTTCTTTATCCTGGCCGTTCTCCCAGCGCAGGACATGCGGCGACCCTTGTAGGGCTTCACGCACCACCTGGCGCAGCCGCCCGGTGCCTTTACCGTGGATGATGCGCACAAAAGGCAGCCCGGCCAAGAAAGCCGATTCAAGGTAGCGATCGAGCGCATCCAGGGCGTCTTCGGCGCGCTGGCCGCGCAAATCTAATTCCAACCCAGGTGAGGGGTAAAAGGGTGTGGGCGCCTCTTTTGTTTTTGCGGATTTTCTGACCGGTTTATCTGGTAGAGGCAGTGGGGTTTCGTCCGTATCGCCGGCGCGCTGGATATCTCCCAGGCGGGCGCGCACTCGCAGCACTCCGATCTGCACTTCCACTTCCGATTCGCCCAGCGCAGTCACCACGCCATCCATTTTTAGCGAGCGCACTCGCACTCTTTCACCCAGGCGCAGCGGACGGGCAGCCGTATCTTCGTTCTGCCGGCGTGCTACTGGCGATTGGGTGCTTTCTTCCAGGTCCTCCACCCGTTCCTGCACCGGCTTGATCGCATCCAGCGGCTGGCGGGCGCGCGCCAATGCCCGGCGCAAATCGTCCAGCTCGGTGCGCAAGTCGACCAACTCGGCTTCAGCCTGGGCACGCGCTTTTTCCATCACCTGCAGCCGCTCATCCTCGATCTTTTCCAGGCGAGTAGCCAGCTCGCTGCTCATTTTTTCGGCATCAAAGCGGGCGCGGTCAGCCGCCCCACGCGCCCGGCGCGCCAGGTCACGCTGGTGGTGGATTTCATCCAACAGATCGTCAGCGCGCAGGTTATCCGGATTGAGCGTGGTGCGGGCGGCCTGGATGATCTCCTGCGGTAGACCCAGACGCTCAGCGATCAGCAGAGCGTTCGAGCGTCCCGGCAAGCCGACCGTCAGGTGGTAGGTGGGGCGCAGCGTGCGCAGGTCGAACTCCATGCTGGCGTTCACTATCCCCGGCGTGGCATGGGCGTAGGCTTTCAGCTCCGGGTAGTGGGTTGCCACCAGACAGGTGATCTTGCGCTCTAATAAATAAGATAAGATCGAGCGCGCCAGTGAGGCGCCTTCCTGCGGGTCAGTGCCGGCGCCCAACTCATCCAGCAGCACCAGCGATGTGTGGTCGGCGCGCTGCAAGATATGCACGATGTTGATGATGTGCCCGGAGAAGGTCGAAAGTGACTGCTCGATTGACTGTTCGTCGCCAATATCAGCATAGACATCCTGGAACAAGCTCAACGCCGAGCCGGATTGGGCCGGGATATGCAGCCCGGACTGCGCCATCAGCGCCATCAGCCCGACCGTCTTGAGGGTGACCGTCTTGCCGCCGGTATTGGGACCGGTGATCACCAGCGCAAAGGTGCGCTCATCCAGCGAGATGTCGATTGGCACGACTGTAGCCGGGTCGAGCAGCGGGTGGCGAGCGTTTAACAGGTTGAGCGTGCTGCCGGGGTGGGTCTCGGATTTCGCCTGGACCGGAACCAGTAGCGGTTCAACCGCGTGCAGGTCATCTGAGTACTTAGCGCAGGCCAGCGCCAGGTCCAGTTCAGCCAGTGCAAAAACAATGGTCTCGATCTGGGAGGCGTTGCGCCCGACCTGGGCCGAAAGCTCCGCCAGGATGCGCCGTTCTTCATCGCGTTCAGCCAGTTGCAGCTCATGCCAGCGGTTGTTCATTTCCACCACCACCAGCGGCTCGACGAACACGGTTGCGCCCGAAGATGACTGGTCGTGAATGATGGAGCGCACCCGGCCCTTGAACTCGGCCCGCAGCGGCAGCACGTAGCGCCCGTTGCGCTGGGTGATGATCGGCTCCTGCAGCACCTGTGCCATGCGGGGATCGTTGATCATCCGTTCTAGGCGGGCCATCAGGCGTTCGTGCGAAATTTTCAAATCGCGCCGGATGGAGGCCAACTGGTCGGAGGCATGATCCATGATATCGCCGCGTTCGGAGATGGCGCGCGAAATGGCATCCACCACGCCCACCGGCGGAGGCAGGTTAGCCGCCACTGCTGCCAGATTGGGATAAGTGACCGTCAGCTTTTCGAAGGTACGCGCCAGCGAGCGTGCTACCACCAGCGAGTTCTTAACTTCGTTCAGTTCACCGGCCTGCAAAACGCCGCCGTGCCGCGCCAGGTCAACCAGTGGGCGGATGTCAGAAACTCCGCCCACGCTGACATCGGCATTGATGCTCAAGAGCTGGCGGGCTTCTGTGGTGCGCGCCAGACGCTGCAATGCCACATCGAGAACATTGGTGGGCACCAGCGCCCGCGCCAGTTCCGCCGACGCCGAGAAAGACGCATAACCGGCCAGCCGCTCCAGGATTTTCGGGAATTCCAGGGTTTGGAGGGTCTTTTCGTCCATAACGTTGTGAGTTTACCACATTAAACTGGGATATAATCTCCCTGGCTTTATCATTTTTAACCCCTTCGAGGTACGCCATGTCAAAGATCGACCCAAAACACGGACTGGGGACGCTGGTAAACCATGTCGGCGAGGGGCTTGACCCGCGCCACTCGCACGTCACCCCCATCTACCAATCTTCCATCTTCAGCTTCCCGGATGCAGAGACCGGCGCTTCCATTTTCAAGGGCGAAACGCCCGGCTACATCTATACCCGCCTGGGCAATCCCAACCTGGACCAATACGCCGGCAAGATCGCCGTGCTGGAAGGGCTGGACTTGCTGCGCGCCCGGCCTGAGACCTCGGTAGAAGAGACGGTGGCAGGAATCGTATTCGGTTCTGGCATGGCGGCTGTCACAGCGGCGATTTTGGGGCGGGTCAAGGGTGGGCAGACTATCATTGCACAGGAAGCGATCTACTCAGCCACTTATAACTTCCTGTGTGACCTGGCCCCGCTCTACAACATCCAGGTGGTCTGGTTGAGCGATGTTTCCCTGCCGGCCTGGGATGCAGCTTTCCGCCAGCATCCCGAGACCGTGCTGGCCTACGCCGAGACGCCCGCCAACCCGCTCATGCTGCTGGTCGACCTGGCAGGTGTGGCACAGATCGCCCACCGCAGCAGTGCCTGGCTGATGGTAGATAACACCTTCGCCTCGCCTTACTGCCAGCGCCCGCTCACCCAGGGGGCGGATGTGGTGGTGCATTCCACCACGAAGTATCTCTCTGGGCACGGCCTGATCATTGGCGGGGCGGTGGTCAGCTCGCACATCGATTTCGTGCGCGGCGAGTTGTACCGCATGTTGAAAATCCTGGGGGGTGTCGCCAGCCCATTCGACGCCTGGCTGGGTAACATCGGGTTGAAAACCTTCGAGGTGCGCATGCAGCGCATCTGTGCCAATGCCATGCAGGTGGCGCGCTTCCTGGAAGCCGACCGGCGCGTGGCGCAGGTCTATTACCCCGGCCTGGAAAGCCACCCACAGTATGAGCTGGCCCGCCGCCAGATGACCGACCCAGGTGGGATGTTAACCTTCGAAATGAAAGGCGGTTTCACTGCCGGGGAATATATGATGAACCACATGCAGGTGGCGACTCTGGCGGTCAGCCTGGGCAACGTGGACACCCTGCTCTCGCACCCTGCCAGTATGACCCATTCCAACGTGCCGCCCGAGGTACGCCAGAAGATGGGCATCAGCGATGGCCTGGTACGCTTCTCGGTTGGTATTGAGAATATCGAAGATATTCTGGCTGACCTGGACCAGGCGATGCCATAAATAAGAAATATCCAAGAATTATTAGAGCCGCTTTTTTTGAATGCCTTCGGCAGCAAAGCTGCCGAAGGCATTCAAAAAAGCGAACCCTCCCAAATTTTCGGATAGATTCTTATCAAATACTGTCTGGAATGGTGAAGTAAAAGGTCGATCCCTGGTCTGGCTGTGAGTCGACCCAGATCTTACCGCCGTGGCGTTCGACGATGCGTTTGCAGATTGCCAGGCCAATACCGGTACCCGGATATTCGCTGCGGTCGTGCAGGCGCTGGAAGATGACGAAAATGCGTTCGCTGAACTGGGGGTCAATGCCAATACCGTTGTCCTGCACCGAGATGAGCCATTTTCCTTTTTCCAGCCGGGCGGTGATGTGGATCCTGAGGGGTTCCTGGCTGTGGAATTTGATGGCATTGCCCAGCAGGTTTTGCATGAGCTGCACCATCTGGAAACTATCCGCCTTGATGGTAGGCAGGGGATCATGGGTGATGATGGCTTCGTTTTCTTCGATGGCTATCTGCAGGTCCGAGAACACCTGCTTGAGGATTTCGTTGAGATCGGCCTGCTCAAAGGGTTTGCCGCGGGTGCTGACGCGTGAGTAAGCCAGCAGGTCGTTGATCAGGCGCTGCATGCGGGCCGATCCATCTACCGCATAGCGGATAAACTCATCCGCGTCCGCGTCCAGCTTGCCCTTGTAGCGCCTGGACAGGAGCTGGGTGTAGCTGGATACCATACGCAGCGGCTCTTGCAGGTCATGCGAGGCCACATAGGCGAACTGTTCCAGCTCGGTGTTCGAGCGTGCCAGTTCGCGTGTCTGCTGGGCCAGCAGCTCTTCCGCGCGTTTGCGTTCGGTGACGTCAATGAAAGAACCCGCCAGGCAGACCGGTTTGCCATTATCACTATATACAAGATTGATGAACACTTCAACCAGAAAGTTCGAGCCATCCTTCCGGATGGCGGTCCGCTCACCGCGATAAGAGCCCTTTTTTCGCAAGATTTCCATTTCAATCATCGCCTTTTCAGGCCGGGCCCATAACATCAGGTAAGATTTCCCAAGCACGTCCTCCTCATCCTGGTAGCCCCATAATTCCAGGAAAGAGGGGTTTACATAGGTTATCTTGCCATCCAGGTCGCCAATGGCAAAGCCATTGATGGAGGATTTAAGCGCCTGGTCCTTGATGTGCAGCTCTTCTTCTGCCTGCTTGGTGGCGGTGATATCCTCATAGGTCCCCAACACACCCATTACCCTGCCATCCCGGTCGTGCAACGGGATCTTGCTGGTCCGCAGCCAGCGGCAGGTGCCATCCTCCAGCACCTGCGGTTCTTCGTAGCTAATCTTAGGCCGGTTTGCTTCCATCACAGCCTGGTCATCTGCCCGGTAAAGGTCAGCGGTTGAGCGCCAGTCCAGGTCATAATCAGTGAGGCCAATAATAACCGCAGGATCTTTCAGGTTGGTATCCCGGGCAAAAGTCAGGTTGCAGCCCAGGTAGGTGAAGCTGCGGTCTTTCCAAAAAATGCGCTGTGGGATGTTATCTAATACCAGGCGCAGCATCTGCTGGCTCTGGTAAAGCTCATTTTCAGCCCGCTTGCGCTCAGCCAGTTCGTGCTGCAGTTCACTGGTGCGGTCCTCAACCCTGATTTCAAGCTCGTGCTCTCGCCGCAGGTTCCTTGAATAAAGGAGAGAGTTAGCAATTGCCAGGGCCGCCCGGTCTGCCAGGTTTTGCAGGAAAGCCAGGTCTGTATCCAGGTAAGGCTGGCCAGGTTGGTCACGCCACAGCTCGATCGTACCGATCAGGTGGCTTTGGGCTATTAAAGGCGCTATCAGCAGGCTGCACATCCCAACCTGTTCTTGCCAGCATTTGAAACCAGGCCAGGCGCTTTCCATCACCGCTGAAGAAGCCACCTCCGGAATGATAAGCGGCTGGCTGGTCTGCACCACCTGGGCTGAAATCCCTTCGCCGGTCTGTTGAGGAAATTCTGCGACCAGTTTTTGCAGCCGTGCCATAACGAACGAATCCGGTGCATACAGTGCAACCGGCTCTAATCGCTCTCTATCTTCCGATAAAAGACGGACGATACAGTTACCCCCTACCACTTCCACCGTGCGTTGGGCTACCAGTTCCAGGGCAGCCTGGAAATCAAAGGTGATTTTCGCCAGGGCATGTGAAATTTCAGCCAGATCGTTGGCACGTTCAGCGTTTTGGCAGAGCTGCTCCTCGATTTGCTTGCGGGAGGTGACATCAAAGAGCACGCCTTGCATGACCAGTGCGTGGCCCGAATTGTCTCTGATAATCGAAGCATCATCTTTGACCCACACTGGTCGGCCATCCCGGGTGATCAGCCTGTATTCTGAATGAAAAGCCTGCCCGGAGGAGTAACACTGCTGCAATTCGGCCAGCACTCGCTGGCGGTCATTCGGGTGGATCTGTTTGACCCAGGTACCCTGGTCGCCGATCCATTCTTCTACTGTGAAACCGGTGATCTGCTCGATCTGCGGGCTGTAATAAAGCGCCTTGTAATCAGCGAGGGCAGCGATGTAGGTAGCAGCAGGGATCTGTTCGATGAGCGAGCGGTAGCGGGTTTCAGCTTCGCGCAGGGTTTCTTCAGCGTACCTGCGTTCCGTGTTTTCAGTAACCAACGCCTGGTTGGCGACTGCCAGTTGGGAGGTCCGCTCAGCAATTAACTGTTCGAGGTTTTCATTCAGCCGCCGGATCTCATCTTCGGCCTGTTTACGTTCGGTAATATCGCGTGCCACCCACAGCACCACATCTTCCCTCATTGGGGAAATGGAAGCGGCGAACCAGAAAGATCGTTGGTCGACCTGAAATGGGTACTCAAAATGGATTGGCTGCTGGAGGTCGAGTGCCTGCTGGATTTTTTCGAGGAACTGTTTGGCCTGCTCGGGTGGAAAGACTTCCAAAAAAGTCTTGCCAATCAATTCGTCAGCCGGCTGACTAAGAAAATTTTGTGATGTGGGTGCAATCTGCCGGCAGCGTCCCTGCCGGTCAATCACCAGAATCATATCCGTCATGGCTAAAAATAGGGCGCGCAGTTCAACCTCGGAATCGCTCAGGGCACGCGTGCGCTCCTGGACTTTTTGTTCCAGGCCGGTGGTATAGGCCAGCGACTGGGAATCTTTGGCAGCCAGGTCGGCGGCCATGGAATTGAAGCCGCGTGCCAGATCACCCAGCTCGTTGCGCGCCGTCTCTGGCAGGCGCACATCCATTTCTCCCTGGCGCACCCGATCCACTCCGGCCTGCAGCTCCTGGATCGGCTGTGTGACAATCCTGGCCAGCCAGAAGGAAACAACTAAAGCGCCAATGATCAGCAGCAGGCCCACAAAGAAGATAACCTGTCCCAATAACACCAGCGATTCAGTAAAGGTGGCAGTTTTTACCGCCGACGAACCGACAAAGTAAACCAGACTTGCTGCTACCAGCAGTAAGCTAACCGCAAACAACGAGAATACGATTGCGAATCTGGTCGTCAGGCGGAAATTCTTAAACATACGAAACTTTCTTAGTGGTAATACCAATCTCCCTGGCAATTGTCAGTATAGCATGGACAAGGTTGGTTTTTATTAGGCCCAGCCAGGGAAGAGTTTACAAATACGAAAGGTATTAAGAGACCTTGCCAGGTTCCCCCTGGTTAAATTTTCCAGGGGAAGAAACTTGCGCAAGGTCGTTGGCGTGTTTGATCAGATGATTTCTAGCTTCGCCAACGAAGCCAGCACGCGTTTGAACCCCACCGATTCAAACATGACGTCCACTTCCTCTTCACCATCCCGAATGGCGCTGTGAATGACCATGCCCTCGCCCCACACCGCGTGACGTACCCGCATCGCCGGGCAATAGCGAGAACACACTTCTGGGGCAAGTCGGCCGGCTGGAGGCCCAGCAGGCGCCAGGCTGGTGCGCTCCCAACGGGTGGGCGGATCCCAGCGGGGAGCAGCGTGCCGTTCCGGGCGATAGGCGCCGGTGCGCCGCAGCAGTTTATCAGGGATATCGGTCAAAAAGCGGGAGGACTCGCTGGTCCCGTAGCTGCCAAAGGTGCTGCGGCGTTCAGCCCGCACCAGGTAGATCTGGTTCCGGGCGCGCGTCAGGCCAACGTATAACAGCCGCCGTTCTTCAGCCATCTCTTCCGGGTCATCGCGTGAACGGCTGTGGGGCAGCAGACCTTCGTCCAGTCCGATGATAAAGACGATCGAGAACTCCAATCCCTTGGCAGCGTGCAGTGTCAGCAGTGTGGGGACATCGGGACGTTCGGGCAGCGTATCCTGATCAGACACCAGTGCCAGGGTCTCTAGGAACACGTCCAGGCCACGTTCCTGGTACTCATACGCCAGGTTGCGCAGCTCCTCCACGTTTTCCCAACGGTCCTGGCCCTCTTCGCTGCCATCTTCGATGTATTCCCGGTAAACTGTGTCTGCCAGGATGCGGTCGATTAAGGCCGGCAGCGACAGGTTGGTGCTGGTCGAGCGCCAGTTTGCCAGCAAGCCGCCGAAATCGGCCAGAACGGTGGCGCTGCGCCCACTGAAAGCCCTGGTATACGGCGAATCAGGTCCACTGGCGGCCAGGTCGAGCAGTACTTCTCCGGCGCTGGTGCCAGCCTGGCGCGCAGCCAATTGCAGCGCCACCAAGGTCTTGTCGCCAATGCCGCGCGGCGGTGAGTTAATGACGCGCGCCAGACTGATTTCATCGGCGGGGTTTTGCACCAGCCGTAGATAAGCGATCAGGTCTTTAACCTCACGCCGCCCGTAGAAACGCTGCGCCCCCACCAGGCGGTAAGGCAGACCAGCGCGCAGGAAGGCTTCTTCCAACAGGCGGGATTGGGCGTTGGCGCGGTACATGACGGCAATCTCGCCGCCCTGGATTTCGTGTTTACCCATTAACTGCTGAATAGTATCCACCACATAGGCAGCTTCGGCATGATCGTCAACCGTCTCATGCAGATTGATCTTATCCCCAGCGCCGCGCTCGGAGAACAAGCGCTTGGGTGTGCGGTAGGGGTTGCGGTCAATCACTGCCCGCGCCGCATCCAGCACGGTCTGGGTGGAACGGTAATTCTGTTCGAGCAAGATTTTCTGGCTGTTCGGGTAATCTTTCTCAAAGCGCAGCACGTTGCGGTAGTCGGCGCCGCGCCAGCGATAGATCGACTGATCCTCATCGCCCACCACGAACAGGTTGCCGTGGTAGCTTGAAAGCAGGTTCAGCAGGCGGTACTGCGCCTGGTTGGTATCCTGGAACTCATCCACCAGCACGTGCTCGAAGCGCCGGGCATATTTCTGCTGCACCAGCGGGTTTTCTTCGAACAGGCGCACCACCCACAGCAGCAGGTCGTCGAAATCGACCGCGTTGCAGGATTGCAGCAGCTCCTGGTAGCGTTTATATACCCGGGCAATGACCTCATCGCGGTAAGCCTGAGTAGGGTAATCAACTGGCCAGATCAAATTATTCTTGGCGTCTGAGATGACGGCCTGCATGGCAGGCGGGCGGAACAGCTTATCATCCAGGTTGAGGTCTTTCAGAGCGCGCTTGACCAGCGCCTCCTGATCGGCTTCATCATAGATCACAAACCTGGCATCAAACGGGAGGAAGTCTTCCTCGCGCCGCAGGATGCGGGCGCATACGGCATGGAAGGTACCCAGCCACAGCCCTTCGACTTGATCGCCGAGCAGCTTTGCCAGGCGTTCGGCCATGACGCGTGCTGCCTTGTTGGTGAAGGTCACTGCCAGGATATTGTAAGAACGCACGCCCAGGGCTTGCACCAGGTAAGCGATGCGTTGTGTGAGGACGCGCGTCTTGCCCGAGCCTGGCCCTGCCAGCACTAATATTTGTCCCAGACTGGCAGTAACCGCCTGGCGCTGCTGGTGGTTGAGTTCATCGAGGAATTCCAAAGGCATCGCCTGATTGTACTATGGAAACCAGCGAATTTAGATGTTATCCGAGGGCGCTGCCCTCGGATAACATTTTTAGACAAAATCTTGACTCTTTTTCGTCCATTTGGTATACTTTTTTTCAGTAGTTGCGTGAAAGTCCCGTTGTACAATAGATGAGAACGGCTCGGCGCATGCGCTCGGGCCGTTTTTGTCAGAAGCCTGGGACCGGAATGCTCGTTTTACCCATCTTTTGTAACCCAGTAAGGAGAGAAATACAATGTCAGATCGTGTCGTTGGTACCGTCAAATGGTTCAGCAGCAGCAAAGGCTACGGCTTCATTTCCCAAGAAGGTGGCCCGGATGTCTTCGTTCATTTTTCCGCCATCCAGACCGAAGGCTACCGCACCCTTGACGAAGGCCAGAAGGTGGAATTCTCCATCGAAAAAGGCCCCAAGGGTCTGCAGGCTGCTCAAGTCACCCCTCTTTAAAATTTAAAGAAATTGACGCCAAGCCCCGCCGTTTATGGTTTTCCCTTTGGAAGATTTTAGAGGGAAAACTTTTTTGACGGGGTTTGTAATTTAATAATTCAAAAGTACTGCAAGAATATGAACGATCTTCCCTTCTTTCCCATTTCCAGCCAGGTTGACGCTCAGGGTGAACTGATCATCGCCGGGCACGATCTGTACCGACTGGCAGAACAATATGGCACGCCCCTCTACCTGTTTGACGCTGCCACCCTCAGGCGCCAGGCCAAAACACTCCAACAGCAGCTGGCGAAAGAATATCCGGGCGAAAGCCTGGTGGCCTATGCCGCCAAGGCCTATTTTTCGTTGGGAATGGCGCGCAAACTCGCCGCGCTTGACCTGGGAGTGGATGTGGTCAGCCAAGGCGAGTTTAAATTTGCCTTGCAGGCCGGCTTTGCTCCCGACCGCATCCACCTGCACGGCAACAACAAGAGCCAACAGGAATTGGAAATGGCGCTCGACCTGAGCATCCAGGCTATCGTGGTCGACAATCTGGATGAACTGGCGCTGTTGGAAAAGTTAGCCGGCATGAAACAGCGCAAGGCGCGCATCTGGCTGCGCATCACCTGCGAGGTGGGCCTCCATACGCATACCCACGTTGATACATCCAGCGCCAACAGCAAATTCGGCCTGCATATTTCCAACGGCCAGGCCGCCGAAGCCATCCGGCAGGCCAGGTCCAGCCGCTGGTTGGAACTGGTCGGCCTGCATACCCACCTGGGCTCGCAGTTATTCGAGCCAGAGGTTTACCGGCAGGCCATCCAGGTGCAATACCGGCTGGCCCAGTCCGAAGGATATATCCCGGCCGAAATCAGCCCGGGGGGCGGCTGGGGTGTAAGCTACAACCCGGCCGACCCGGATGACCGTTACGATGCCTGGGTCAAGGTAGTGTGCGCGACGGTGCAGGCCGAATGCTCTCGCCTGGGGTGGCCCCTGCCGCGCCTGGTACTGGAACCAGGCCGCAGCCTGGTGGGGCGCGCCGGTGTGGCGCTCTACCGGGTGGGCGCCTGTAAAACCACTCCCAGTGGACTGAATATCGCCGCCGTGGATGGCGGCCTGGCCGACAACCCACGCTATGCTTTATACCAGGCGCAGTACTCCGCCCGGTTGGTAAGGCAGGCCGCCGCTGCCCCCATGCTGGAAACGCGGGTCGTCGGTAAGTTCTGCGAATCAGGCGATGTCTTGATCGCCTCAGTCATGCTGCCTGTAACCAGGCGAGATGACCTGCTGGCAGTACCGGTAGCCGGGGCTTACCAGTTGAGCATGGCATCCAATTACAACCTGGCTCCCCGCCCGGCGGTTCTATGGCTCGAAGACCAATCCATCGAAGTGCTACAAGCGCGTGAACAGCCGGACCAATCTGGCTGGTGGGTATAAGAAAAGACAGCAATGACGTATTTCCAGCATGTTATAATAGACGGAAATATCCCGATATTGTCTAAATAAGAGGTAATGACATGAAAAGCACTGTATACTATGGTTCTCCCCGCCAGGCAAAATGGGAGGCTGACGAAACTCTACCGGCCAAGCTCGACCTGATCATCAATAAGCTGAACATCCGGGACCGTGTCAAGGGCGAAACTGTTCTGATCAAAATGCACACTGGCAACGGTATCGGCTATTCAACTGTCCACCCGGTCTTTGTCCGCAAGGTGGTGCAGGCGGTCAAAGATGGCGGCGGCACACCCTTTATCGCGGATGTTTTTTGGGATGTGGCGGGAGCCGAAACACGCGGTTACACTGCCGAAACCCTGGGCTGCCCGATCATCCCCAGCGCCGGCATCGACGAGAAATATTTTTATGCCCACGAGCGGCCTTATAAGAACATCCGCCAGTGGAAAGTGGCAGGCATGGTCGAAGATGCCAGCTTCCTGATCAATTTTGCCCATGCCAAGGGTCATCCCAGCAACAGTTACGGCGGCTGCTTCAAGAACCTGGCCCTGGGTGCCATGACCGGTGAAACTCGCAGCGCCATCCACGATACCAACCATTACGATCCATACTGGTTCCCCGAAAACTGCCCGGATCACGCCACCGTGCAGAAAATTATCGAATCTTGCCCGTTTGGCGCCATCGTGGAAGACAAAGAACATCCCGGCAACCTGCACCTGCACTTTGAGCCTTGCAACCAGTGCATGCGCTGCCTGAAAGTTGCCCCTGAAGGAAGCTTGAAAATCCAACCGGTCAACTTTCAGTCCTTCCAGGAAGCCAATGCCATCAGCGTCAGCATCACGATGTCTACTTTTGCGCCCGGCAAAGCCGCCCACCTGAACCTGGCCACCCATATGACCCCCTTATGCGACTGCTTCGGCTTCACCTCCATGCCAATCCTGCCGGATGCCGGCATTTTCGGTTCGGATGACATCGTCGCTATCGACCAAGCGGTGCTGGATATGACTGCCAAGACACCTCTGCTCGAGGATAATATCCCGACCTGCATGGAAGTAGTCACCCGCCAGGGCCACCCATTCAGCTGGATCCACGGCCCCTTCAAGGACCCCTATAAGGTCACCGAATACGGTGAAAAATTGGGCCTCGGCAGCCGCCAGTATAAACTGGTAGATGTCTTGCCGGTGCAGAAGTTCGAACGCACTGCGATGGGTTATATCAAGGCTGGTTGATCATGATCAACAAGTTCTACGTACCGGAAAGCGCCATGGCGATTGTGGCGCACCCTGATGATATTGAATTTAGCTGCGCTGGCACAACCGCCCGTTGGGCGCGGGCCGGCGCACGCATCTGCTATGTGCTGTGCACCAGCGGTGACGTGGGCATCGCCGAACCCGGCATGACCAGGGCGTGTGCAGCCGAAATCCGCGAGGTCGAAGCGCGCGCCGCAGCTGAAATTGCCGGTGTGAAGGACATCGTTTTTCTACACGAGCCAGACGGCATGCTGATGCCAACCCTTGAACTGCGCAAAAAGCTGGTGCGCGAGATCCGCCGCTTCCGTCCCGAGGTGGTCATCACTGGCGACCCAACCATCGTCTGGTCTGGCGAGGATTACATCAACCATCCCGATCACCGGGCCGCCGCCCAGGCCACCCTGGATGCCACCTTCCCGGCTGCCGGGCAGCCCAATCTGTTCGAAGAGCTGGCGCAAGAGGGCTTGACGGCGCACAAGCCGCGCAAGGTTTACGTTAACAGTTGGGGCGGGACAGCCGACCTGTTCATCTCGATCGATGAGACCATCGAGGTCAAGATCAACGCCCTGCGCGCCCATAAAAGCCAAATGGGCGATTGGGACCCGTCCGAAGAAATCCGGCAATGGGCCGCCAACACGGCCAAGGGTAAAGAAATGTCTTATGCGGAGTCCTACCGCGTGGTCACGCTGGTGAATGATAAAGACTGGGAAAAGACCCACAATCCGGAAAAATAAAGAAATAGGGAGGTTCCCGAATTTGAGGTGTTTGCGGGTGCCAAACACCCGCAAACACCTCAAATTCGGTTTGATCCATGTCTTTATTTTTCCGTCTTTCGGTTCCACCACCAGGGCCAGACGGCGGGCACGATGGCGGCGAACACGAGCACAATCGCGATAAAGGCGCCA
>Ga0315282_10003149_pt1 | contig 29692 bp, 21 predicted proteins | sample YL17G07_20_MG_FD_203693 | JGI IMG/M metagenome (GOLD analysis project Ga0315282, IMG submission 203693) | Sediment microbial communities from Yellowstone Lake, YNP, Wyoming, USA - YL17G07_20 | ecosystem: Environmental > Aquatic > Freshwater > Lake > Sediment | place: USA: Wyoming | collected... | reverse complement strand
CCCGCGGCAAGGCCGGCGAGGGTGTAATCGATGCCCAGCTCGAAGATACGGTCAAAGGCCACATGTAGCTGCTCGCCTGTCCCCAGTGGCACCAGGACTTGCTCATCTTGCTTCCAGAACTGGACCAAGGTCAGGCGCCCCTCCTCTATCGTGGCATGGCAGCGCGCCCGACCCTCGCTATCGACGTTAAGTCGAATTTCAAACTGTCGATGCTGCTCAAGAAAGGCCGCGCCCAGGTCCAGGCGCACATAGATGGCCTTCTCATTGTAACCGTAATAGAGCGCCTCGACGCACTGGGCGCCGCCGTGCATGGAACCGGAACGATAATCCGGGGAGTAGACGCCCGCGCCCAGCCACTCGAAGTAATTGCTGACCTGGCCATCCACCCGGGGCTCAATCCGTCCCGTGGGTGGCACCACGACCGCCCGCGCCCTGGGCCGCTTGATGGGCACGGCCAACTCATCGGGCGGAGACCCGCCCAGCAGGCGGTAGATGTTGCTCAGGTGCTTGCGGAAGAGCAGATCAAATTCCTCGTCGTGGGCGCTGGTATGTTCGGGGCCGTACCACCAGCACCAGTCGCTTCCTTCCGCAATCCAGAGTTCCTCCTGGGCTTTTTTCACCTCTTCTGGGTCCAGTTCCGAGTCTGCGGACTGGCGCGCGAAGAAGTCGCGGGCGTCGGCCAGCAAATCCCAAGCACGATTGTCCTCTTCGGCGCCAATCCAGACATCGAAATTGGCATTGATCCAGGAGCCCGGCACGACGTGGGTGAGCCTGCCGGGCGTAGTCGCCTCCAGGGCTTCGCTGGCGGTTACGGCGCGCAGTTCCGGATCTGAGGCCACGCGGCCGTAGAAGCTCCGGAGGAATTCCCGGCCGTTGCCGGGGAAGAACTCCCAGGCGTTTTCGCCGTCCAGAATGATGGAAATGACGGCGGGGCGCTCCCCGGTGCTCCTGGCGGCAGCGCGAATTCGCAGGTGGAGGTCTGCCGCGGCGGCGTGAGGATCCATACGCGAGTAGACAAAGCCGATGAGGTCAGAGAGTTGGTGGTCACGGAAGAACAGGCCCACCGTCCGCTCACCCGCCACGAAGCGGTAGGGACGGTACAATTCGTTTCCGCCGGAGACGGTCCCGTCGCTCTGGCGATAGAAGCCCATTTGCAGCGAACGGCCCAAGACACCTTCGTCAGTTGCCGCCCACTGGAAACCCTCCTCGGCAGCCAGGCGCAGCACTTCGTCCGAGACACTGCCCTCGCTGGGCCACAGGCCTCGCGGCCGCTGGCCGAAGACCCGCTCATACTGCGCGACCGCAGCGCGCAACTGGGCCCGGGCATCTTCCGGATGCCGGAAGGGCTTGCCGGGCAACCTGACACCGGGATGAGATTCCGCCGCCACGGCCGTATCGCAGAGTAGCGGCAGGATGGGATGGTAGAAGGGAGAGGTGGATACTTCGATCTGCCCGCGCCGGCGGGCTTCTCGATATTCTTCAAGTGTTGCTTTAAATATCTCAATTCCCTTATTCCTCAGGATAGACTTATCCTCTTCCGAATAGCCACGACCCTGGCGCACCAGCCCGTTTATTTGCGGGTCATTCTCCAAGTAGCTTTCTTCATACCAGGCCAACTGCGACAGGACCTGGAGGTCCAGCAAGTCCTGCGCGCTGAAAAGCCGCCCTGCTCCCTCCTGGCGGCGAGTAGCCTGGGCTTTGTCAAACAACTCGCCGAAACGCGGATAACGATTCAGGAGGTTCTCCCGGTTCAACTGGAAACCGAACACCAGGAGCTTCTCGCGTTCCTCCGCGGTCAAGTCCCCAACCGGCTTGAAGGCAATCTGGTAAGGTTCCTCGTGGGCCGTATCCTGGATGTAGTCCTCCAGTTGCGCCACCAGCGAAGGGACCAGGTTGAAGGTTACGTGGACGGAGGGGAACTCCCTCAACAGGGCCACCATCCCGTAGTAGTCTTTCAGGGCGTGGAGGCGCACCCAGGGCATGGCGTACACGTCCTCGGCCAAGTCCCTGTAAAAGGGCTGGTGCATGTGCCAGAGGAGCATGAGGTAGGTCTGCGCCATGAGGCTCGAGGGCTGTTGCTTTACGGCATGAGAACCGGTGTGTTAGCATGAGGGTTTGCCGGTAGCGCGGCCCGGCGAGAATCAGAGCCGCAGCTCGACGCCCAACGCCCCCCATGCGGATTCTTACCCGCTACATCCTGAAAGAAATCCTCTCGCATTCGTTGCTGGGCCTGCTCGTTTTCACCTTCGTGATCTTCGTCCCCTATATCGCGCACTTGCTGGAACAAGTAGTTCGGCATAGCCTGCCGGCCACGAGCATTGCCACGCTCTTCCTGCTGCCTCTGCCCGGGATCCTGGTGCGCACCATTCCGATGGCCGTCCTGGTGGGCATCCTGATCGGGCTCACGCGCATGTCCGCGGACGGCGAGGTGATCGCGACACGCGCCTCAGGTCTCGGCCTGGGGCAGTTCGCGCGACCGGTCATGATCATCGCCCTGTGCGGCTGGGGACTGGCGCTCTGGATGAGTTTATTCCTCGCCCCACAGTCGGCGCGGAAACTGCACCGCATGGAGCAGGAGATTACCACCAGTGAGGTGCCTTATGAAATCCAGCCGCGGGTCTTTCTGGAACAGTTTCCCAACCGATTAGTTTACTTGCAAGACGTGACCAGTTCCCGCTCGCGGTGGCGCGGCGTCTTCATCGCTGACACCACCCAGCGCGACGCGCCGAAGGTTACGTTAGCGGAAAGCGGCATGCTTGTCAACGACCCGGACAGCCGTCGCCTGACGCTTCACCTGGAGCGGGGCAGCACGCATGAGATTGACCCGAAGCACCCGGAAACGTATTCGGTCGCTTCTTTCACCGACACCGACATCCCTATCCCGCTGGACCGGGGCAATGGAACCATCTCCGATTGGCGGGTGCCGCCTGCCCTCTCGCTGGAGGAGCTCCTGGCGGCGACGGCGGACCCACGCCAGCAGCAGGAAGCCTGGGTAGAGCTGCACTACCGCCTGGCTTTGCCCGTCGCTTCTCTGGTTCTGGCCCTGGTGGGCATTCCGCTGGGACTTTCCACCCGCAAAGGAGGCAAGGGCGTCGGGGTAATGCTGACCGTGCTGCTGGTTTTTCTCTACTACATCATCATGGCCTTCGGCTTGAGCTTTTCCAAGCAAGGGCGCCTTAACCCGGCCGTGGGGTTGTGGCTGGCGAACGCGGCCTTCGGTGTCGCCGGCGCCCTGATGCTGCTCCAATGGCGCCGCCTGCGGCTCCGGCTGCAATTCATCCGGGATTGGCTGGAGGACCTCTGGCGCCAGTGGCAGCAGCGGGGTTCGCGCCCACCACGGCAGGAGGGAACCCGGGAGGTGACCGGGGCGCCTAAGCCTCGACCGGCTGGCCAGCATCTGTTTCAGATCCTCGATTATTACATCCTCCGTAGCTGGCTTTTCTACTTGGTGCTGCTGGTTCTGACCTTCACAGGCATTTACCTGATCTTCGACTTCTACCAGATCCTGGGCGACGTCCTCCGCAACCACATCGCGGCACGCGTGGTGGTGAACTACTATTGGTTTCTACTCCCCCAAGCCATTTATTACCCCGCGCTGCCCCTGAGTATCCTGGTCGCCACCCTGGTGAGCTTCGGCCTGCTTACCAAGACAAACCAGATCACCGCCATCAAGTCGGCAGGCATCAGCATCTATCGCGCTGCCCTCCCCATCCTGGCCGCCTCGGCTATCCTGAGCGTAGGGATGTTTCTCTTCGGCGACCGGTACCTTCCCAAAGCCAATCAGCGCATGGACGCCCTGCGCAACCAAATCAAGGGGAAGCGGCCGCAGACCTACTACCGGCCCGACCGGCAGTGGATCTTCGGGCAGGCGAACCGTATCTACAACCACCGGTTCTTTGACCCTGACCGGAACGTCTTTGCCGACCTCTCGGTGTTTGAGTTCGATCCGCAAACCTTCCGCCTGACCCGGCGCATTTACGCCAGCCGCGCCCTGTGGGAACCAGCCATCCGCGGGTGGGTCCTGGAGAACGGTTGGGTGCGGGACCTGAATGGTGACCGGGTCACCTCCTACATGCCCTTCGCCATCGCCAAGTTCGATGAGCTCACGGAAGGCCCTTCCTACTTCAAGAAAGAAGTCAAGCCCTCGGCGCAAATGAGCGCTCTGGAACTGCGGCGCTACATCAATGGGCTGGCCCAGAGCGGCTTTGACGTGGTCCGCCTTTCCGTGCAGTTCTACCGCAAGTTCTCCTTTCCTCTGATTGCCTTCGTGGTGACGCTGATCGGGATTCCCTTCTCCCTCACGGTGGGCCGCAAAGGGGCAATTTCCGGCGTCGCCCTGAGCATCGCCATCGCCATCGTCTACTGGTCAATCTCCAGCCTGTTCGAGGCCATGGGGAACTTGAACCAGCTTCCACCCCTCGTCGCCGCCTGGTCGCCAGATTTGCTGTTTGGCTTGGGCGGCGTCTATTTGCTCCTGCGCGTCCGAACCTGAAGAACAGTGACAAGTGACGGGTGAAGAGTGACGCGCCAAAGACACCAATCGAGGCCCTTGCTCGTCACTCGTCACTTTTCACTCGTCACTGCCTTTCAATGTCGACGCGTCGACGTTTAGGAGCAGAGGCCAGTGACGACTGACAAGTGACCAGTCAAGATTCCCGGAGCACTTCCTACACGACAGGAGCTATTACCCCCGTTCGAAAACAAAAGCGCCGCAAGCCTCATGGAAACTTGCGGCGCAAATCAGAACTTAAAGTAATACTTTAATTATTCAAACTGTCAAGCAAGGCGCTTGCTGTTACATACGCTTGCTCGTCACTCGTCACTTGTCACTCGCCACTAGGCTGTGGTGTAGGCCTTCGCCGCGGCTTTCCTCACTGCCGCCTGCGCCGCTGCCAGCCGGGCAATCGGCACGCGGTAGGGCGAGCAGCTCACATAGTTCAAGCCCGCCTCGGCGCAGATCTCAATCGAGGAGGGATCTCCGCCATGCTCGCCGCAGATCCCTACCTTCAGATTGGCGCGCGCTGACCTGCCCTCCGAGGTTCCGAGCTTCATCAACCGGCCCACGCGCCTCGGGTCGAGCTGCGCAAACGGATCAGACGGCCAGATCTTCAGCTTCGTGTAGGCGTTGATGATCTGGCCGCAGTCATCCCGCGACAGGCCAAAGGTCGTCTGGGTGAGGTCGTTCGTCCCAAAGCTGAAGAACTCCGCCTCCTGGGCAATCTCCGCCGCCGACAGCGCAGCTGCCGGCAACTCGATCATCGTCCCCACCAGGTAATCTACTTTCACTCCCTTCTTTTTGAAGACCTCCGCGGCAACGCGGTTGACGATCTCCTTCTGTAGCGCCAGTTCCTTCACGTCGCCCACGAGCGGAATCATGACCTCGGGTTTGGCCTCAATGCCCCGCTTCTTGCAGTCGCAAGCCGCCTCAAAAATCGCCCGCGCCTGCATTTCGGTGATCTCTGGATACATGATCCCCAAGCGGCAACCGCGCATACCGAGCATAGGGTTCAACTCATGTAATCCTTCAACAACCGACAGTAACTTCTTGAGACGATTCAATTTGGTTCCCTTCCTACCCTTGATCTCCAGTGTCGCAATCTCCACCATCAACTCTTCCCGCTTGGGCAGGAACTCATGCAGGGGCGGGTCAAGGGTGCGGATGGTTACCGGCAGACCGTCCATCGCCTTGAACAGTCCGAAGAAGTCTTTGCGTTGCAGGGGGAGGAGCTTGGCCAGCGCTGCCTGTCGCTCCTTGTGCAGCTTTTCGGCTTCCTTCTCGTCCTGTGTATCTTTGCAGGCCATGATCATGTGTTGGACGTGGGGCAGGCGGTCCTTCTCAAAGAACATGTGCTCGGTGCGGCACAGGCCGATTCCCTCCGCGCCAAACCGACGCGCTACGAGGGCATCACGCGGGATGTCAGCGTTCGCCCGCACCCCCAGTTGGCGATACTCGTCCGCCCACTTCATGAACTCGGCAAAGACCCCGCTATGGGGGTCCGGCTCGACCAAGTTGGCCTTGCCCAGGATAACCCGCCCGGTCGAGCCATCCAGGGAAATCCAGTCGCCCTCTTTGATGGTGAGCTCGCCGACGCGGATTTGTTTCTTCTTGTCGTCCACCTCCGCCTCACCGCAGCCCGCGATACAAGGTTTGCCCATGCCCCGCGTAACTACGGCCGCGTGCGACGTCATGCCGCCGCGGGAGGTGAGAATACCCACGGCCACTTCCATCCCGTGGATGTCGTCCGGGACAGTCTCGGCGCGGACCAAAATCACCGGGTGGGCTTTGCCCTTCACCACAGCATCGTCGGCAGTGAAGGCCACCCGGCCCACCGCCGCTCCCGGGGAGGCCGGCAGACCCTTGGCGATCACCTTGAGCGGCTTCGACTCGTCCAGGACCGGGTGGAGCAACTGGTTCAACTGCTCGGGCTCCACGCGCAATATGGCCTCCTGTGGCGTCAGCAGGCCCTCGCGCACCATTTCTACGGCGATTCTGACCGCCGCCGGCCCGGTGCGCTTGCCGTTGCGCGTCTGGAGCATGTACAGCGTGCCTTCCTGGATGGTGAACTCGAAGTCCTGGACGTCCTTGTAGTGCTGCTCCAGGCGGGTGGTGAATTCGCGGAGCTGGTTATAAACGCCGGGCATGATCTTCTCCAGCTCCTTGATGGGCACCGGCGTCCGCACGCCAGCCACCACATCCTCACCCTGGGCGTTCATCAGGAACTCTCCATAGAATTCCTTGGCCCCCGTGGCCGGGTTGCGGGTGAAGCCGACGCCGGTGCCGGAGCTGTCTCCCATGTTGCCGAACACCATGGTCTGGACGTTAACGGCCGTCCCGAGGTCGTCGGAAATCTTGTTCAGGCGCCGGTAGGTCTTGGCGCGCGGGTTATACCAGGACCGGAAGACCGCCTCGATGGCCATGTCGAGCTGGACCTGCGGGTCCTGGGGAAAATCCTTCCCCGCCTCCTTGCGGACGACTTTCTTGTAACCCGCAATGACTTCCTTCAGGTCTTCGGCGGTAAGCTCAGTGTCGAGTTTGACGCCCTTCTTTTTCTTCTGGCCGTCGAAGACGTGCTCGAACTTGGTCTTGGGAATCTCCATTACCACGTTTCCGAACATCTGGATAAACCGGCGGTAGCTGTCGTAGGCGAACCGCGGATTACCCGTCTTGCGGCTGAAGGCCTCGACGATCGTGTCATTCATGCCCAGGTTAAGGATGGTGTCCATCATGCCGGGCATGGAGAACTTCGCGCCCGAGCGGACCGAGACCAGCAATGGGCGCTGCGGGTCGCCCAGTTTTTGCCCCAGCAAGGACTCCAGCTTTTCCAAGGCCTGATGGGCCTCGCCGCGGATTGATTCGGGCGTCTTGTTGCCGTTCTGAAAATAGAGACGGCAGGCCGAAGTCGCGATGGTGAATCCGGGGGGCACCGGGAGCCCAGCGTTGGTCATCTCCGCCAGACCCGCGCCTTTACCGCCCAGGACGTCTTTCATCTCGCCGTGGCCGTCGGCCTTGCCGCCGCCAAAGAAATGGACGCATTTCTCTGTCATTGCTTCTCCTTTGCTTTGTGGCAGTCAGCCGTCAGCGCTTAAGCTTTCGGCCAACCGGAATTCGAAACTGGAAACTCGAAACCCTTGACAAGCCCGTTCTCGCTCGTCACTTGTCACTCTTCACTGTCCTCAATGTCGACGCGTCGACATCGCCGGGACCGCCGACGATCTCGGCAAACCGCGCTATGCCCGAGAAAAGCTGGTCCAGCTTGCCCAGCAGGCGCAGCCGGTTCTGCCGCACCCCACGGTCCCCGGCCATTACCAACACCTTGTCGAAGAACCGGTCCACCGCCGGTCGCAAGCCGGCAATCGCTGCCAGCGCCTTATCGTACTCTCCGGAGGCCGTGAGCTGGCCAGCCTCCGCAGCGGCCGAGCCGTAGGCAACATAAAGCTCCCGCTCCGGCCCCTCCTCTATGATTGCTGCGTCCACCTCGCCCGGTCGCCAATCCTCGGCGGTGGCAGACTTCCCGAGAATGTTCTTGATCCGCTTGGCGGCCAGGGACAGGGACTCAAAGTTCTCACTCCCCCGCACGCGCTCCAGGGCCTCGGCACGCCAGAGCGCATCCACGGGCACGTCCCAGCCCGCCGCCAGGACGGCGCGCACCGAGTCATACCGCAGCCTCCGCACCGTCTCCAGATAGTACCGCAAACGATCCTCCAGGAATTCCAGCACCGCGCGAAAGACTTCCAACTGCGGCTTGCGCCACTCGATGGTCAGAATGTTCAGCGACCGCTCCACCAGCAGGGGCAAAGGCAGCGGCAAGGAATTCTCAACCATTACTTTAATTATTCCGTTTCCTTGCCGGCGCAGCGCGAACGGGTCACTCGATCCCGTGGGTTCGTGGCCGACGGCGAATCCCCCCACCACACTGTCGATCTTGTCGGCCAGCGACACCACCGCCCCAATCGCCGCCCGCGGGCAAGCATCTTCGATTCCCTCGGGCAGATAATGGTCGTAGATCGCCTGGTGCACCTCGGTTGCTTCCCCCTGGGCAGAGGCATACAGCCCCCCCACCATTCCCTGGAGTTCGGGGAACTCCTGCACCATCTGCGTGGTCAGGTCGCACTTGCACAGTTCCACCGCGCGCAACGCATGCCCTGTATCCGCGGGCGCCAACCTGCCCCGTGACTCCAACTCCGCGCAGAGTTCCCGAGCCACGGCCTTCATGCGCTGTACTTTCTCCGCGTAACTCCCCAGTTCTGCCTCATAGGTTACTTGGCGGAGCAATTCCTGCCGGTCCTGAAGCGTTATCCGTTGGTCGGCGTTCCAGAAGAACTCGGCGTCCGCAAAGCGGGCGCTCAGGACCCGCTGGTGACCCTCGCGGATCTGCCCCTGCTTATCGCTATCCACATTAAGCACGGTAACAAAACGCGGCTGGAGGTTTCCTTTGCCGTCCTCCACCGCGAAGTACTTCTGGTGGTCGCGCATTACCGTCACCAGGATTTCGCGTGGCAGGTGTAGATAGCGCCGATCAAACTGACCCAGCAGCGCTGTGGGCCACTCCGTAGAATTCACAATCCAGGCCTCGAGCCATCTGTCCTCAACAGCCCTTAGCCGCAAATCTTCAAGTAACGCTTTAATTTCGGCTCGTACCCTCGTGCGCCGCTTTTCCGGATCAAGCTCGACCCCCGCCTGGTGGAGCTTCTTCAGGTAATCCGCGAAGCCTTGGACGCGAAGGCCACCCCTGCCCAGAATCCGGTGCCCGTAGGTCACGTTCCCGGCCTTCACCCCGGCAATCTCGAAGGGAATCGTCCGTGCCTGCTTGCCCTCCCCCCACAATACCAGGATCCAGCGGATGGGCCGGACGAACCGTGGCCCGGACTTCGCCACCCAGTACATGCTCTTGGGAAAGTTCAGACTGCTGACCACACCGGGGATGATCCCCGGCAACAAATCGGCCGCCGCCTGGCCGCGATGGATTTTCTTCAGCGCCAAGTACTGGCCCTTGGGCGTGGTTATCTGAACGAGGTCTGCAACGCGGGCGGCATTCTTCGCGGCAAAGCTCTCGGCAGCCCGGGTGGGCTTCCCTGCCGGGTCGAGTCCTACCTTGACGGGAGGCCCGATAAGCTCCTCCACCACATCCGGCTGCTTCGCGAGCACGGCAGGAACCCAGACCGTGAGGCGGCGGGGGGTTGAATACCACCGGGCCGGCTCGGCCGAAGCCGGCAAGAGCCGGGATTCTCCCAGCGCCGAAAGCATCTGCCGGCCGAAATCGTCGCGGGCGTCATCCAGGAAACGCGCAGGGATTTCCTCACAACCCAGTTCAACCAGCAGCGGGAGGGTGGAATGCTTCACGCGGGCTCAGCCTCCACAACCGCAGTTTTACGGTCCAGGTAGATGCCAGCCACCTCACAGGCCAGTTTGCGCACGCGGCCGATCAGAGCGACGCGCTCGGTGACGCTGATGGCGCCGCGCGCATCGAGGATATTGAACAGATGGGAGCATTTCAAGCAAAGCTCATAGACCTTGCGGAGAGGGAATCCGTGGGTGCTAGCGCCAGGCCGACAGGCGGCGAGAAGCCGCGCAGCCTCACCCTCATAAAGCTCGAAGAGGGTGCGGCAGGTCTGGGCCGAGGCGGCCTCAAAATCGTACAGGGAGAGTTCCCGCTCCTCCTCGCGTCTCATATCCCCGTAGGTAATCTTGTTATCCCAGCGGACCCGGAACACATCCTCGGCGCCCTGGAGGAACGCGGCAATGCGTTCCAGCCCATACGTCAGCTCCACGCTAATTGGCTCCAAATCCACGCCGCCCGACTGCTGGAAGTAGGTGAACTGAGTGATCTCCAAGCCGTCCAGCATCACCTGCCAGCCGATGCCCCAAGCTCCCAGGGTGGGCGCTTCCCAATTGTCCTCCTCGAAGCGGATATCGTGATGGCGGAGGTCAATTCCCAAATCCTCCAGGCTCGCCAGGAAGACCTCCTGGATATCCGGTGGAGGCGGCTTCAGGATGATTTGCATCTGCGTGTGCTTCAGAAGGCGATTCGGGTTCTCGCCATAGCGGCCGTCCGCCGGACGCCGGGAAGGTTGAATATAGGCGACGCGCCAGGGTTCCGGCCCCAGAACGCGCAAAAACGTCTCCGGGCACATCGTTCCGGCACCCACCTCCAAGTCATAAGGCAGAGCCAGAACGCAACCCTGCCGCGCCCAGAATTCGCTTAACCGCAGGATCATGTCCTGGAAGGACAGTGCTGTCCGCGCCGTCCCGGTCTTCACCCGTTTTCGCTTTGAGGCCATAGCTGGTTGCGACAATCCAAAGGTTGACAGTTGAAAGTCGAAAGTTGAAAGTCCAAAAACCACTCCTTTTGACCTTCGACCTTCAACTTTCGACTCCTCGACCTTGCTTCAAACCTCTTCGGCCAAGAGTTGCCGGGTCACGAGCTTGCGTTCGAGGTGCGACTCGATCAGTTCCTCGAAGAACCTTCGCGTCTCGCGCACACCCGCTGGCGCCTTTTCCGCCGCTAGCCAGCGATCGAGAGTCCCCTGGCAGCCGGACGCGATGACGGCCAGCAAGCCTGGCGCGACGGTCTGGTCTGCCGGGCTTCTTCGGCAGGCAGCGCAGGACAACCCTTCGGAGCCGGCCCCGTAGTAACCCGGCTCATTTCCCAGCGCTCGGCCGCAAGCTGCGCAGCTGGCCAAATCGGGTAGGAAGCCTCCCAGTCGCAGCAGCCAGTAGTTGAAGTAAGCGAGCGGCCGATTGACCTCTCCCGAGCGCTTCAGGCCGCGCAGGACGGCCAGCAGCAGCCGAAAGGCGCGCTCATTCACCTCCCGTTCGGGGAGGAAGCGCTCCGAGACTTCCGCCACGTACTGCGCCGCCACCTGCACGCGATAGTCCTTCTGCATGTCGAAGAAGGACTCCAGCAGCTCGGCGGAATTCATGCGCAGCAGCTCGCGGTTCTCGCGCTCAAAAAGCCACAGCCGGACGTAGCTCAGGGGCTCCAGTGTGCCTCCGTACCGGCTCTTAGGGTGCCGCGCCCCCGCCGCCACGGCCCGCAGGCGCCCCCACTGCCGCGTCAAAAGCGAAACGATCTTGTCCGCTTCTCCCAGGCGATAACTCCTGAGAACAATCGCTTCTGTTTCGCGCAGAGGCATTCCGGTGCCGATGTCGACGCGCCGACAAACGGTTCAAGTTAGCATATCCGCCTGCGCGCGGGAAGCGCAAAGTGGCCCCGCCGCTCGCAACTCCCTCTGACACGATGCACGACTCTCGCGCCAGCCCTCGGGTCAGCGCAGGAATCTGCCCCAGACCGCGGCCGGCTCCGGCAACGTCCTGAATCTTGCCGGGACGTTGGCCAGCCGGACGACAACTCATGATTTTTCAAGCTGTTGTGGGAAAAATCTCAACCTCTATGGAAACCTGATTATGTTAACTTGCGATCTCCGCAACGAAATATTATCAGACGCGCCTGTGCATAACCTCGCACCGCACCCCACCCGCCCAGCACAGGCAGGGCGGCGCGCCAGGGCGTCGTCCACCGGCCGGCGCAGGCTCAGTCACGGGCACTCGGCAGGCACCACATCGGAGCACCGCCAAGCGGACTGGGGCGAAAGCAGCGCAGGCACATTCCTGTTGCCAGACCAAAGCCGGCCAGAGTAGATTCTCTTCCCTGCTCCGCCACCAGGAGGCGCGTCTTGCCCAAGGACAAGGTTGATGTCGTAGGCCTGGGACTCAACGCCACCGACACCGTCCTTATGGTCCGCGAGTTCCCTGCCCTGGGGGGCAAGGAACGCCTGACCTCAATTGTGCGTCAAGCCGGAGGACAGGTGGCCACGGCGCTCGTCACCTGTCACCGGCTGGGGCTCAAGACACGCTACATCGGCAAAGTTGGGGATGACGAAGGAGGGCGCTTCCAGTTGGCCAGCCTGCAACGTGAGGGCATGGACCTACGTTACGTGCGCGTGGTGCGCAACACACCCAATCAGATCGGCCATATCATCGTGGATCAGAAGACAGGGGAACGGACCGTCTTTTGGGACCGCGACCCGCGCCTGGCTATTGCGCCGTCGGAACTGTCCCGAGGCGCCCTCCGTTCGGCCAGGATCTTGCACATTGACGGCTGCGACGTCGAGGCCGCGCTCCGGGCGGCGCGTTGGGCACGCGAGGCAGGAGCACTGGTGGTGGCGGACCTGGACACGGTCTACAAGAACGTGGAGACGCTCTTCCCCTATATCGACTATTTAATTGCCTCCGCTAATTTCCTGCCGGCGGTGACGGGCCGCGACGATCCTTTCCGGGTGCTCGAATATATGGCGGAGGACTACGGAGTGCCCGCGCCCGGCATGACCCTGGGCCGGGATGGCGCGCTGGTCTATTGGCAGCGTCGGTTTCACTACTCGCCGGGTTTCGTGGTTGAGACAGTGGACACCACCGGCGCGGGGGACGTTTTCCATGGCGCGTTCATCTACGGGCTGCTGGCGGGCTGGGAGATGAACCGCATCCTGGATTTCGCGAACGCCATGGCGGCCCTGAACTGCACCAAGCTGGGGGCGCGGGGGGGGATCGCCACGGTCGAGCAGGCGGAAAGGCTGATGGCGACCGGCAGCCGGCGCGTGAACCCCGCCTACACCGCTGGTCCCAACGCTCCGCCAGGGCCCAGGAGAAGGCGAAGAAGCGCGCCACGCGCCGCGAGGCGGTAGCCTTGGGTCCGAGCCTACATATGCCTTGGCCACCGCAGCCTCCCGCGGCAGCGGCGAGGGCTTGGCGCGGGCGCTGGCGGCGCGGGGACGGAACCTGGCGCTGGCCGAGGAGCTGCGCCATGCGGGCGTGACGGTGGTAACGCTCTGTCCCGGCGGCACGCGCACAAACTTCTTTGCAGCGGGACAGTATGGCATGAGAAAATTCCCCGGAGGCCTGCAAGCTCCCGAAAAAGTGGTCGAAGCAGGGCTGAAAGCCCTGGAGCGCGGTGGGGGGCTGGTAGTGCCCCGGCTGCTCAACAAGCTCAGCGTTTTCGCGCAGCGTTTTGCTCCCCGCGGCCTGGTGACCAAGGTCGCGGCGAGGATTTTCCAGGTATGAGGGCGACCAGGCAGTGTCGCCTACTGGGGATTCCCATGGAACCTAAACGTGGCCTTCTTTTTCGGACTCCTCTATTGCTGGCCGGACTGCTCCTCGGCCTGCACACCGCCTCCCTGCGGGCCCCAGGGCAGGACACCACGGAGCGAATCCTCTCCTTCCACAGCGATATCACGGTGAATCCAGACGCTTCGATGCGCGTCGAGGAAACCATCAAGGTGCGCGCCGCCGGCGAGCACATCAAGCACGGCATCTTTCGCGACTTCCCCACGCGCTACCGGGACAGGCTGGCGAATCAATACGTGCTCGGCTTCGAGGTCCTGGAAGTGCGGCGCGATGGGAAACCGGAGCCCTTCCATACCGAGAGCATAAGTAATGGGGAAAGGGTCTATATCGGAGATAAGGATGTCCTCCTGGTTGCCGGTGAATACGCTTATACCCTGGTTTACGAAACGAACCGGCAACTCGGATTCTTCCCGGACCACGACGAGCTTTACTGGAACGTGACAGGAAACGGCTGGGTGTTTCCCATCGAGCAGGCCTCCGCGACGGTGACGCTGCCGGGCGGGATCAAGCGGGACGCGCTGGTCCTGGACGGCTTTACCGGCCCCCAGGGCTCGCTGGGCACCGCCTTCACCTGGTCGGTGGATTCCGAGGCGCGCGCCACGTTCACCACTACCAAGCCGCTCGAGCCCGCCGAGGGTCTGACGATTGTCGTTAGCTGGCCCAAAGGTTTTGTGCTGGAGCCCACCCGCGAGATGAAGATCCGCTGGTTCCTGGAAGACAACGCCAGCACGCTGGCGGGGCTGATCGGCCTGGTCGTTCTTCTCGCGTACTACATTGTTGTCTGGGCTCTGGTCGGCAAAGACCCCAGCCACGGCGTCATCATGGCCCTCTATGAGCCGCCCACAGGTCTCTCCCCGGCCGCGATGCGATACCTCCAGAAGATGGCCTTCGACGACAAGACCTTCGCGGCGGCGGCCATCCACATGGCGGTCGTGCGATATCTGGCCATCGAGGAAAAGGACGGAGTCTATACCGTCAAGCGCGGGCAGGCTAACAAGTCGGCGCTGGCAGCGGAAGAGAAGAGTGTTGCCGACAAGCTCCTGGGCTCCGCAACGCAGATCAAGCTCGAGACCGCGAACCACGCCAAGATCAGCGCCGCCATTCAGGCCCTGAAGACGGCGCTGCGCCTGAATCTGGAAAAAATCTACTTCCTCACCAATCGGGCCTATCTGATTCCGGGATTGGTGTTTTCGGTTCTGGCTCTGGGTTGCGTGGCTTTGGCCGCGCCTGGGGAAAGCAAAGTGGTCGCCCTCTTTCTGATGGTCTGGCTGGCGGGCTGGAGCGCAGGCGTCTACGTTCTGGTTTCGCACACGCTGCACGCCTGGAAGGGTTATCTGTTTAACCCCAGCCACAAGGCCGTGGCCTTCGCCGAGGCTGTCGGCTTGAGCGTGCTGGCCTTGCCGTTTGTGGCAGGGGAAATCGGTGGGCTTATTGCTCTAGCCTACACAACCTCGGGCACGGTCATCCTCCTCCTGCTGGCCCTGGTGGCCGTCAACTGCCTGTTCCATTACCTCCTCCAGGCCCCCACCCACGCCGGCAGGAAACTGATGGACAAGATCGAAGGGTTCAAGATGTTCTTGTCGGCGGTGGAAAAGGACCGGCTGAACATGCTCAATCCACCCCACCTGACGCCGCAACTTTTCGAGAAGTACCTGCCCTATGCTCTGGCGCTGGACGTGGAACAGCAATGGTCCGAGCAGTTCTCCGACGCGCTGGCCCAGGCGGGCGAACGCGCTCCCGCCTATTCTCCCACCTGGTATTCCGGCACCAGTTGGAGCAGCCTGGGGGCCAGCGGCTTTGCCTCCTCGTTTGGCAGCTCGTTTTCCAGTGCTATTTCCTCTTCCTCGACAGCGCCAGGATCAAGCTCCGGTGGGGGCGGCGGGTCATCGGGGGGCGGAGGAGGAGGAGGCGGCGGCGGGGGGTGGTAGGGTTTAGGGTTTAGGGTTTAGGATTTACGATTCCGGATTTGACGTCTGAGACTTGCGCTCCGCGCGGACTGTGGGAGTGACTCAGTCGAGCCGCTCTCTCTCAGCAATCAGCAGATACCAGAAGGGACGCGTCACCGGAGGTAGCGCCTCAGCACCGCGTTCCACTTGCCCTGCGCCGTCAAGATCAGCTCAATCACCTCGCGCACAGCGCCCCGGCCGCCCGGCTGCTTGGTCATGTAATGCACATGGCGGCGCAGCAGGGGGTGGGCGTCGCCCACGCCCACGGCCAAGCCCACACGTTTGAGGATGGGCAAGTCCACGATGTCATCGCCGATGTAGCAGACTTGCTCGTCGCGCAGGCCGGCGGCGCGCAGGATCCTCTGGTACGGGGTCAGCTTCTCCAGAGCCCCCTGCTGCACGAAATGGATACCCAGTTCCTTGGCCCGATGCTCTACCACAGGCGAGCCGCGCCCAGAGATGATTCCCGTCTTCAACCCCGCGGCATGCGCCAGCCGGATTCCCAACCCGTCCCGGGAATGGAAGGTCTTGGTTTCCACCAACCCACTCTGGGATCGCGGGACGTGGTAGATGCGACCATCGGTCATGACGCCATCCACGTCCATCAGGAGGAGTTTGATCTTGCGGGCGCGGGCACGGAGGCGTTTGGCGCTAAGAGACATGTTCGTTGTCAGTTGTCAGTTGCCAGTTGCCAGTTGCCAGTTCCCACCGGTTCTCATTCTGACTTCTGGCTCCTGTCTTCCACCTTTAGAACATCTGAGTGGTCCACAGGTCGTGGATGTGGACAACGCCTTCCAACCTGCCGGCCGCATCGACCACCGGCAGCGAGGTAATCTTGCGCGCTTCCATGATGTTCAGGGCGCGAGTGGCAAGTTCCTGGCGATCGATGGTGACCGGCGCGCGGGTCATGCAATCGGCGGCGGTGAGGCTGAGCGCGCGGTTCCCTTCCCTTTGAAAGAAGCGTCGCAAGTCACCGTCGGAGATGAAGCCCAGCAGACGCTCGGCGTCATCCACCACCGAGGCGTGACCCAGGCCCTTCTTGCTCATCTCGTAAATGACATCGGAGAGCGGGGTCTCCGGCTGCACCCGCGGGACTTGCTCGCCGGTGTGCATCACATTCTCGACGCGCCGCAACTTGACGCCCAAGCCGCCGCCCGGATGCAGCGCGGCGTAGTCCACCTCGTTGAAGCCCCGCCTCTCGAGCAAAGCCATGGCCAGCGCGTCGCCCATAGCCAGCATCGCGGTCGTCGAAGCCGTAGGTGCCAGGCCCAGCGGGCAGGCTTCCTCCCGGATTCCCACATCAATCACCACATCACTGGCCTGCGCCAGCGTGGACGACAGATTCCCGGTCAACGTGATGAGCGGGATGGCCAGCCGCTGGAGCGTATCGAGCAGCCGCAGGAGTTCCTCCGTTTCTCCACTGTAGGAAAGCGCTACGACCACGTCGTTCCGCACCAGACGGCCCAGGTCACCGTGCAGCGCCTCGGCGGCATGGAGGAAAAAGGAGGGTGTGCCCGTGCTGGAAAACGTGGCGGAAATTTTCTGGCCGACGATTCCGGATTTCCCCATCCCGGTCACCACCACTCGCCCCGAGCAACAAAACAGGATCTCCACGGCGCGGGTGAAGCGCTCGTCCAGGCGGTGCACAAGGTCACTAAGCGCCTTCGCCTCGATTTCGAGTACCTTGCGGGCAGTTTCCAGGCTCACAGGGTGAGCATGATAGCACAGTGGGGGAGGTCTCCGCCTTCCCGCTACCGCGAGCGGCGCCACGTCCAGGCACTCCACAGGAGAACAGTAGCGTTGAAAGGCGAATGCTGCGCTACACGGCTACTTCAGCCGTCGGAGGAGCTTGTTGTAGGCCTCGTGTGTGCCGCTCCAGAACCAGTAGTAGTCGTCCCCGCGCTGCCGGGCGATAGCACGGTAGCCGCGCCCGATCTCAACCGTCCAGACCTCTCCTTTCGGAGCAAAACCCAAGGAAGGATGGGAAGGGTTTTCACGGAAAAGTCGGAATTGCTTGTCCGCCAACTTCTGAATGTGCTCGGGCAGGGCTCGATAGCAACGCCAGAATGAAGCAAGCGCAAATGAACGGATGGCTCTACTCCAGAGGCTTGAAGTCGCCTCGATCAATCGCGGCGTCGACTTCTTTGAGCAACTTCTGCCCGGGCCCTCCGGGGGAGAAGTCTTGAATGAGCTCCGTGTCCCAGGCCCTCTGATCAAGCTTCCAGAGCCAGTCCGCCAGAGCAACCCTTTCCCCCTCGGGAAGCTCTTCAATGGCGTGCTTGATCTCAGCCAGACTCATATGTGCAACATACTCGACGCGTAGGCAAAACGCAACCCGAAGCTACCCCGCAGCGATGGGCAGCGGCGGCTTGCCGCCGCTTTCTGTAGCGCCGCCGTCCAGGCGGCTCCCGAGCATTTGCCGGCAGGATGCCGGCGCTACACGGCCAGCGTGGCGTGCTGCGCCCCCGCGAAAAGCGGGAGCAAGCTCCCGCACTCCATAAACGGGAAACTAGCTGGCAGGCTCTTCCTGCCGCACGTAGAGCGTAGTGCGGTTGCGTCCGGCGCGCTTGGACTCATAGAGGGCCTTGTCGGAAGCCTGGAGGAGCTCTTCGAGTCCCTGCCCATGCTCGGGATAGACGGCGATGCCCAGGCTCACGGTCAATTGGGGGAGAGGCTTGTCGGTTCCCGAAGGCACCACCATGCGTTCCACCGCCTTGCGGATGCGCTCGGCCACCAGCAGGCACCCCTTGGGAAGCGTCTCGGGGAGGACGACGAGGAACTCTTCTCCGCCATAGCGCGCCGCCACGTTCGCCTCGCGCAAGGCGCGGGTGACGGTCTTGGCAAACTGGCGAAGAACGCGATCGCCCACTTCGTGGCCGTAAACGTCGTTGACCTCCTTGAAGTGGTCGAGGTCCATCATGATGATACCCAGCGGATGCCCTTGTCTCCGCGCCATGGCCATGAGCTTCCGGGCGTACTCTTCCACGAAACGGCGGTTGTAAAGGCCGGTGAGTTCGTCCACGTTGGCCTGCTGCTTGGTGGACTCGAGCAGGCGTAAGTTGGAAAGGGCCGTGGCGGCGCCGCTCAGATAGCTCTCCAGAAGGCTTTCGCGCTCCGGGGTCCAGAAATCCTTGCTCCCTTCCACGCGCACGGCGCCGATAATCACGCCGCCGGCAATCAGCGGGCCGCAGTAGTAGCTTCCTTCCGAGGGAGGAACAAACTTCGCCGGGCAGAGGAGTGGCTCCGCCTTGACGTCGTTCACCCGGAAACGGCGCCCCATCCGCACCGCCTTGCAGTTATGCGGTTCCGGGATGACGGGCCAATCGCGGACTTCCTCCGGCAGCGGGACCAGCGTGGCCGCGGCTTCCAGGACGTTCTCCGCGGGGTTCAGCTTGAAAATCATCACCTGGGTGGGACGAAAGCGTTCCTTGAGCGAGTGCAGAATGTGATCGTAAACCTCCACCTCCGAAGTGCACTGGGGCACCGCTTCAGAGAACCGGTTCAACGCCGCCAGTTCCTCGCGCTCCTGGCGCAGAGCATTCGTCATGTGCGAGAAGCTCCGGGAGAGGATCCCGAATTCGTTGTCGGCAGGGGGAGGCAGGGAGGGTTGGAAGTCGCCGCGGCTGACCCGCTCGGAAGCTTCAATCAACTGGCGCACGGGCTGCTCGAGCAAACCCGCCACCTCGCGCGTGACCATGGCCACCGCCAGCGCTACCATTAGGGCCACGCCCAGCGCCAGCCCCAGCATGCGCCGCATCTGTTGCTCGGCTTCGCGCAAGGCGGCGTAGTTCTCCGCTCGATCCTCCTCGAGCAGCGTGAGCATCAAGGTACGCACCGAGGCCAGCCGCCTCTCTCCCTCCGTCACCAGTTGCGAGGACTCCGTCAGGCTGCCCCGGTTCACGCTGGTGATGGTGGGATTTGCCCACTCGGTCTGCCAGCGGTTGAGGCCCCGTTGGATTGCGTCCACCTCCGCCGACTGGGAAGGGCTGTCCGACTCCAACTCCCGCAGGTTGGCCAGTTCCGCGGGAATCTGCGCGACCGCCTCCTCGTAAGGGGTCAGGAAGGCGTGATCGCGGGTGAAGACATAGCCTCGTACTCCCAGGTGCATCTCCGCCGCATGGCGCAACAACTGCTCACCCTGCGCTACGCTTTCCAGAGACCTGCGTGTTCCTCGCCCCGCATGCAGCGCCATCCAGTAGGCATAGAAGAGAAGCGCGATCGCACACAACAAGACAACCAGCGGCGGCAGAGTCACCAGGAGTATCTGTTGGCGGATTTTCAGGCTGCGGATGGAGAAGGCCATGTCGCGTCCAAGTGAACAAGCCCTACACGCAAACTACCTCACCCTAACGCCGTCGTCAACTGTCTTCAGCGGCGAGGGATGGGAAGATTAGGGCTCCCGCCTGGCTTGCTGGTTGAGGGAGGGAAGACAACCGAGATTGAAGGTCGAAGCCGGCCTACTACAGGTGACGAACGAATCGCCCCAGATCGCGCAGCCGGGATGCCAGCGGCTTAAAGCGGCCCAGGCGCAAGGCATTGGCGCCGTCGGAGAGAGCGTGCGCGGGGCGGTCGTGCACTTCCATGAAGACCCCGTCCACGCCCGCCGCCACGCCGGCGCGCGCCAACGTCTCGATGAACTCCGGCTGTCCGCCACTGCGCGTGCCCTCGCCGCCCGGCAATTGCAGGGAGTGGGTAACGTCGAGGACTACGGGATAGCCGAACTGCTTCATCACCGCGAGCCCGCGCACGTCCACTACCAGGTTGTTATAGCCGAACGTGGTTCCCCGCTCCGTCACCAGGATGCGCTGGTTGCCGGTGCTGGCCAGCTTTTCGACGGCGTGGCGCACATCCCAGGGCGAAAGAAACTGACCTTTCTTGATGTTCACCACGGCGCCCGAGCGGCCGGCTTCCAGCAGCAAATCGGTCTGCCGCGAAAGGAAGGCGGGAACCTGGATCACGTCGCATACTTCGGCAGCAGGACCGACGTGCGAAACGTCGTGCACGTCAGTCAGAACGGGGATACCGAAACTCTTCTTGATCCGCGCCAGGATTTCGAGCCCCCGCGCCAGGCCCGGTCCGCGGTAAGAATCCAGCGACGTACGGTTGGCCTTATCGTAAGAGGCTTTGAAGATGAAAGGGACGCCGAGCTCGCGCGCCGTGGCGGAAAGCCGTTCCGCCATCTTCAGCGCGTGCCGCTCGCTTTCGATGACGCACGGACCCGCAATCAGGAAGAGCGGCTGCCCGGCGCCCACCCGGAACTTGCCGATGCGAAACACATGAGCCATCGCGTCCTCCCCTCGAAAAAGGCGGGGTTCGGAACTCGGGACTCGGGGTTCGGTGAGGCTAAACCGGAACCCCAGTCAGGGATCACCTTGCAGGTTGCGGCTGCTTGTACTCAATATCCATGGCAATGCGGACCGGAATCGGTTTCCCATCCTTCACTGCCGGCTGGAACTTCCAATCCCTGACCGCGTCGATGGTAGTCTCTTCCAGCCCATATTGCAGCAGGCGTGTGAAAGCCAAGACGCTCGCCCTCCCCTGCTCATCCACGAGAAGCACAAAACTCTCCTTCCCCGCCTGCCCGACCAGTTGGGCCTCGCGCGACAAGTCCGGCAGGGGAGTGGAAACCGGCTTGGGAGGCGTTCCGTCAAAGCCCGAACCGCTGGCCGGGTCGATGTCGGGTTGGATCGAAAGCTTCTGGATGTAAGCGGAGATGGGCGCCGGAGTGGCAGCCAGCTTGGGCTCTTGCTCGGACAAGAATATCTTGTTCACCCGCTCATTCATCTGGGCCACGGACTCGCCCGCGGTGGCGGTCCGGAAAACAACGTCCATCTTCTCCGGATAGTCCGTCTTGCCCTTCAGGGCAGCGGAAACGGGGAAGTAGTGGAGCTGGCCGTCGTCCTTAAGGTTAGCCCAGAGTTTCGTGCATTTAAGGATCACCGCGTCCTTGCGGAATTCAAGATCCTTCACCTGGCAAGCGCCGTCCATGGACCAGTAGCCGGACCGCGGCTTACCCGCCACCGTGCCATCGGCTTTCACTTCCAGCCGGTCCAGCATGCGGTAGCTCCTCCGAAAGATGAGTACTTTGTTAACGTACTGCGTCCGCAAGGCCTCCTGATCCGTGGTGGGAAACTCTGCGCCCACGGCGAGCGCGAGGCCGCCGAGCAGCGTCAGGGCGCCCCCAAGACAATATCCCACGAGTCTTTTCATCTAGTGTTCCTCTCTGATTCTCCAAAATGAATGCCGCGAGTACCGGCATCGGTCGGGCAATTGCTTGTTAGGACCCGCGGCGTAATCTCCCGGGGCGGGGAAAACTACCAACTGGGTCACTGGCTCCCCGCATCTCGGTTGGAGAAAAAAGGACGGGGCCGAAAAATCCGCAGCCAGACGCTATATCACCAGGCAAAAGCCTCGGCCCCGGAAGCCCGATGCGTATGAGCCCCCAGGCGCCCTAGGCTTCCGAACCTGGTACTCCTTTGCTCACCTTGACGCCACCCGTCGCCACACGCTCGTGGACCGGCTCGGCCGCCTGGCCCTCTCCGGCGCGCTCACGCATCGCCAGGCGCTGCTTCCGGTACTGGCAGGCGGCGCCAATGAAGGCCTTGAAGAGTGGATGCGGGGCTAGCGGCCGTGATTTGAACTCAGGATGAAACTGGCAACCCAGGAACCAGGGATGGTCGCGAATCTCCACGATTTCCACGTACATCCCATCCGGCGTGACACCTGTAATGTCAAGCCCGTGGGCTACCAGTACCTCTTCATACTCCCGGTTGAACTCGTAGCGGTGCCGATGGCGCTCCGAAATTTCCTGTGTGCCGTAGGCTTGGAGGGCAAAGGAACCCGGCTTGAGGCGACAAGTCCAAGCCCCCAGCCGCATGGTTCCGCCCAACTCGTCGATTCCCCGCAATTCGCGGAGTTTGTAGATCACCCGATGGGGCGTGGAAGGATCGAATTCCGAGCTGTTAGCGCCTTCCAGCCCGCACACGTTGCGGGCGTACTCGATGACGGCACATTGCATCCCCAGGCAGATGCCGAGGAAGGGCACCTTCCGGGTGCGGGCAAATTCGATGGCGCGCAGCATGCCCGGAATTGCGCGTTTGCCAAAGCCGCCCGGCACGAGGATAGCATCCAGGCCCTGCAACTGGTCGTCCCACTGCTCGCCCTCCAGGCCCTCCGCTTCGACCCAAACCAGGTTCACCTTAAGGTTGTGAGCAACCCCCCCGTGGGCCAGCGCCTCATTCAGGCTTTTGTAGGAATCCTGCAATTCCACGTACTTCCCTGTCATGCCGATAGAGACTTCGTCCACCGGGTGCTGGATTCGCTCCACCAGCTCAACCCAAGGCTGCATGTTGCGTTCGGCGGTCTCCAGTTTCAGGAAGCGGAGGATCTGCGCGTCCAAGCCTTCACTGGCCAGCACCAGCGGCACTTCATAGATATTGTCCACGTCCTTGGCGGTGATCACCGCCTCCTCAGGGACGCTGCAAAACAGGGCAATCTTCGCCTTGAGGGCCGGCGAGAGAAACCGGTCCGTGCGGCACAAAAGGATGTCGGGTTGGATGCCGATTTCCCGCAGCTCCCTCACGGAGTGCTGGGTGGGCTTGGTCTTGAGTTCTCCGGAGGTGCCGATGAAGGGGACCAGGGTCAAGTGCACGAACACCACATTTTCCCGGCCTTGCTCCTGGCGCATCTGCCGGATGGCCTCGAGAAACGGCAGCGATTCGATGTCGCCCACGGTGCCGCCCACCTCGACGATCACCACGTCCACGTCGCTGGAGATCTTCCGAATCACCGCCTTGATTTCGTTGGTGACGTGAGGAATCACCTGCACGGTCTTGCCGAGATAATCCCCCCGCCGCTCTTTGGTGATGATGGTCTCGTAGATGCGCCCCGCGGTGCAGTTGTTGTCGCGCAGCATACGCGCGTGGGTGAAGCGCTCGTAATGCCCCAGGTCAAGGTCGGTCTCGGCACCGTCGTCGGTGACGAAGACCTCGCCGTGCTGAAAAGGACTCAGGGTGCCGGGATCAACATTCAGATAGGGGTCGAACTTCAACAGGGTGACCTTGAGGCCGCGCGCTTCCAGCAAGCAGCCGATCGATGCGGAAGCAATCCCTTTGCCCAGTGAACTGACTACACCCCCGGTCACAAAGATGTACTTGGCACCCATACGCCTCCTGAATGCAGATTGTCAGTTTGGCGATGTCGTCTCAATCGTTTGACACGGTACGCCCTCAACTTGCCTGGACGCGAGAGCAAATTTGCTTGTACCGAAGTGATTCAGATGCGGCAGGATTCGGTACGGACAATTATCCGCCCAAGCCCAAGCGCTGTCAATGACAAATTCCTCCGGCCATAACCTTCCCAGACCGCCGCGGCGTGCGCCAGCGTCGGGCACCTCGGCGGCCGACAGGCAAGCTCGCGCAAACTGTGTTAACATTTCCTGTGGGTGCGTTTGCTCCAAGCAGAGAGGCAGGGTGTGGCTGGCCCGCCACGGCGGGCTGGCTGTCGACGGGCTCACCGGCCTGAAGTGGGAAGGTCGCCTGCATGAGGCCTCGTCTCCAATCCCGCGCGTTCCGGCTCGGAGGGTTGGCGCTTGCTTTCGGGGGGTTGTTGTTTGCCACGGCCTTGCGCACATGGGCCGAGGAAGAAACCAGGCTTCCGCCTCCAGCCCCGCAAGAGGGGGCCAAGATTACCGTGCGCCAGGAACCCATCCGTCCGGCTCCTATCCTGGTGGATGTCAACCTGGTGGTGGTCAACGTCACGGTCACTGACCCTTACGACCGGATTGTGACGGGCCTGGAGCAAGGCAACTTCCAGGTGTTCGATGAGAAGGTGGAGCAGCAGATCGTCGCCTTCTCCACCGAAGACGCCCCCATCTCGGTGGGCTTGATTTTTGACTCCAGCGGGTCCATGGGCGAAAAGATTCAGAAGTCCAAGGAGGCAGCGCTCCAGTTCTTCAAGACATCTAACCCCCAGGACGAGTTCATGCTGGTGAATTTCAACGATCAGCCCAATCTGATTACCGGTTTCACGGGGAAGTTCGAAGACATCCAGGACCGCCTGCTCTTTGTGAAGTCGGGAGGCAAGACGGCGCTCCTGGACGCCATCTACCTGGGCCTCAGCGAAGCGAAGAAGGCCAGCACCAGCCGCAAGGCATTGCTCGTCATCTCCGACGGCGGAGACAACCACAGCCGGTACACGGAGAACGATGTCAAGCGCGCGGTGCGAGAGGCGGACGTGCAGATTTACGCGGTGGGAATCTTTGAGCCCCTGAGCGCGCGCGCCCGCACCCCGGAGGAGGCCCGAGGCCCCAGCCTGCTGGCCGAGATGGCGGAGGTCTCCGGGGGACGCATGTTCAGCGTGGAAGATGCGGACGAGTTGCCGGACATTGCGGAGAAGATTTCCATCGAATTGCGCAACCAATACGTGCTCGGATACAAGCCGTCGAACCTGGTGCGCGATGGACGTTGGCGACGCATCAAGGTGAAGCTGAATCCCCCCAAGGGGCTGCCTCCGCTTCAAGTCTACGCCCGCACTGGATACTATGCTCCGACTCAATAAAACAGTGTTGCGTGCTGCCCCGCGCCGGGCCGGGGCGATCATCGCCCTGCTAAGCCTGCCCGGCCTGCTTTCCGCCCAGGCCCCGCAGGCCGAGCGGAAACGCCGCGAATACACCATCAACGTGGACGTCAACCTGGTCGTCTTGCACGCCACGGTAATCGATAAGAAGGGCCGTCAGGTCAATGACCTCAAGCAGGACAGTTTTCAGGTTTATGAGGACGGCGTGGTGCAGAAGCTCTCCGTCTTCACCCATGCCGATATCCCCGTCACCCTGGGCATCGTCATCGACGACAGTGGCAGCATGAAGGAGAAGCGGCCGGCGGTGAATGCGGCGGCCGTCTCCTTCGTCAAGACCTCCAACCCCCAGGATCAGGTCTTCATCGTCAACTTCAACGACGTCTATTACCTGGATACCCCCGGCGACTTCGCCACCAACCTCGAAGAAATGAAGGCGGCCTTGGACAAGATCGATTCGCGGGGCGGCACCGCCCTTTATGATGCGGTCTATGCCTCAATCGATCACATGAAACTCGGCAACCGCGACAAGAAGGCGCTGCTGGTGGTCACGGACGGCGAAGACAATGCCAGCCGCTATACTTTCAAGGAATTGATCCACTACGCGCAAAAAGGCAATGCGGTGATTAACACCATTGGCCTGCTGGGAACGCTGGAGCCGGGGGGCCTGTTCAAGCGGGGCCGGGCCAGGGGCAAGCCGGCGGATGAACTGAAATTGCTCGCGGAGGCGACGGGCGGCCAGGCTTACTTCCCCAAGTCGCTCGATGAGGTGGAACCAACCTGCGTGCAGATCGCCCGCGATCTCCGCAACCAGTACACCCTGGCCTACTACCCCACCAACACCAAGAAGGATGGCACCTTCCGCGCGGTGCGCGTGGATGCCATGCAATCGCGCACCCGCGAGCGGTTGGCCGTTCGGACGCGCCCCGGCTACTACGCGCCGAAAGTGGAAGTGCCCGCCCGAGCTTCCACCGGCAGGTGAAACCGCGCGCGCCTGCGGCCCTATCGGACTATCTCTTCCAGAAAACTCTTCCCCTGCTCCAGATGCAGACCGAAGTTATCTGCGATGCTCGCCCCAATGTCGGCGAGCGTAGCGCGCGTCCCCAGGTTGACGCCGCCGCGGACGCCGGGGCCGGCGACGAGCACCGGCACGTATTCGCGCGAATGGTCAGTGGAAGGGCCGACTGGGTCGCAGCCGTGGTCAGCCGTAAGGATCAGCAGGTCGCGCGGCCCCAGCGCCGACAGAATCCGGGGAAGAAATGCATCTACTTCTTCCAACGCCCTGGCGTAGCCCTCAACGTCCAGCCGATGCCCGTAGAGCATATCGAAATCCACCAGGTTGGCAAAGACCAGGCCTCGCGAGCACTCACCGGCCGCCGCCACGACGCTCTCCAATGCTTCGCGATTACTCTGCCCGGGCCAGGACCGCGTGATGCCGCGGTGGAGGAAGATTTCGGGAATTTTCCCTACGCCTACCACCTCCAAGCCCGCCTCCTTTAGCATGTCGAGCAGCATCGGATACGGCGGCTCGACGGCGTAGTCGTGACGCCGCTCCGTGCGCACGAATGAGCCTGGCTGGCCGCGAAAGGGTCGCGCGATCACCCGCCCTACGCGGTGCTCGCCCTGGAGCATGGCACGCGCCACCTGGCAAATCCGGTAGAGCTTGTCCACAGGAATGATTTCCTCGTGGGCTGCCACCTGAAAAACGCTGTCCGCCGACGTGTACACAATCGGCCAACCGGTCTTCAGGTGCTCTTCGCCCAATTGCTTTATTATTTCCGTCCCGGATGCAGGAAAGTTCCCCAGCGTCCGGCGCCCTATGGCCTTCTCGTACTCCTCGATAAGTGCGCGGGGGAAGCCGTGCGGATAGGTGGGAAAGGCGCGGTCCAGAATGATTCCTGCTATTTCCCAGTGGCCCGTGGTGGTGTCCTTACCTGGCGAGAACAACGCCGCTTTCCCGTACGCACCCTCGGGGCTGGGTGAGGGAGTCATGCCTGCTAAGGGGCGAATGTTGGCCAGGCCCAAGCAGACCAGGTTGGGAATCCGCAGCCTTCTTCGCTCGCAGATGTGGCCCAGCGTGTCGCGGCCCGCATCGCCATAGGCAGCGGCGTCGGGCATTGCGCCAATGCCCACGCTGTCCAGAACCACCAGGATGACCCGCTCAAAGGGCCCGCTCATCCGGCTCCCTTCTCGCTCCGCCTCGCCGCCGTCTCCTTCCGCAAGCTCTCGCTACGGCCGGCGCAGCACGACGTAGTGGCTAATGGTATACCCGAGGACCGCTCCGGCAAAAACATCCGACGGGAAATGCGACTGGAGGGAAACGCGCGAGAATCCCACTAAACTGGCCAGCCCGTACGCTACCCACGGGACCCAGCGATGGCGGCGATAGCGCTCGGCGAAGACGGTGGCAATGGCAAACGCCCCCATCGTGTGGCCGGAAGGAAAACTGCCGCGCCCGGTGATCACCCGGCCGTGGGATTTGAACCAGGTATGGGTGTAGTCACCATCCACGGGAATGTCGGCGGGGCGCAGACGCCGGTCAATATTCTTCATCACCAGGGTGAGAATCTGGACGTCCGCAACCGCTTGGCCAGCCAGCAAGGCCGTCTGCTGCGCGTACGAGTCCTTGCGCGCCCAGCCCACCGCATAGAAGGAGAGCGGGAAAATCGCCGTGCCCAGTGCCGTGTTTTTCCCGCTCAGCACTCTGTTGAAATCATGGAAGGCGTCCGTACGTCGAAAGTACGGCGTGTCGTGCGGGTCGAGCGCCACCAAGCCAGCCGTTGCCAGAACAAATCCCAACGTCGGCTTCACGTGCTTGCCGCAGGCCACCTGCGCAGGAAAAAGCCAGATCGGTTTTTGGTCGTGAACGATGTTCGGAACGAGCAGCTTCCAGGAGATCGGTCGCTCTTCCCGCGCCGGGGGAACCGAGGGCGCGGCCGTGGAAGCAGTTCCACGATCCGTCGCCGCCTCTGGAGGCTCTTGGCCGGGGACGCCCCCCGCCGTGCTGAGAAGCACCAGAAGGAGGAGACAGAATCGCGCTGACCAACGTCCCACAAGCCCAGGATGGTAATTCAGCCCTCTGGGTTCTGCAATGCCGCCAGTCTTCGCGAGGGAGGGCATGGACAACCCGCGTCTGCGGGCGAGAAAACAAGGCCCATTTGCCGGGCGTGCAGACACACTTGTTTGCCTTGCCGAAAGAAGCAATTTCTGCGGCAATTTCTACTTAGGGGGAGACCCGGAAGGACGGAAACCCGCTTCGGAGGAATCCCAGGGATTACCCAATCTTGAGCCTGGTGTACTTCTCGTCCGACGCCTTCCCGTTGTTCTTGATGGCGGCGAATACTGCTCCGCCCACGATGAGCCCGCCGAGAACCGCAATAATCACCATGTGTCGCCCTCTACTCCTCCTGGTAATACTTGCCCAACGCATTAGACTCCATGGCTCAGCGCAAAGTTCCCGTTTTTTCTGGGCCAACGCAGCCACTCGGGATTGCAGGGAAAAGTCCTGCCTGCCGCCGCGGATGTCTTTCCGGGCAGAAATCTGTTATCGCGCAGCCAGCCACTCGAGCGCCTGGTTCCAGAACTGTTCGTAGAATTTCCATTCCTGGAAGCCGGCGCCCCAGTGCGGCGCGATATCGGAGGCAAACGCCAGGGCGCGGCCCTTCCCGAAGGTCCACACGACGATGAGTGGATCTTGCGTTTCCTTGAGGACAGCCAAGACCTTGGCGTTTCTCTTCAGCGTGAGCCGGTTATAGCCATTGAAAATCGGGCTGGGCGACCATTCGATGCCGCGCATGACGGGGTGGTTCGGGTCTCTGACTTCGACGGCCACACCCTCGGGGGTTTCCATGCGGTCGTCGTCCACCGCCAGGCATTCGACGGGCAAGGCCTCCTCGACCGGCGTGCCATGATAGTTGCCCGCATTGTGACGCCCCGTGAAGGTGGCGTAGCCGCCAATCATCGCCAGTGCTCCGCCTTGCCAGACGTAGTCGCGGATGGACTTCAGGCGGTTGGGGCCCATGGGAGCACGCGTCGAACGCTCGGCAGGGTACAGCACCAGCGAGTCGCTATCCACATCGCTGAGAATGACCACGTCGTAGGGTCTCAGCGCCTCGGGCGTCTCCGGGAATTTGGCCAGGGCATCCCAGCCGGTAAGATAGGAGACCTCGTAGCGGGGGTTCTTGCGCCAGGCGTCAAGAATTCTCTGCGCCGCCACTTCCACGCTGACCCCGCGCTGGTCATAGGTGAAGTTGCTCGAAGCACTTACCGCTCCAGGAGTGAGCCCCGAATCGCCTACGTACAGAACGCGAATTTTCCCCGGTGCCTGAGCTACGGCACACTCTACAGACAGCACGAACACTGTAAGCAACAGACATATGCGTTTCATTGGCAGTTCTCCTCCCAGCACCCTCACGCTGGGCCACGTTATCGCTACCCGGCCGAAAGTGGGCCGAAAGGGCCGGAGGCCAGCAGGAGATAGCCCACCGCATGAGCCGCGAGGAACCGGAGCCAGCCCTTAGACTAGCTTCGGCTTCTTCCCGTCCCACACAACCTT